>Ga0115006_10003573_pt1 | contig 10601 bp, 9 predicted proteins | sample ArcOceMetagenome_3_FD_88943 | JGI IMG/M metagenome (GOLD analysis project Ga0115006, IMG submission 88943) | Marine eukaryotic phytoplankton communities from Arctic Ocean - Arctic Ocean- Svalbard ARC20M Metagenome | ecosystem: Environmental > Aquatic > Marine > Oceanic | place: Arctic Ocean...
CTGAAGACCGGCTGTACCAGGCCTAACGAGAAATGGAGCTTCATAACCCCTTCTCAGGTCTAAGGTCTAAGGCCGCGGCCGCGGCCCAGCCTCTCTCGCTTAGTCCTTGCCGAGCGGCAGCCTGTCGGACCTACTAGTAACCATGACGAGATCTGGACTACGCCGGTAACCCCCTTTAAGGTCTAAGGTTCCGAGTCACCACTCACGAGGCCCGGGCCTCTCGGCCCGCGCAGCACTGGTAGAGGGAATTACGGGTCACTGGCAGGCTAAGTTCAAAAGGTGAACCGTGACCACCGGCAGCTGGGGACTCGGAATACCAGCACTGAGGAGGCCCGGGAGGAGAAGGCACGGACGTGGGAGGGTTTATTTGTATTCTGATGATACTGTAGAGGGACCCAGGGCGCCCGCTTTTAAACTGACGGCGCATCACTCAAGCCTGACAAGAGGTGGCCAGACTCCGAATGGCTGCGGCATCATGGCATCCCGGCCACATAAGCCGCGGCTAGTAGTGTCCTTTAGAACATGTCCTCCATTTTCCCTCTCGCCCCCGGCACACAGCTTTTTCACACGTTCTCCACGCCTCTAATCATAGACACTAATGATCATAAACATACATACCCCTTGCACCAAAATGGAACAATCCAAAAAAAGAAATCGGAGAGAGCAATCCAAACAATCCTCTTCCCGCACCAATGCACCACCTGGCTCCCCGCGCACAGCTATGTGTAAAAAACAGACAAACAGACAGCCTCGTGTGGCTATTCCTAATGCCAACTTTCATTGAACCCTGGTGGCAAGGGTGCAGGAATTATCCTTCACATAAACAATACAACGTTGAAACGTTGTCTTGCACACGCTCGACAGAACACACCACACGAAGACAAAGCCCCCTTCTCCTCCGCACATAGCTTTGAATTAGGTCCTGCAGTATGAACCACACCAAGCCCTCTCTATAAACACACCTCGCCCTCCATCCTGTCGCCTCTATGCTGCAGCCAGGCGGGCGTTGGAGGCCAATGATATGTACTTCTGTCTAAGGCACATCTAGGGCTCTGTGAATTGTGCTGGGTAATTCATCGGATGACCTCTCTTCCTGCCCGAAGACTGCCGAAGACACTGCGCTGTACGCTCCGTGCGCCGCTGACCGAGCCTCGTACTGCAGACTAGCGAGCCACGTGAGAGACACCCAGCACTGCTCTTCAGGCCTTGAATGCTCCCGGAGCACTTCTTTGATTTTGTTGCGCACCTGCATCTCCACGCGAAATAGCTTCAAGAGGTCGACGTTGTCCACCAGATTCAACAAACACAGCTCGGACATCCTGGCGTTTTTCATGGCGACAACCATGCGGAAGCAGCCGTCCTCAGAGATGCGGTTCTTGCTCAGATCAAGCCTCTTGAGCATGGGAATAAACTCAAATGCTAGCTCCAGGACTGCTAGTCCATCATCGCCAATTTGATTGTTTGCGAGTGCTAGATCCTGAAGGTTTTGAGCATTACTCAGCCCAGGCGCCAGGGCACGACAGCCGTCATCGCCCATTCCAGTGCAACTCAAGTCCAGCTTTGCCAGTCCTCGCATCTCCAAGAGGGCGGGGTAGAGGAGGAAAATGCCATGGGCTTGCATGCGAGGATTGTTCTGCAAAGAGATCTTCTGCAAGTGCTTTAGCTTATCGGGGACCCTCGCAAGCTCTTCGATGTCGCGCGAGGCCAAATCAGAATCATCAATGGAGAGCGTGCGTATGTTGGCGCCTCTGTTGGAGCAGTAGGATGCTACCAGCGCCATGTGCAGCTCGCGTCGGTGTGGCGAGGAGAAGGAGAGGCGCAGGGTGGCGCCGCGAGCTAGCTCATCGATCGAAAATCCATCCATCGCCATCATCTCGAAGCGGTGTGCTTGCAGACAGACGAAGACCTTCTCCATGGCATCGAGTTCGTGCCAAAGATCGCTCGCAAATAGGCCACTGACGCTATCCCATAGACTCTCAGGGGTGTGCTTCCATCTCTTCTGGTTTTGATCAAAGTGTCGGAGCCCAGGCTGCGCGCTTGTCCCTCCACTTGGGAATCGTAGGCCATTGAGTTGCTCAAGTCTGCTTGCAAGACAATGAGTCACAAATATTACTGGACAGCCGCAGACCTTGTTGCGGAGTCTGGTACGCTTTTGGAAATCTATCACCATCCGAATTTTGGTCAAGACTGCAAAAAGATGCCTCGACACACGACACACGACACAAGCCCCTCCGCCCTACCCAAGAATGGTTCACCTGGCAAGGCGAGGTACTGCCGCGGCTAATTCTGCAAATCCTTCCTCTCCGATCTTGTGGCCTGTGTGTGGAGCAGACATTGCAGATGGGTTAGGTGTATGCCACAGGGGTGCTGGTGTGATGTAATAGTACACAGGGAGAGAAGGTCGCAAGAGTAACCTCGGAGATCCAACGTGGTCACGTTTGCGCAGTACGTGCGCAAAAGTTGCGATATGACGATGGCATGGGGCGTCGAGTACTTTTCGATAGCTGTGCTTGCTGCCGCCTTCTCCTCAGCCTGCTTCACCAATGCGTCGTAGCTGATTTCGCCAAAAAGGATAGAAACAGAAAGTGCACTGGGGTGTTAACGTGTGCAGCTAGGGTGTGGTTGTAGCGTGCGCAGTTACGATTTGAGGCTCGTCAATGCGGTATCTCATAAACAGAGGCCCACACAGTTGAACGGCGTGCTATCCTAATCTTGCGCAGCGAGGGAACCGATCATTGTACCTGAGATTGATGACCTCCTTACCACTTCGTAGATACTGCATGTCGATAGTTGCCATAAGCATGGTAAGAGTATTCACATTCGTGTTAAAAGCCAGAACGGGGGCAAGAATCTTGGCAAGGTCAGGCCCGAAGTTCTCCGGAAATTCAAATCGATCTTGCGCATCCTTTTTTCCCTTTGTGAGAGACTCCTGTGCTTTCTTGAACGGGTCTGCTCAACATCCCCATCGCTCACCTGTCTGCCTCTCAAATCCGTGGACTCTCTTCCTCTCCTTCTCAGCCCCCCGCCCCTGTTGTCCTTTCTAAAGAATATTTCTATTTTGGAAATAGATAGCACCGCGTCTGTGTCAGCCTGCATTTCGAGACTCTGACCTGCGTCCAACTCAAAGTGTGAGTCGTGCGTCTCACGACAACGAGCAACAAGCTCTTCGATTGCCTCAAACGAGCAGGTGTAGTAGAACCACTGCTCGATTTTGAACTCCAGTTCTTGCGCCTGCGTGCATGTAGTGCGTGTTCAGAGCGGTGCAATGATAATAATGGCACCTATTGTGACTAATGAGTAGTGATCTGTAGCAATGGAATATTGAAATGCGCGCATACCTCGCCTAAACCAATTGGATCGTCGGGATTCATTGCGATGCGCTTTAACAGTGTACCCGCGTCTTCGCCTATTGCCATCAAGGCCGCAAGTGCCCGTCGCGTTGAATCTTCCGACATTTTCTCCGCTCCGGATATCTTAGGGTCTATTCGGATTTCCACATGCACGTACGCACACACAAACCGCACACAGTTCATCGTCAAAAGGCTTGTGCAGTTCAGCGAGCCTCATCTCCCCATGCAATGTGCAAACAAAACTGACCATCAAGCTCAGGGTTCTGGATGTTGAATCTGCGCGTTGCCTCGATATGGTCTTGCTGACACTCGTATCTGATGCAAACCATGTGGCACATGTGAAAATCCAGAACCATCAGCCAGAACCGACATGTCAGTATTTCCAAAGACTACGCGCGTCCCACCCGCGACATGCAGTGAGGCGCACAAATACCCGCAGTAAGGCGCACAAATAAGCACACCTGCGTAATTTGAGCGTATACTGGTCCCCTTGCATCAAATCATCCATACCGAATTTATCGCTGGCGGCCTTCACATCTGAGTCAGTGTTTCTTTCGTTCGTCGCCTGTGCCTCATGGGACAACGCGCCGTTACCTCCTGACGTGCCGCCACGTGGCGCAACGCCAGGGGCGAAGCCAACAGCAGGTATCGCATCTAGAATGTCAGCGGGATTAGATAGCTCCTCGCTTTCTTCTTCCATTTTGTGCATCCACTTTCCCATTTTCTTTTTCAAATTCACGAGAAGCTGTACCTCTCCACGACCGATATTAACGCACTCCCACAAAACCTGCATATGTTTCAGACACACACGTTGAGCACGTAAGCGCATGAATAGACCAATGAGCGGCCTCGCACTCGCACGCCCGACTGCATACGAATGCATGTATTCACGTGGACGGCCAAGGGCAGACTCTTCAAAGGGCAGCAGCACGTGCGTGCGCGTGCGCGTGCGCGTGCGTGCGTGCAGACATATGCGTGCATGTGCGATGTTGTAGAACATAAAATCGACTGCTTGCCTCGACATCTTGACAGGTCATGTTCGATGGAAACTTGCGGCCCTTGCCGATGATAAGTCCGTTGCACAGCAGTTTTCGGTATCGATTCTGCAATGTAACGCCAAAAAAGATTATGTTCATCCTGTCCCTGGATTCTTCAAGTCTCTTCCTATCAAGCACCTTTAGCACGCTTGGTGAACATGCTCCCATCGTCACCAACTAGGAAGAGAGCGCAGGCAAAGCGCAGCAGCAAGTAGGCGCACAGCATGGTCAATGAGCGTGCGCTCTCGTACCATAGTTCTGGCCCAGACGACACGGTCATCAAAGAGGTATGTGTCCTCGCGAGGCTTGAGAAATTTGATCCAGGTCTGAGGTTCGTACCAGGTCTGCATGCGCTGCAATAGCATCAAGCGCCTTCGGACATTTCCGTAGCTCTGAACGGATTCTATCAGGCTCGTTTTGTAAAAGAGCCCATCATTGTACAAGTCAGCATCTTCGGTCTTGGCGGCTTTTAGGAGTGCTCGCATATCATTTATCAGGACGTGGGCACCTCGTGCAACCGCATCTGTAGCAGCTGTGGCCTTTTTGAGTCCAACCATGGCAGCAACGACAGCACCTGCAGTTTGGATTTTGGGTACGTCGTCAGATTTTGGTTCGTCCACTGTGTCTTTCGGAGGCAACCAGGCGAGGATCCGTGATAAATCACTTCGAACGCCATCATCATTCTCGCCGCCAGCGGCATCTTTTTTGTCAGATTCTAGTTCGTCCACTGTGTCTCTCGGAGGCAGCCAGGAGAGGATTCGTGATGCGTCACGACACACGCCATCATCATTGTCGCCGCCAGTGGAATCTTGTGACCGCCGTGCGACGCACGCTTCTCGCTTCGGGCTGCGGGGGCAAAACTTGTTGGTGAGCTTTGTATTTTCAGGCAGCGCGGGTTTAAATGGGGTCGAGCAATCCAATCGAATGGCCTGTTTCACAGGTGCACCATCAGAGGCAATCCAAGAATCCATGCTTCTGATGCGGAGACGCACATCGCGCAGCTGCTTTGCATCCTCTGCGTCGATTTTGTGCCGGGAAGAACCAATCATCCGGGTTTCGTCCAACACTGCATCCAACATGCGACGTGATTCGTCGATAAAATTTTCGAGCATTTGAATCTGCAGCTCTTTACGAGCCTCAACAAGCTGATCAATCGTGCGGGCGTGGGTGTTTACACAGATGCTGAACGGAATCACTGTCACGTGCTTGCCGTTGTGATTTTGAACGCGGGGCTCGCCTTCAAGCTCGAGATTGCACAGAGGTGGGAACAGAATTTCTGCTTCTCCAGGAAACTGGCTTATTTCGTCCAGGATCGCACCGTGGTTGACCTGGCCTACGCGGATCTCAAAGATCACCGGGTTGATACCTTCCCCAACATACTGCATGGCCACCGCCTTGTTCATCGTAGTGGAGCAAAAGCCAAGCTCTACACCGGCCGTGATTCCTTGCGCGTTTGGAACAGTCAGATCACGCGGAAGAGCGACGCCACTGAGGCCGCGATAGACAAAGCCGAGAGGTGGCAACATAGACACGCGTGCCATCTTCAAAATCCCTGAATTGATTGCATGCAGGGTTGTGACGAACGCTGAAGGGCCCAACTTGGCCAGATACTCCACCATGGCATTGGGAAATCCCCGCATCTTGGCATTATAGCAGACAAACATCGGCCCAGTGTACAGCCTGAGCGCAATCTGGGAAAATAGGACATCTTCGAGTCAAAACGCGTGCGCACAGCTGCACTGGGCCTGGTTCAGGCGATTCTGCCTTAATGTATGTGCCACGCGACACACTTTGTGCTTACATATACAAACATGTGATTGCGAGTCCACCCAAATACTTTTCCCTTCTATGTTACAGTACTTTTTCTACTCTGTTACAGGGGGTTGCCCCTCGTTTTCCCTATGTTAAAAACGAGGGGATGTTGCCCCTTTGTTAAACCCACATTTATAGCACCTACTGCAACATATAAGGGGGGAAAGTATTGTCGAGGATTCGAAAATGCAAGTATGTGTGTACGTGCGAAAGAATGTACCAATTCGACTGGCTTTAAGCCAGCGCGCCGGACAACGTCTTTGTTCATGTATGATTCGAGCTCTCTCAGCTCCCGCCACACGCCGTATTTTTTCCAGACCTTCTGTTGCATCTCCTGCGCCCAAGCGGGAGGGAACCCGCGTACATTGACAACCAAATTCCACTCATTCAGGGGGCAGGTCTCACCGCCATAGTTAGTCACCTTAAATGTGCGAACAGATTCATGCTCCTGGCGCATCTGCTCAAAGACTTGAGGCTGAGGCAACCCAATCAAGTCAAGTCCCTCGTAAAACTTTTCTATTTTGCCGAATCGAGCCACGGCCAGGGTGCTAAATTTTCCGCCGCCATGAGTTGCATCATCATCATGGCCTTCATTATCCTTCGCGTCGTGTACAGGGGCGCTGCAGGAGCGAAGGGTTTCGATCTGTTTCCACAACACTGGTGCTGCCGCTTTGGCGACGCTCTGCAGCCAGGACTCGACCTTGCTCTCATCTGTCATGCCCTGCAGGCAGAGCTCCCACTGGCTGCCGGACTTAGCCTGGTCTAGAAGCATTCTTGATGCCAGCGATGCGGCCAGCGCATTCAGGTCAATCGAGGCACTGATCCAGTTCTGGACGTTGCGACGCGCCTGCAATACCTGCTCCACCTCCTCTACCTTCGCGCATAATTGATTCAGACCGACGTCCGTGAATTGAATCAGACCGACGTCCGTGTGGTGGGCTGTTGGGCACATTTTCAGCCCAAGAGCGGACACAAGACTATACTTCTGCTCCGCAAACTTTTCATACGTCACAACCCGCTTACTCACGCTGCACACGAAGTCCCAGCAGACACGCCCAACAGGCTCCCGATCAAAGGCCAACGAAGACTCGATAGCACTCAATGACCGAACCATCTCGAGCCACGGAATCAGGGCCAGAAGCTCGGCTCTTGAGAGTCTGCGCAAATGCATGACCAGCAGTTTGTTGAATTCTGCCCTGTCGCACTCGCGTATAGCATCATGCCACTGCCCGGCGTTCGAGCCCAAACACAGCACGTGGCACACGAGCCGTGCGCTCACTGCATCGAAGCTCTTGTTCGTGCCTGTTCCCAGAAGGCTGGTCGCCAGTTCAAGAGTTCGCTTGACGGCTGCACGCCACATCCTCGCGTGGCGGTCACCCATCGCAACAATGTCACCGTTCTCCAGTATTTGAACATAATCCAACGCCCCCTGCGCTATCGTTGTGCAGAGGCCCCCGGGGGCATCATCGCTTTCACGCTGGCCGCCAGCTTCATCAGATCGGCCCGAGGCGAGAGAGTCAATGAGATCTTTCATATCGAGAGCGTGTGCTGCTACACACGCCTTGTACATGTCAAACGAAATGGTCGTTCGTTCGTCCACTGTGTCTTTCGGAGGCAACCAGGAGAGGATCCGTGATAAATCACTACGAACGCCATGATCATTGTCGCCGCCAGCGGCATTTTTTTTGTCAGATTCTAGTTCGTACACTGTGTCTCTCGGAGGCAGCCAGGAGAGGATTCGCGATGAGTGGCTGAAAATGCCCCCTCCCCCGCTGACAGCCTCGTGCTCCCCGTCACCCGCGGTTGCCACTGTGTCCTCCGAAATGAAGCAATGGATGAGATCGTGAAGAGTTGAGGTCGAAGCCGTCAGCGGTAAACTCTGTCGGATTGCCTCCGCGATAGCTTGTGCATATTCTGGAGATGCTGGATCTGCTGTGCAAGAAGACAGCCGCTGCGAGAAGGCAGCAAAAGCATCCTGCAGCCTCTGGTGCAGAGCAAAGTACTCGATGAGGAGCTGGAACTGCGACAAATCGACCAAGTCCTCCTCTTGGACCATGGACAGCGCATAGGCCTCTGGAAGCCCCAAAGACTTCAGGGCGGAGCAGAAGCCTGCACCTTTGAGCAAACTCGGCCCAGCATAGCGGTCGAAAATGTCGTCGACCTGCGAGGTCCACCGGTGCTGTAGCTCTTTGTGCTCGAGCTGCCCAAACGCAGAAGAAACAAGCTGGTGGAAGTGAGGCCTGTCCACGCTACCCCCCGCAGCGACATCGGCGCCTGCCGCCTGTGCGGCGCCGCACGCATCGGCGCCGCACAGGCGGCAGGCGCCGATGGCCTGCGCGGCGCCGATGTCGCCTGCGTCCATGTTTGCATCACCGGGCAGGGCTCGGGCAGGCCGGAAGTAGCAGCTTTTGACTTTGACAAAGTCGCGGGCGCCCAAGTCTGCCTCGCGGCAATTGTCCCATTCCTGCTGCGTCAGTTCCGTCTTGCGCGCCAACAATGCCGCCAGCGCCGGATTCTCCAAGCACCTGCCGTCGGCGGGACGGATTTCGCCCACGTTCAGCCACTGCAAGCCCGTGGGACACCAAAAGGAGACCTGCTCGCCTGAACGGATCCTGCTGAGGCATAAGCCCAGGTCGCCCAGCGCGTCATGCAGTCGGTCGCGCTCCAACTGCCGGCGCCCGGCCTTCCCAAGGTGCTCCCTGAAGGTGTCTGCGACGAGCCACTTCCACAGCGCCGGCGCCCGGCTGGCGTCCGCTTCAGCATTGGGGCCGGGGTCCGCCGCCATGTCGCCGGTCGCAAGGACAAAGGACGTACCGCGGGGACACCGGGTAGGACCTACCCGGTACCCAAAGATAGAGGCAGCCCGGCTCAGGGGGTGTTTATTGCCGTGTGAACGAAACACACACAGACCGAGTTCGTGCGAACTGTTTCCTCCGTTCCTTCCGGACATGGCGAGCGAGGCATTGGAATACGCCAGCTCCTGCGTCATTCCAACGACATGGAAGGAATACCCGTTGACCAATGTTGTGCCATACAATCACGACACGTCCATCTTCGAGTTCGGCCTTGAAGAGGGACAGTCGCTCAGTCTTCCCGTTTGCGGTTGTATATTAATGGCAAACGTCCCTACGGATGACGAAGCTGAGCAGATTCGCCCGTAAGACACCGGCCGCGCGGCGTTGCGCGCGCGCATCACACGTACACGTCCGGGTGCTACGTTTGCGCTTGGCTGGCGGAGACACGCACCTGAGGCTCCCCTGCTTTGGTGCGCTTGACGTGTGTGCCTGCTTATCCTCCTGTCCATGTCCCTCTTTATCTTTCTATTGCCCAGGTACACACCCATCTCCGATAATGCAATGCTGGGGAAATTTCAGCTCCTCATCAAGCGCTATCCCGCGTGGGGGGACCCCAGCTTCGTGCACAACTACAAGCCCCCCGGCGTCATGAGCAACTACATTCACAATCTCAAGGTCGGCGACAAGGTCCGCTTCAAGCATATTCCTTTCAACGTCAAAAAGCAGTACCCATTCACGGGAGTGCGCACCATTACTATGCTGGCAGTTGGCGTCGGAATCGCCCCCATGCTGCAGGCCCTACAGGCCGTCCTTACAGGTGCCCTTGCTCCCGCGAATCCCGCTGGCCCCTGTTGTGCTCGGACGGCGTCGAATGCTCCACAATGCCACGTCCATCATGCGTTTAAATCTGACGTGGAGCACCGACGCTGCGTTCTCCCGCAGGCGCCGGTGACAACACACACGTGGTCTTTCTATATGGCAACCGCTCCGTGCAAGATATTCTCATGCGGGAGCGCCTCGATGGTCCTGTGCTTGTGTATTCATGTGTCGCGCGCGCCCTCTGCCGTTTTTTCTGGTACGCGTGTGCATATGGACAAATGATTTACAAGGTACAATTCTTGCCTTTTCTATACACAGAGTTGAGTAAATTCTGTCCGCTGCTCTATTGTTTTGTCTAGTACGCGTATGCATATGCTGTGTGTGCGTCTGTTATGTGTTTGTGATATGCTCATACGGCCATGCACAAACGCAGACATAAACTCAGACACAGATACATAGACACAGACATACAGACAGTCAGTCAGACGGACGGACGGACGGACGGACGGACGGACGGACGGATGACGGACGGATGGACGGACGGACAGACAGAAAGACAGACAGCCATCTCTCTCTCTCTCTCTCTCTCTCTCTCTCTCTCTCTCTAGCCACTCTGCCTTCCCACACAGACAGACTGACAGACAGACACTCACACACATATACACACACACCCCCTCCCTCCCTCACCCCCCTCCCTCTTCACGCGCAAGGGCAGCTTGGGCACAGGAGCACCGTGACAGGTTTAAAATGGTTTACGTTGTGGGCACGCGCTGGAAGGTCTGTCCCCC
>Ga0115006_10003574_pt1 | contig 10599 bp, 19 predicted proteins | sample ArcOceMetagenome_3_FD_88943 | JGI IMG/M metagenome (GOLD analysis project Ga0115006, IMG submission 88943) | Marine eukaryotic phytoplankton communities from Arctic Ocean - Arctic Ocean- Svalbard ARC20M Metagenome | ecosystem: Environmental > Aquatic > Marine > Oceanic | place: Arctic Ocean...
GTGAACCGGAGGAATCCGACAGTCGGCCCGGGTCCGGGGGCAAAGTTGCCCTTAAATTCAATAAGGGAATCTCATCCTCAAGTTCGGCGCCCTTCTACAGTAGAGTTCGCGACGGCGGCGGGGAGCGGGAGGAGCGGGGATGCAGGCCGCAGCGAAGTGGCAGGCGCCGGGGCCGCCAGATGCACACACGTTCCGCATCTTCATTTCGACCGACAACCACCTGGGCTTCGCGGAGAAGCACGAATACCCGCCGCGCCGAGACGACAGCTTCCGCGCGGTCGAGGAGGTGCTGGAGAACGCCACCGCCGCCCAGGCGAGTCCCGCGCGCGCGCGCGCGGGACAGAGTGCGCGGGACGCACGCGCACGCGCACGCACTCGTGCACATGCGCGCCCGCGCCCGCGGGGCGCAGCCAAGCCGGGGGGCGCGGCTGTAGGCGCCACGAGCCACATGCAGCGCCGTTCGCGCGCTGCGTGCTCTGACAGGGCGGCGGCGGTTTGTCGCTGCGGGGGGGGGCGCAGGCGGACATCCTGCTCCTGGGCGGCGACCTGTACCACGACAACAAGCCTTCCCGGCAGTGCATGGTCAAGTCCATGAAGCTCTTCAAGAGATACGTCCTCGGCGATCGGTGCCCGCCCGCGGACAAATGCGACCGCTTCCCGCAGAGCAGCGACGCGCGGCTGGCGCGCGGCGCGCACAGCTTGCGCGGTGACTGCTGCTGCTGCGTGCCTCCTCCGGCTCCTGATGTGCCCCGCCCCCGGCCCTGTGCTGCAGGCCGATTCAGGTGGAGCCCACGAGCGTGGGCACTGTGAATGACGAAAAGGGCGACAAGGGCGCCGTGAACTGGGAAGACGAGAACATGAACATCGGCCTCCCGGTACCAGCATGCGTCTTTGGGGCTGCTTTGCATCGGGGGCGCCAGCTCGTGGTGCTGCGCATGTCCGCTTTTCCCGCGGCAGAACGGGAACGCTCCCTGACTGCACCGCGTTCCAGGTCTTCATCATCCACGGCAACCACGACGACCCCTCGGGCATGGGCAACTTCTCGGCGCTGGATGAACTCAGCACTGCGGGCCTGCTCAACTACTTTGGCAAGCAGGTGCGACACACGCGCGCTCTGCCCTCTGTAGAAAGACGGGGTGACGCGGAGGACAGGTTGCCTGATTCCCTGCCGGCGAGTGCCTGCTCGTGCTTTCCTGCAGATGGACGTCCAGAACATGGTGGTCAAGCCAGTCATTCTGACGAAGGCCTCGGTCAAGCTAGCCATCTATGGCATCGGCAATATCAAGGACGAGCGTCTGCACGAGGTGCTCCTGTCGCTCGTGTTCATGCTTGCGTTGCCGCCCTGGCAGCTTCTGTGCAGAGCCCGCTCGGCTCAACGAGGGAGCCTGCGGCGCACAGATGCTGGCCTAAGCGCATGCACGCAGAGGCTTGTCACTGAGGACAGGTAGCTGTGTGTCCTGCTGCAGAGCTTCAAGAAGGGCAAGGTCAGGTTTGAACATCCGAGCCCGAAGGAGGACTACTTCCACATTCTTGTCATCCACCAGAACCGGTTTGCCCTGTGCGCCCATGTGCGTGTGGCAGGTTTGATTATCTAGGTGCATCTTACCGGCATGCTGCCTCATCACCCTGCACCCGGGATGGCAGGCAGGCAAAAGGAGGCACCCAGAAGGCAAACTACATTCCGACAGAAATGCTGCCCGACTTCCTCGACTTCATTCTCTGGGGGCACGAACATGAATGCTTAGTCAAGCCACAAGAAGTCTCCACAAGTCTGTGCCGCCGCGCATGCACCCCACTCTGCACCAGTTTGCGCAGCAGCAAGAGTGCCGTTGCGTGGAGGAAGGGTGCGAATGTGCAGTGAGCAGTTCCCGCAACTCCTCGCCAGCACGCTGTTCGGCAGGGGTTTGCGTGTGACGATGGACTCGCAGGACACATCGCAGTGTGAACTGAGCGTCTGTGAGTGTGCTGACGTGGTGACGCTGTGATGACGGCAGACGGAGGCCATGCGCACTTGACTCAACCTGGCTCTACCGTGCAAACGTCGTTAATTGCTGTCGAAGCGGAACCGAAGCACATGGTGCGCTCAGCCCGAAAACTAGCGCGGATGCGATCGCGAGCACTCAGCTCGGGAAAATTATTTACTCTAGCTGTTTACTCATTGCGCACTTGATGATTCGTTTTGATTGTAGTGCGGGTTTGCGTGTGGCAGGCCTACATGGATATCCGCATCAACAACAACCAAGCCGAAAAGGCGGGGTACCAATACAGGTATGCCCGGGCGGGAGAGAGTATGTAATGGCGCGGGCAATCGTGCCTGCATGCTCGATGGTGTATCTACCGGCCCACGTGAGGTTAGCATGTAGAATGGGTGCTGCAATGTTGCAGCACGCCAGGGGATCTCGCACATACTACCCCTTCTTGACCTACTACCGCCACTGTGATGCGCACAATCCCTCGTATCCCTTCGTATCTCATCACATTATGAGGCGCGTGTCAGTGCACTGCAATGGCGCTGCGTAATGTCGTGCGTGCACCACAGATTCAAGAAGGTTGAGCACAAATGTACGAGGCCATTCATTTACGACGAGATTGTGCTTCAAAACGAAACAAAGCCCAATGGTCAGCCGGCTGTCAAGGCTGGCTCTGAGGTTTCCGCTTGTTCACAGACACCCCTTTTTCCGACGCCATCGCGGCAGTACAGAGTACAGAGGCATCTGCGCGTGCAATGTTCAGTATACGCTAGGATTGAGAGTTTCTGTCAGGTTCATGCTCGCCCAAGCGATAACGCGAACACACGCGCACAGGAGGATGTGTGCAATTTTTTGGAGAGGAAAGTCAATGATCTCATCAAGCAGGCTGAGGAAGTTTATGGCGACCGTCCGCCCGACGTGCACAAGCCACTGGTGTGGAAGGGATAGAGAGTGTGCATGCGTGAACGGAGGGGGGGGGCGAATTTTAGCCGACCCACATAATGAGCATCGCAAATCGGTGGCACGCTGTCATGTTGGTGCGCCTTGACTCTCGCGTCCAATCGTAGCACATGTGACGAAATACCACGACACAGATTCGGCTCAAGGTGGAGCATACAGGGTTTCCGCAAGTTGCGCCCCGCAGGTTCGGTCAGCGCTTTTCTGGCGATGATCCAAGTGATTGGCGCGTCGCCAACCCGTTCGAGCTTCTCACGTGCGTTCTCAACTTCCGAGCGATGCCTTAATTTGACTGTTCCTCACAATTTACGTGTGTGCGCGACGAGCAGCAGCATTTTTTCTGACACTGAACCTGGTGCACTGGAGACGAATTCGTTATATTCTGACGAATGGGAAGCCTAATCTTGTTTCCCTCTCCAGATTTTGGCGCAAGGCTCGCGAAAGCGTGCGCAAGCCCCGGACTACCGATGAAGATTTGGATGGCGCTGGGGTCGACCGCGAAATTCTGGAGGTGTGAGGGGGCGCAGTGTATGCATGCGTGCCTTCCTTCCAATGCAGGCCTTTGCATCTGTTGCTGCACGATTTGCGATGCAATGGCTGCGCGTGCGCTTGCATGTGTGTTTGTGTGTGTGCGCGCGCGCGTGCATGCATGCGTGCGTGACATGCGATCGTGTAAATCTGTGTATGCGCACAATTTCCTATGTAATAGGCGCCCGATATCAATGATTTGGTCCATGACGAACTCACAAAGAACTCCGTCAATCTGGAGGTACTTTCAAAGGACAATGTCTTCGCTGCCGTGGAGGATTGTGTCAACAAGGTGAGTGTGGCAATGGTCGCGTGGCAAAGCTGTCCATCTGGTTTGTTGTTTGCCGGTGACTGACTCACAACTCGTCCTGGACCTCGCCTGATGGTTGGCGTGTGTCTGTGGGTTCAGGAAGACAACAGTGCCATCAAAAACATGGTTACAGACCAGCTCAAGGAGGTGCAAGAAACCTTTGGCAAGCACGTACAGACTGGTATTGTAATGCCTGGGCCCTCGAACGTATTCCAAAAGTCTACGTGGCCTGCATAACTGCGTCTGTGTGCATTCTGTCCGTGCATGCATGCATACGGCAGCGACAAGTGCTGCGTGCACATGCACGTGTGAGTGTGGAATGAACGGCTGAAGGAAAGATGCGGCACACAGGTGACCTAGCAAGCAGCGCCTCAAACGATCAGGAATTCATGGAGAAATTCAAAAAGCTTCTTGAAACTCGTCAAAAAGGGCAATTGTCTCCTCAGAAGGTGCACTGCACTCCTTTTTGCTTTTGGGGCCTTGTTTGCGAATCATTTGTCCCTGAAATGCCGCGAATGTGCATGCGTCGTGCAGTCTGGGTCTGGCAGAAATGCCTCACAGGCGGGTCCGTCGTTGAGCGGCTCTGTAGGCGGCAGCTCGTCTGCTGCTGCACGTGGTGCTGGAGGGGGCGTCGGTGCTAGCAGCCGCACCCGGGACTCGGACGATGAGGATGAGCCGTCGGGTGCGCCGGCTGCCAGCTCGAGCTCTCAGGCCTCGACTGGGAGGGGGCGTGGCAAGGGCAAGGACGGAAGTGCTGCAGCGACTGGGCGTGGGGCTGCTCGGGGCGGAGCTGCGGCTGGGAGGGGCGCAGCAGGCAAGAGACAGGTTCCCTTGAGTTTTGCGGCGTCCAAGGGATCCGCTCTTTCCAAGGGTGCGGCAGCAGCCAAGAGCAAGAGCGCCGGGCAAAAGAGAAGTGAGTGCAGCCCTCTGCACCCTCGTCTAGCTATAATTCTTGTTTCTTCGCCTGCTGGCTGCTGACAATTACCATGATTCTAGCGAATAGTTTGCGCGTGAGAAATGAGACTCACGCAGGGAAGCACGTGGCGTTGGTGTTGCAGAAGCAGATGCTTTTTCCGAGTCAGACGAGGACGATAGCGATGAAGCCGACGAGCGTGATGTCCCAGGTGACGTGGGGTCTTCGGACGAGGACGAGGAGTCGGGGGACGATGCAGCACGTGGGAAGGTAACCAGATCCAGGCCAGCAGCTGCCACCAAAAAACCCCAGCGCGCTGCCGCAGCAAAGAAAGCTGCTGGTGCATCTGGCGGTGCTGGAGGGCCAGCCGCAGGCGGGCGTGGCAAAACGAACGGAGCTGGCGGAGGTGGAGACAGCCATACTCAACGCAGTGGCAAGAGGCGGCGCGGCAGCGACGACGAGGAAGAGGACGACAACGAGCCCTCGTCGGTGCCAAGCACAAGCAACTCAGCGTGGGGCTGAGAGCTGCAGCGCATGGAGAATGCAGATCTCTTTGTTTATAGTAACATGATTATTCACATCCAGAATCATTCTCCCTTGCCCAAAGAAACTGTCTGTTGTTCCCTCTTATCACCCATTCTTCACGACGTTTCGAACAAGGTGTCAAGTGCTCATAGAATTCTTCAGTTTGGTCGACACCATCTGCAGTAGGCGCTCAGAATATCTCTCAAGCACCTCTTCCACATCTACTACAGTGCGCCCCTCAGACCCCACCGATATTTCTGACAGGTTTTCAAACGCACAGCGGTGGCTATTGGGGTTGCTGCAACAACACAAGAAAGACACATAAGTCAGCGAGCAGATCCTGTAGTCATGCAACCTATGCATGCCCGAATAGCCAGAGAGGAGGGGCGTGTGTGCGCGTGAATCAAGCTCAGGCAGAGACATCGCTCGCCCTCTGCCCTGATTCGGGGGCGCAGCACACAGGCAGATGCATTACACTAAACGCTAGCACTCGCCATGCTTGATCGCGATCGCGCATGCATGATAATGTGCATGATATACCTGCCGGCACATTCCATGCTCGATCGCGCAGAAGGCAGCGCTGTTGATGGAGCGGGAGTCTCAGACTGCGCAATATGCATCCACCCGCTTGGCTGACCTGATCCTGCCGCTGCGCCTCTTTTCTCTTCCCCCGTACACTTCATTGTACCTTGACCCTCCTTGCCCGTGGAATCGCAAGCAGGTGCAGAATTAGAGGCGGCGGCTGCGTACGACGTTTCTCGGTCTGGCAAGGGAAGCGTGGGCACCGCCAGATGCCGGGTTGTAGCGGGAGGAGATACACCAACCTCCGCCCCCGCGGCCACATCTGTGCACTGCGCATGCTGGAGAGAATGCGTGAGCGCGTGTACGTCTGCCCCGGCAGGCGCCTCGACAGCCGGGGTCGTTACGCGCAAAACGTGGATCGGCACGGCCGCGGGCAACGGTAACTCCTTGACATATTCCTGTCGAGCCTCCTTGCCCTGCATCATCGCGGCATATCCTGCTCCAGACTTGCCGCCTCCCTCTCCCACTGCCCCACCGCATGTACCACCTCCGCCCCCACCAGCGCTGCCAGCAACCGGCGCTTTGCGAGCACCATGCGCCGTGGCATTCAGGTCGTCATCGTAAGCCCGTAGCACCTGTGCGTGTGTGCGTGCGTGTTCCGTGCGTAAGTGTGCGTTAGTGGGTGTGCGCGCGTGAGTGGGTGTGGGTGTGCGCGAGTTTGCAATACGGCCAAAGTCAAGAGCATTAGGTTGCTCAGAACTTTAGGTTTCGAGACTGGATTTCAGCGAGCACCTCAGCGATGCGATCATGCGAGGAACGGAGTGATGCAACGATATCAGCAACAGCTGCGCGCTGTCCTGAGGCGCGTGCCACGTTGAAGAGGTCAAGCGCCATGTTCAGCGAGCTCCGAAGCCGGTCTCCGGCTTCCATCGCAGGCAAAGCAGTGGCGGCGGTGCCAAACGTGGTCACGGAGGCTTGCGTGTCATCGAGCGTCGAGCAGTAGACTGACCTGTGGGCGGTTTGTGCGAATGCAGATGTGTACATGCTTCAGACGTGCGCACACGAGCACGAACCAGGCACGCACACAAGCACGAACATAACACACATACACACACACACACACACACACACACACACACACACACACACACACACTAGACACACCGCGACACAGAGGCCGCCGTCTCGTCCAGCGACGACATTGCGCCCACGCTCGCACGCAGAGGATGGTTGGGGTCAGCTTGGCGTGCAGGCCTCAAGGATGACGCGGCGACCTGCCATCCCGCGCTGGGCGACCCGTGACCCACTCTCACGAGCCCTGTTGCCTGCACCTCCTGCGCGTGCGCAGCAGGAACTGCAGGTTGCACGAGCGGCGTGACGTGGCCCAACTCGGCGGTTACTGGCGCCTCACAAGCGCCTCCGTCACGTCCCCCTACCCAGCCGCCGCCCGTAACCAATGGCGTGACCGGGCGAGCTGAGTCTGAGGAAGCGATTGGCTGCGACCAGGAGTCTCACCAGTCAGCACCGCGGCATATTCATAGTGCAAACACAAGCCACAGGAGAGACTGTGGGGCATCACCACATCGGTCGTGTGTTGTCCAGCGTGCGGGTGCTGGTGCAGGGAGGCAGTGGAAGGACGGCTCTCATGCGCGACCGTGTCTGCAATGGAAGTATGCGGCGTGTGCGCATCCGCGAGCACATTGGCCTCGGAAGCGTCGACTCCGTTGCACATCTTCCCCTCACCACCCTGCTGCATGTCATTCCGCCCCTCTAAGCACGAATCAGCATCGAGCGGCAGAATGCAGTCCTGGATGCACGAAAGCGATCTCTTCTCCTGCGCGCCCGTTTGACCCCCGAGATCATAATCTCCCTCAAGACCTTGCTGCGCAGGAGCATCCCGAAGCCCTCGCCGCTGGGCAGCGTCTGCGGCGGAGGCAGCCGCTGGCGCCGGCACGGAGGACGCAGCAGTCGACAGCGCAGATGAGGCGCTCGAGCGCACCGATTCGCCGAGCAGCACTGACTCATCCTCCATGGCCCCAGCGCCACTGGGATGCTCAAACACTTCTGGCCCACTCAGCCCCATCACATGCTCGCTGCTTTGCGCCCCTAGCTCCAGCTCCTGCTCCTCCTGCACCTGATCTGGCGTGCGATAGCCGCTCACAGTCGCATCGGATCCTGCCCCTGCGTCTGCGGTCTCGCCATCGTCCGTGCCCGCACCGGCAAGTTGCTGAAGGGTCTTGACGCTGGACACCACCGGTGACACAACCGTGTGCCCCAGCTCCTTGGCGAATTCCAGCACACCCATGGCCAGATGCTTCATCTCAGTTGGTGGCGCTGGATGGAGGAATACGTGTTGGAAAGGGGGTGGCAAAGTCAGGCCAAGTTCAGTCGACGTGCGTGCGACCACGGGCAAGCGGAACCAGCTGGGGGAAAGGAGCGAGCGTGCAGAAGGGACCACCTGTGCGCGGGCGCGCTTGACCCGCAAACGCGTCAGAGTCGGTGTGCACTGCGCCAGCACGCGTCTCAACCATGTCCATGCCCCCGTTCGGCAGAGATCGCGAGACGACCGTCCCGCCTGCCCTACCGTGACCCGGGGCCTGATCATTGGAGCTGGCGAGCTGCGCAGATACAGAAATCGACCCTTGGCTGCTAGTCTGGACACGCTGCAGCTCTTGAATGGCGGCAATGGCCGCTGCTTCTGCAGTCATGCGAGCCTGAGGTCCGTGCGCATTGCGTCAGGCCATCAAGACGGGTGTGTATGGGGAGGCATGTTTGGCAAGAACAAGGACAATTATGGGGCTCAAATCAAGGAACTCCACCCTTGAATGCTATCCCTCTATGCCCCGGCCATTCTATCCATCGGCTCATGTCCGAGCTTTTTCCGCAAGCAAGCATACACAAACACACAAACCTCGGTCTCAAGCTGGGCGCGACGCACGAGCTCCTGCTCACCGACCCTGCGGTCCGCCAAAGGTGTCATTAACGAACAAACTTGACGGACACGAGGAGCATATACATGCCAGGATGTATGTCTATCCCAACGGAAACGGGCGCCCTTTAGCTCTTCAAATAAAAGTGTCACACGCTAGGGTGATTTCAGATTCTGTGACGACGATGACATCGTATGAAATACCTGAGCGATTGCACTTGCAGCTGCGCGTCCGCCGCCGCCTGCTGCGCCTCCTCCGCGCGAACTTGGGCCGCCTGAGCTGCCATACGAGCCGTGCCCAGCTCCTCCCCGAGCTTCCGCACTTGCTCCATACTCGATGCACCGTCGTTGCCGGCGCCACCCACGTGCCCGTCCCCACCTGCGTTGTGGGGTAAGGTGTTTCCCCCTCCTCCACCACCTCCGTCACCCCCACCTCCTTGTGCCTGCGAGTCTTCGAATTGCTGCAGCGCTTCGCGCAGCGCTTTTTCCATCTGTGCTCACGCGTGAGCAGACATGCCGCAGCCCAGTTACAAACATGACGAGACAAACAGAGAGAGGGTGAGAGCGAGAGACGCAACAAGGCTGAGAGAAGTGGCACGCAGGACCTACCTTCTCTGCCTTGCACCGCGCTGCGTGCACCTCTTGTTGTTTCGCAGCGGCCCTCTCCAAAAGAACTTTGAGATTCTTCGCCTTGCGTTCGCTTTCGTCGTTGCCGCTTGCACTACCCCCCTCTCCCACAACGCGCCGCGCACCTCCCTCACCATCTTCTCCACTGTCAACCCCCTCTGCTCCCCCCTCCCCATCCTCCACTCCTCCTGCCCCTCCTTCTCCTTCAACGCCTCCAGCAGGAACCTCAGGGTGGTCACAGGTGGAGTCGTTGTCATGAGGCGCCCATTGTTTGTCCGTGTTCTCGGTAACATCGCTTCTCAACAGCGTGAGCAACTTCTTTTTGGCCGCGCCCACTGGCAGGCTGCACACACACACACACACACGGGTCATGCTCACGCCACAAGTGCAAGCAGAGAGACGGTGACAAAATACATGGCGCAAATGTATGGCAGTCTGCCTGACAAGTACTGGCGGACAGGGCTTCACGCGTCACGGTTTGCTATACCATTATTACTACTGCAGGAATTACTAGCTAGTGGAAGCCGACCTGAGGGTGTTGTTAATGTTGGTGTTTTCTCGCTCGCTGTCGGATATCGCGCTCAAATCCGTCAACGGCAGCGACGGAGGCTCTGACGAGTCAGGGATCGAAGGAGGCTCCTGTGCGTGCATGAGTGCACAAGTGCGTGTAAATATCCTTGCATGTGCGTACGCACGTGCGAAAGCACCTACTACGTCCACTAACACAACGAGTTCACTAGCGCGCGCACGCGTTCGCACATACCAACGCACGTACCGAAGACGCAGAGTGTGAAAGATCACCAGAGGTGGTCTGTTGATCCTCCTTCTCCGAGGACCGCTCGACTACTCGGGGAGCAGCCACATCATCCCCGCCCCCGTCGTCCTCGCAGACCCTCCCGCCCACACCATCTCCGCCAGACACGGAAGGCTTGGGCTTATTGCGACGGATACCATCGAGCTCCTTGAGGCGGAGGCGGATCTCATCCGCCTCGAGTTTGGCGGCACGCGAATTGGCCTGGCAGGTGCCATTGCGCGCCTCTTGCTCCAACGCGGCATCTCCCGGCGGCTGTTTGCGCGCCTCACGTGCCTTCTTGGCCTCTTCGTCCTTCAAACGCCGCCGCTCGTCCGCCAATGACGGCATTGCCTGTAGGTCCGCAACTGTCAGCGCCTCTTGCATGCAAAGTGTAGTACACGATAGATCGAGTGAATTTTCGACAATTCCACCTCGTCCGGACACGACGACGACATCTCCGCCAAAGCGGCATAGACGACCTGCCCGGTCGTCTTCTCGAAGTCAGCGCTTTTGTGCAGCCACGCA
>Ga0115006_10003576_pt1 | contig 10598 bp, 10 predicted proteins | sample ArcOceMetagenome_3_FD_88943 | JGI IMG/M metagenome (GOLD analysis project Ga0115006, IMG submission 88943) | Marine eukaryotic phytoplankton communities from Arctic Ocean - Arctic Ocean- Svalbard ARC20M Metagenome | ecosystem: Environmental > Aquatic > Marine > Oceanic | place: Arctic Ocean...
CCGCCCCCCCCCGCCCCCCCCGATCAACGCAGCAGCAGAAGTTGTTTACGAGAACGCCGACCCAGACGCCAACATAATCTTCGGCGCCCTAGTAGACCCAAAGATGGAGAACGAGGTGTCCATAACCGTCCTAGCCACTGGTTTCAACGACTCCCCCTCAAAGGCCCCTCCCCCCTCCGCTGTCTTCTCCTCCCCCTCTTCCCCGGACGCCCTCGATCCCTCCTTCTACAAGAACCGCCGCGCGGCCACCACGTCGCCGCTGGGTAAGGACGCGAACGCGGACGACGCAAGGCTGCTCGTGGAGAGGGGCATGACGAAGGAGAAGCAAAAGAAGGGGAAGAAGGAGGGGGGAGTTAGTGGATTCTTCAGGTGAGGACGAGCGCACGAAGGAAGCAAGCCCTCGAGGCGCTGAAAAACAACTAACAACCCTCACTTCTCCTTTTTCATCTGTTTGTAGGAAACTCAGGAGGAGGATGTGAACTGAATGGATTGGTTAAAGTGGAAAAATTAACGGTGGGGAAGCGACAGGTGAGAGGCGGGCGAGGAGCGAAGGACGGCTGGGGCGAAGCGACAGCAAAAGCAACTTAACGCCTACTCGCATTACTAACCCACGAATGTCACCTTCCACTTGTCGCTTCGCTCATCGCCGAAAGCATAGCGGGCGGGACGGAGGGGGTCGACAAATTGGCGACCACCCTAAACTCCCCCAATTATAAACAACAACTTTCTGAAATACAAATCACAACATTTAGTTCTCACTCCCCCCTTCCCCAAGTAGCGTATCCGCCAACCCGGAATTATGAAACCTCTGATATTTGGGACTTTGGGACCTTTCTCTAGGTACGACCACGCCCCCCCTCCCCATATCCTTCCCAATGTCATCGCTATCTCTCATGATGCGTGTGTTCTCAATCTTCTCCAGCACGCTCTTCCGTCTTGCCAACTTCACAGCGTTATCAATCTTGCTGGCGTTCCGCCCCTCGTTCATCTGGGCCGCCTTGTTGGCCATCTCGGCGTCCTTCAGTACTTGCCTGTGCCTTAATGTGGCGTACTCACTGGCTCGCCTGAACTCGTCCTCTCCAACGCTATCCCCCCTCCTTCTCTGCTCCTTAGGCATGAACTTCTCCACGAAACCCTTCAGCCTCTGAACCCTGCCATTGCGCACCCGCAGGGAGTCCAGCCCCTTTTCAATCAGTTCCACTTTTACATCGCTCCTAGAAACATTGGACCTCACTGTAATCGTCGCTTCTGTGTAGGCATCGCTACAATCGGACTCGCTATCCATCTGGTAGGTCATCTTCCTCTCACCGACTCCCCCCTTACCCCCCCACCGCTGTACATCACTCTCAAGGGACTGTCTACCGATCAGTCCTGTTTGGTTCATGGTCCAATTTCTATCGGCCAAGAGAAGACTCAAGGATCGAATCTCCAACTACCGACGTCTCCTTTTCAAATTATAAAGGTGAAACACAGAAAACGATACGATCAGTCCAATTTAAGAAAGGTTAATTGGCCAACAACTAATTGCTCTGCTTCTGCTTTGACATGGTAATAGTTTGTAAGATAGCAGAGTGCTGATACCCCCGATTTTGCCGCCCATTCCCTCCCAGGATACCAGTCTAAGGCAAGGAATAGGGCTTTCGCAATGATCGTCCGTCCCCACCCCACATTCTTTGAGAAGACTTTTGCGGTACATGGAAGTATTGTGGGAATGATCCTTCCAAAGGTTGTCTTCGCAACTCTAACTAGCCTTGTTGCATCACTCGTCCACTTCCACCAGTCAACTGAGGTGAGGAATGGTTTAAGAGCGAAACAAGCTACATCAGAAATGGTTGCTCTCCTAATTCTCGCTATTATGTAGAACATTCAAGTCCTTCCGTCCGTCATCCTTAAACAATCCTTCTTTCCCTCAGGTTTAGATGCTTACTTCGCAAAAAATTAGCTCTAAATCAATTTATTCACGCTTCGCTATTCGCAGGATCCCCTCTTCGCGTTCACACCCTTCACGGCTCTAGGAGTGGCTATCTCCCTGTTCCTAGGCTTCCGAAACAACGCTTGCTACGAGCGGTGGTGGGAGGGGAGGAAGCAGTGGGGGGCGCAGGTCATTGTAACGAGGAACCTTGCACGCACCTGCCTAACCTTCCTCGGCGATGATCATACAGCCTTGTTAATATCGTCACTTGGGGTTTGCCACTCCCACCTGCTCAGAGGTCAGCTGCGCGCTACATGGCTCACGGGACACCCAAAGCCATCGAATCCATCGTACCCCACTGACGCTGTATCCGAGGCGCTCCAACACGCTCCCGAGGAGCATGGCGACTCACTGAAGCGTGCCAAGAACCCTGCAGACGGTAAGTGCGGAGGGAGAGGGGGAGGGAGAAGAGCGAAACTGCAGGATCCAACCACATAACTAATAGCTCCTCACACCTCCTCACACCTCCTCACACCTCTAGCGACGTTGCGGCTTGCGGCGAAGCTAGTGTACTCACGTCTCGCGGCATCCGACATTGACACCATTGCGGCTACGGCGATTTTGAAGGACCTCAACGACCTTGCCGCCGTTCAGGGGGCTTGCGAGCGTCTCGCGACGGCCCTCGTCCCGTTCCCATACTCTTTGCTTGTTCACCGCACAATAATCATGTACGTTGTACTCGCTCCGTTTGCAATGGCGGGCGATCTGGGACAGTACACGGCGCTGTTCAACGCGATCGTGGCGTACACATTCTTCGGTTTAGACGAGGTTGCACGGCAAATGGAGCAGGTGAGATAGGACGAGGACACACCTCTTCCGTAACCACCGCCATAATTCTCACCCCTCATTCATTGCAGCCTTTCGGTGACGAACCACTTTGCCTGTCGATGTGCGCCATATGCCGGACGATTGAGACGAGTGTCAAGGAGGCTTTGGGAGAGGAAGCGCCACCACCTCTTGCGCCTGACAGGCGACATTGCTTAATGTGACATCACTATATTTCAATGCGAAAACGTGATTATTTTAATGCTTCCTTTTTACCACGCAGACCTCCAGCAAATTGTGGTTGCCACTACCAGAATGATTTTTTGAACCCATTGACAAAAATCTGCGACAAAAGTGCAATAACTGGGATTGAGGGGCGGAACCAGCCCCAGAAGGAATTTGATTTGCCTCTACAACGTCGGAGGAGGCCATCGAAAAAGTCCAGCAAAATAACCCTGCAACACTGGACCTAACTTACCATGGATACAGTCTGGTTTGAGGCCTTACACGAGTATCTCCATTCTACCGAGTGGTTCAACACAATCGGCGTCTTCATAGAAAGTCACTGTGCACTTTTTGATACCCCAACTGCCTCATCTGCTTCCACCGGAGAATTTGACCATGGTCAATACACAGTCTTTAGGGAGTTTACCGAGATAAGCGAGCAAATATTGAACAACATGCTTTCGAACCTCGGCGGTTCCTTGACCCTTTTAGAGCAGGCTCTCGACGAGCATTCGACATTGCCAGCAACTGGCCCCAAGGACGATGCCAGGAAGGCAATGATCGGAAGCCTCCTTACGTATGACTCGTTTCCTCATTTCTGTGATATGATGCGATCCAAGTCCGCGAAGATTGACTTGTCGACGACCCCCTACTACGACGTCAACGACCTGAAGAAGCTTACCTCCATGGGCTTCGACAAGAACTATTCTGTGGCTGCTCTCAACAGCTGCGATGGGGTTTTTGACGAAGCCCTGCAGTACCTCTTTGATAACCCTCCTCCCTCTCCCCGGGACAACCAAGCTTCTGCGCCACCCGAGCCCTCAGCTCCCGTCCAGGATTTCCGGAGCACGAGGCCGAGGTACAACAAAGACACCAAGGAGCAGGTCAACGACAGCGTCAAGAATGCCCTGACAAAGCAGGACTCGTTGCGCAGAAGGACCTCCTCAGCCGCCTCTGAGGCCGCTGCCCCTGCACCTGTCGATTCCGATGCATCGTCTGCGGAGAAACACCTCGACTACATGTTCAAACGACGCGACCAGCTGGCCTCTGAAATCGTAGATCAGCGAAAGGTCGTTGTCAACTTCACAAAAAATTTCGGTGAGGGGGAGCGAAGGACGGGAGGAGCGGAGCGATAATAAAAGCATTGTACCACCTTCCTACATACATAACTAACAACTTTCCTCTCGTCGCTTCGCTCTTCGCCCTTCACTCATCACAGACCGTGTGTCGGACGATCACCTTGAGGAACTGTACCTCTTCCTCAAGGAAATGGTCCATGGCGGGGAGGATCTTGGCAAGCATAAGCAGCGTATCCACACCTACGTCTTCTCTAGAATCACCCCTGCCCAGGGGACTATAGTTCCAAATCTTCTGACTCTGATGCTTCTCGAGAACGAGGACTTTCTCCTCCAGAAAAACATCAATAGGCTCCTCAACGGAGAATCATTAGAATCCATCTTGCAGGGCAACGTATCGTCTTCTTCAACCGCCCCTTCCTCCACCAATGCCACGGAACTCGATGAATTACACAGGCAGCACGCCATGGACCTCGACAGAGCCAACGAAGCCCTTTCAACTGAGGCCGATAGGCAACGCAGAAAACTTCAGGAGCAGCTCAAGAATAGGAGGAAGCTAAAAATCAAACAGTGCAAGGATTCCAACATGCTGGACGAGGAAGTTGCCAGAGTTGAGAGGCAGATAGAAGAAGACAACGCCCAGCTTCTTTCAAAACTCGACGACAAGCTGGCCAATCGTAACCAGCAGACCTTGGCCGGCCTGCAACAGAAGCAGATCAGGATAATCGAGGAAACAACTCGACTTGGTAGGGAGCTCACGCCTGCCGAATTGCAGAACATCAACGACGAAATTGCTGCTAGGCTTAGAGACCAACACGCCATCGACCTTGCCAAGATGAGGGAGGCCCTGGACTTGGAGAAGAACAGACAGCGTGCGGCTCTTCAGGCGCGCTTGCGAAACAAAAGGAGAAAAGTACTCTCCACTTCCCCTGCCCCCACCGACGAGGACGCAGCAAATGCCATTATGAACATTGACTTGGAAGAGACGAACGGACTTAACGACATTGACAGCAAGTTCTCGCGCCAAATGTATAACATGGTTCAGGGGCCCACCGAGTCTTTCGCCTCGAATTCGACGGGGCTAAGGATGGCCATCGACAACTTGGACTCTGAGGATTGGATGGACAGTCTATCTAAACTTCACAAGGTGCACTGTACCAATCTTGCTACCATGCAGTCTTCTTTGATGGACGAGAAGTCGAAGCAGCAATCGAACCTTCAGGTACGCTTGCAGGCAATGAGGCAGAAGAAGCTTGTTGCTACGACCAGGAGGGGGGCGACACCAGATGAGCTCGAGGAGATCGAAGGAGAGTGCGAAGCGTTTGAGCAGAAGAGTCGCCAGAAGCTCGAGGAAAAGTTCAAGGTTCACATCACCGAGATCGAGAAGAGTTTTATGGAACAGCACAACGAGGATATAGCAAAAATAGGCAACACTGATTTTAGAGCGTTGGAGATACTGGTTGCCGAGAGCACCTTTGATTATGAGTCGGCCGCTGCAGCCCTCAAGGCTGCTCACGAGAGGGACATTTCCAAGCACGGAGACACTCTTCAGGGGGAGAAAAAGAGACAGGAAGACGCTCTCAAGATGAAGCTCGCAAAGAGAAGGGCGAAGAAAATGAATAAGTTAGTGGGAGATGGAATGACGGAGGACGAGGCTAATAACCGTCTTCAGAGGGAGGAGTCTCAAGAAGTTAAGTTCTTGAAGGACGAATGGAAGCTCGAAGAATACATCGATGGGGGCGTGGAGAGAGGCGTGTGGAGGGTTCTCAAGACAGCCGGAGGAACTCGAACACTGACAACAGAGGAAGGAAAGGAGGAAGAGCAAACATTCTCCTCCAACAACTTTTCAGTAGCTGACTGGGCCTGGGGGGAGGAGAAGGGCGGCGACGACGACGAAGGGAAGAGGAAAGAAATTATGGATAAACACACCGACGCAACAAAGGCTCTTGTGGACAAACTAAAGAATGATAGGAAACAGTCGCACAACAAGCTCAGGGAGAGGCTCGAGGAGAAAAAAAGGAAGCGACTGGCAGAACTAGAGCAGGGGGGAGCAGACATCGAGCAAAGAGAGGAGGCGGAGCGAGAGCTCGAGGAGGAGGCCGTCAAAGAGAGGATTCAAAACGACCGTATGTTGACGCTCTCGGAACACAAGGCCATCGAAGAGTACGAGTTTGGGACAAATAATGCAGCAGAGGGTGGGAACCTTAATACTTACGAGCTCTTGGACGAGATCCACGAGGATTACAAAGAGGAAAGGGACCAGTTGCAGCAGGCCCTCATGGACGAGAAGAAGAGACAGAAAGCGGAGCTCAGGCGAAGGAAAAAGGAACGAAAGAAGGAGAAAAAGCAGAGAAGGGCTAGCGTTGTTGCGGCATTGGAGGAGGAGCTCATGGAGGAAGATAATAACGAGAAAAAGCTAGAGATCGAGGTCGCCAAGATTCACAAGGCGAACCAGGAAAGTAAGGCAACTCTTGACATGATGATGCAGATGGAGCAGGTTAGACAGAAAGAAGCTTTACAGAAGCGTTTGATGAGAAAGCGCGCCGAGAAGAGAAGAAATAGCATGGTGACGCAGGGGGGCATACTGTTGGAACCTCTTAAGAAATAATCTTTTCGATGGCAAGAGTAACATTTTTTTAACTGGCATCTTCCAAAACAAGAACACCACCATCGTATCTCTCCCTAAATACCTTGACACGCTCCCTATTGGCCATCCATTCCTCCCCCATCTTCTTTGCAAGATCTTGGTAGTCTTGGTAGAACATAGTGTCGTCCTCGAGCTTGAGCACCCAACCACCCGCCGTCGGCTTGCATATTTCCTTGAGCATGTGGTCCGTGATGTCCTTGCTTATGTCTAGCTGCTGAACGGCACTCTTGAGCCTGGCCCTGTCAACTATCCCAACATCCTTAACGATGTCGAGAATTGTGTCTCGAACGACTTGAGCGCTAGGGCCGTAAGGCGTCAATTTGCTCTTGATGACCCAGTTGCCCCTAACCACGGTACCACACACACTAAGGGCCTCAAGGATATCGTTCTTGGACTTGTACTTAACAGCAGCCAGCATGACGTAGAGGTTCACAGGGGAGCGGGAGGAGTAGAAGCTGCGGATAACCATGGAAATAGCCGACTCAACGTCGTCGGCAGATCCAGTCGTGTCCTGGGGGAACGCTGAACCGTGCTCGAGGGCCTTGTGAGCCTTGAGCTCGTCCAAGTAGTTGAGGCTCTTGACGTAGGACTTGTTGAAGTCGAAGGGGATCTGAGTGTCATCGTCCCGATCAGGATTAAGGGCCTCCCTCGCCTTTTTCTTATCGGACTTGATTTCAAGGTTGAGCCAAGCCTCATCATCAACCCTCTTCTTCTTGTAGACGTAACTGTTCCTGCGTGCTTGCATGGAGCGCTCCGACTCCTTCTTTTTGAGCTGTATCTTGGACAGACCGTTGTTATCGATGTCCATGTTGCTGTTGTTGTTGTTGTTGTTGTTGTTGTTGTTGTTATTGCAATTATTGTTGCTATTGTTGTAGCCGCCCTGCTGCTGATTGAGCCCTTTGGCCTCTTCCAACCTCTCCAACTTCTCCTCGTCCTCTTTGTCAAGGTGAGGGAAGCTAGGCCTCATCTGATACGACGCCTTGAGGGGTGTCATGTTGAGGCTCTTGCCATCTTCGGCAAAGCTACAAACAGCGTAGTGGCAAACAGGAGGAACGTGAGTGGAAGAGAAAACAAGGCGGTCCAGATAGTGACCGTCGGTGCCAGAAGCACCCCACTTGTTCTGCTTGTCAGCATTTGTATGTTTCTCGTCGGGATCGTCAGGGAAACCCATGTCCATCTGGTGAGAAGCAGAGAAATGATGAAGAAGTTGACGAGCGCAAGAGGGGCACGAGAGAAGTGAGTGCGCAGAAATATTGTAAGTTGCAGCCATAAGCGTCGTCCTGTCACCGCCACTCGCCGTCGCTTCACTCCAGCTAAGTGCTCACCTCCACCATCTTGTTGTCCGGTTTCACCCTCACAGCATTCAGTTTCAAAGGACTCTCGAGATCACGAGCATTCAAGGGGTAAGACAATAAAGTTAAAGAAGAGTGAAGTGACCCATCGGAAGATGGAATAACGTTAATGGGTATGCTCCGCACAACCTTTCCTCGACGGCTTTGAGGAGGTGCCATTATTCGGATATTAGATGTCGTAAGGGCTTAAATAAGTAGAAATCTGAGTCAAATGGGGTACAAGGATTAGACAAATTGTATATTAGATAGGAAAAGAGCAAGTGAAAGGACAGAAGATGAAATTGCCCTCAAAGCCAGCAAAATATTGGTGGAAAAGTAAGTAAGATTTTGATCCCCAATTATACTATACTTTTTTTGAGTTACTCATTATACATTCAGCTATTTTTAAAACCTCCCTGGTAGACTTTTAAGGCGGAAATATCGGTATTAAAGAAAATTTCGTCAGTCCACTAACCCTTCGTCTCACAGAAAGCTGCTTAACAGTATGGGAAAGAAGAGCAAGCGAAAAACGAACAAAGATCCTGATGGGAGTCAGCCTCATCCCTCCATGAGGGAAACCGAGGAGACGATGGATAATTTAAAGTTTGAGGATCCTTTCGAGGACGAGTTTGAGGACAATGAAATGGAGATTGTGGATGCTCAGGAGGGGGACGTTGAGGGAAGCGAGATGTCTACGACGTTGGCTGCCGCTCCAGTTTCGGCGGATCCCTCTGCTTCCGGCGCGGAGGAGCCTGCGGCGAAGCAGACTTGGATGCCTGGGCAGACACTGGGGGAGGATGAGGTCCTGGAGTATGACCAGTCTGCTTACACGATGTACCACGCCCTGAAGCCCGAGTGGCCATGTTTATCTTTCGACATTGTGAGGGACGACAAGGGCGAGAACAGGACTAGGTTTCCTCACACTGTCCTTGCGATTGCCGGGACTCAGGCTGATGCCGACAATAAGAACAAGTTGACCTTGATGAAGCTTAGCGACTTGGGCCAAACGTACAAAAAATCCAAGGGCGGCGACTCGGATTCAGACGAGGACGACGAGGCTATGGACGAAGGCGACGACGAGAATGAGGGAAGGGACGATGATCCCGTGCTTGAGCACGTCAACATTCCCCATTTCGGAGGGGTAAACAGGGTCAGGACGATGCCCCAGCAGCCCAACATCGTCGCTTCCCATGCTTCGACTGGGCACGTTCACATCTGGGATATCAAGACCCACCTTGAAAGTCTGGAACGTCCAGGAGTGGCCCTTAACAACCGGGCCTTGCAAAGCTACGGGGGACACAAGGACGAGGGGTACGCGATGGATTGGTCCCCCAAGACCTCCGGGCTCTTCGCTTCGGGGGACTGCTCTGGTGGGATTCACCTCTGGCAGCCTAGGGAGGGAGGCAAGTGGGACGTTGGGGAGGGCTGGAACGTGGGGGTTAGCGTCGAAGATATACAGTGGAGCCCGACAGAGGGCACCGTCTTTGCCACCGGAGACTGCGGGAAGAACGTTAGCATATTTGACACAAGGAAGAAGGGCAAGTGCATGTTAAAGCATGAGGCCCACAAGGCCGACGTCAACGTAGTCAGCTGGAACAAAAACGTGACGAACCTTCTCGCCAGTGGGAGCGACGACGGGGTGTTCTCGGTTTGGGACCTCAGGGCTTGGGGGAAGGACCCCTTGGCCCGTTTCACTACCCACAATACCCCCATCACTAGTCTTGAGTGGCATCCAACCGACGAATCCATGATCGTCGTTAGCGACGAGGAGGCGGTTTTCGTCTACGACCTGAGTGTCGAGGAGGAAATGGGCAAGAACACAGGCGACATCCCACCGCAACTGCTCTTCATGCACTGCGGGAGTCAGTCGAACAAGGAGGCGCACTGGCACCCCCAAATACCCAGTCTTGTCATGACAACAGCGCTCACGGGATTCAACGCTTTCATTCCTTCGAACTTGTAGATGAGAAAAATAACAGACTGTCCTTTGATTTTCTAACGCTATGATTTTATTATACTCACTGCTTTTAAAGGAACAGAGGTTGTGGTGGTAGTAGGATTGTCTGGGATGTTTTTGTTTATTGTTGGGGGGGGGGTGCTCTGCTCTACTGGTGAAGCTTCTGTTGCAGCCTCTGTTGCAGCCTCTGTTGCAGCCTCTCGTCGTTCGGTGGTGTTGCCACCCCCCTCTTGTGTCTTTGTCTCCTCTCCTTTTGTCGGAAGCAACTTGGATAGCCAGTTCTTCGAATTTCTTTGTTCCACAGCCGTCGCAGATGTCAGAGGAGGAGGGTCAGGGGGGGTCACGCTTTTCCGTAAAGGAAACGAAAACGACAAAATTGGAGGAGCGCCTTGGTTGCCAAGTTCCCTAGAGACCTGCGGTGGGTGAAGCGACGATGGAGGGGGTTAGCATACCAATCATATAGGGCAAAAAACGTTGCGCAGCCCGCTACGCTCACTGCCTTTGCTCAGTCTCACCTTCCTCTCCATCTTTGTCTTTTCAATGATCAACTTTTCGCTAGTAGTTTTCAGCAACTCATTCATGTGGGCCTGATCATCTTCCCGACTCTTTGTGTGCGCCAACTCCA
>Ga0115006_10003577_pt1 | contig 10597 bp, 9 predicted proteins | sample ArcOceMetagenome_3_FD_88943 | JGI IMG/M metagenome (GOLD analysis project Ga0115006, IMG submission 88943) | Marine eukaryotic phytoplankton communities from Arctic Ocean - Arctic Ocean- Svalbard ARC20M Metagenome | ecosystem: Environmental > Aquatic > Marine > Oceanic | place: Arctic Ocean...
CGGGGTGCGCCAGCAGCGCGGGTGTGCACCCCGCGCCCGCATACGCGCTCGCGCGTGATTCTGATCGTGCGCGTGCGTGCGCGGGGGGGCAGGTTGTCGACAACCTGCGGGAAAACAACCTCAAGGTTCAGGAAATTCGGGTCATGATGCACCTGAAGCACCGAAACATTGTGGAGATGTGCGATTTCTACACGAGCAACAACCAGCTCTGCATCGTGATGGAGTTCGCCGACGGGGGCGACCTGCGAAACGAGGTGATCAAGGCGCGCAACGGCAAGACGACCATTTCCGAAGAGCTCATCAGCGTCTGGCTGATCCAGGCAAGCGCGCCTTTGACGCGCAGCGCAGCCTCCGCCGCTGCGACGGCCCGCGCGCACGGACCTGGCTCTGCGGCAGGCGTGCTTTCATGCGAGCACATCTGCGAACGCTCTTAGGCTGACGGGCGTGGCGCGTGAACACCAGGTTTGCCAAGCTCTTGATTATGCGCACGAGGAGCAAATAATTCACCGTGATATCAAGCCATCCAACATTTTCCTGATGGCCGACGGCAAGACGGTGAAAGTGGGCGACTTTGGCATTTCAAAGGTCCTGGATGCTGCCTCCGGCGCTAACCAGATGACAGCAGCCGAGGCAGACGGGGGACGTGTCGGCACTAAACGGTACATGGCGCCCGAAATTCTGAACAGAAAGGACTACTCGAACAAAGCCGACATCTGGTCGCTTGGATGCGTGCTGTTTGAGTTGCTAACTCTCAACCACCCCACATATGAGCAAGATCGACGCATATGGTTTGAGTGGATCCCTGCTATCTACTCGAGCAATATCCGGGAAGTCTGTCAGCAGTGCCTGTCGGAAAATGCGATGCTCAGGCCGTCTCCGAAAGACATCATAGTCAAATTGGCAGGCCCATACTTGAGCGCGCCACTCGTCCAGCAAGAGTTTTACAATGCCATGCAGTGGTATGACTCGAAGCTGGCCGAGAACCGCGCGATGTTTGAGTCTCAGGCAGACCTCATACGCCAGGTCTCGTGCTTAGTTGCTCCAGTAGCCGTCTCTGCACGCTTTTGATTTTCTCCACGTCTTCACGTACGCGGTATATGACCGGCACCCCGTTTGCTTTCGCGCAGATTTTTCCAAACTATCACGTGCCGGTTCCGGCGTTGTTTTCGCAGGCATCGGCAGGGACGGATGGCGATGCAGGAGGCAATACTAGTGGGCTGGGTTTGTTGGGCAGCGAGCCCTCTAGAACCCCAGGCGAGACATTTTGCTTTTTTCATTGTGGACTACGCTTTTAGGGGTGGTTTTGAGCCTGACAGTGTATAACTGTTCTCACTGCATGTTCCTTCTAAACAACGTTGACACAGACGAAGATGTCGCGAAGAACGCATCGGCAACTTCAAACCAAGCAGACCGAGGGAATTTGTATGCTTCGCGTGGGGTCAATCAGCCCCAGCCGGAGGCGCCCTTGTCAGATGGCTCCAACATGGATCTGCGAAAGTCTCAGCCAGGAGTCCAAAAGGAGACGTATGCGCCTGTCAAAAGTCAGCAGCCATACAAGATGACCAGTGTATATGTGCTGTGCTTATTTTATGTCGTTGTCTGTTTCAACTGTCTCAGCTTGCCGCCGACGCGGGCAAGCATGTCATCGATTGAGCATTTCAACATCCCTGAATATACGGAAGACGAGCCGAACAACAATACCAAGCCAGCAGAATTTGCCATGGTGAAAAGAGAGGAGCAAAGAGCGCAGCGTTCAGCAGCCCCAGTTCCAAGCGGAGATGCGTTCAGGGCAAACGCGCAGGCACAGGGGCCTCAATTTGCTGCGCAGCCAGTGGAAATTCCTCAACAGGAAGGTGCAAATCAGGGGCCACCAATGGAAATGGTTAGCACGCAAGCAACACACATGACAAATAGAAATGAAGGATCTAACGGGGGTTCCATCCCGGCACGTTCCCTTGAACAGCCTGCTGGTGGAGGGCAGGGCGAGTATCAAACGCCGGTTGACACCTACCAACGTCAACAAGAGATTGCAATGATGGCAAACTTTGGTTCGCAGCAGCATTCGCAAGCTTATGGCATGCAGTCTATGCCGCAAATTTATTCTTCCGCCTCCAATGCTGCCTCATATCAGCAGCCACATCAGCCCTATGATTTGTACTCGAGCCAGAATTCGATGCCTCAGTACGCACTTCAACCTCAACCGGGATCTGCAGGTGCTGATCTTTTAAGACAATGACGTTGTCAAAAATTGCTGTATGCGATCCCAGTCCGTGCTGACATGCTTGACTGTAAAAGGTCCACACGTTCAGCAAGGTTACAACCAACAGCAGATGAATTCTTATCCCGTGCACAATGCGCAACAGCCGGTAACTTGAATCCTTGACATCAGACTGCCTGTTAATAGATTGCTTCTGTTGCCTTGCTTATGCTTGCCTGATGATGCCTGGGAGTGAAATTTGTGTCTTGAATATAAGATAGATTAGTTTGATTGATGATTTTTTTGCCGATGATTTTTGCAGATGTGGTCGGGAGGCCCAGGACCATATGATGGTCGCAACCAGAATCCAGTCGCTGCATCTGGTTACGTTGACACACGACAAAGCGCACCGGCTCTTCCAAATCCCGATACCTTTGGTGAGTGACTTATGTCACGTGCTCGGTCTTCAGATTTGGTGTGTGCAATCCTGACTCTTTGTGCAAGCTTCTAACATAGCCGCCGCACAAACCGCAGGCACGCAGAGCGGATACGACCAAGCCAGTCTATCGCAGCAGAATGTGAACATGGGTAAGCGCCAGATATCCGATATCTCTTGACATCTTTGACTGGAATTCTGCTGCCCCGACCATCAGTTAAGCTTCTGAATGATGCAGGTTTGCGAAGTAGCTTCGATCAAGGAGCGTTACTTCAGCACAATTCTTACAGCAATGGTGAGCAGTCCAACTCGCTGTGGCACTGTGTTCTTGAGGACAGCTGCGTGAGCTAACACTCGTTCTCGGCAATGCTGCAGGTTTGCGGGGCAGTTTTGAGCAATCTACTTCATTGCATCAGCGGCCGAATCCCAGACCCAGCTTCAACCAGTCTAATCAGCAACCCAACCCGACAACTTCAATGCAGCAGCAGCAAGATATCAGAGCCAGCTTCGATCAATTTCGATTGCAGCAGCAGCAGCAGCAGCAGCAGCAATTTCAACAGCAAAGCCTTCGCGCAACATTTGATAGTTCGCAGCAACAGCAGCAGCAGCAGCAGTTTCAACGGCAAAATCTTCGCGCTTCATTTGATAGTTCTGTAAGTTGCGCGCGATTGTTTCTGTGCCACTCGGACATCTCACGCGAGATGCACTTGCACTGTGTCACGTGACCCATCAGTTGAATCTTCTTTTCACTGATTTGTCCTTCTGCAATCTGCAGGGAGCTCAATCTCGAAATGCCATAGGAATAAATGGGACTTCGCAGTCCCTGATTGCTGCACAGATGCAGCAGCAGCAAAATTTGACCCCTTTGACGCGCGCCTCATATGATTCAGCAACTTTGAACCGCATTCACCAACAGGTGTTTGGCCGCTTTCATGCGCGGACACAGTCGCATGACTGCGGGTTGTTTGCGCCTATGTGACAGTGCTGTGTCCGAGATGCACCAAGCTCAGCTGAAGTGGATTTTTGCACGCAGGAAATGGGCGCTTCTTTTCCTTCCCTCACCAGCGGACCGGAAGATCCAGTATACAAGTCTTCCGAGAAAATTGTGGCTCCACCACAGTCATTGCGAGGCGGTGAGGGGGATACCTCGAAAGTGCTTCAAGAGCTCGAACGAGTGCGTCACGGCATACAGGTGTTCGCACCGTAACACCTTTGAGATAAACGAGGCTGCGAATGAGAAAAGGAATCGAGAAATTATTGAACGTTTGATCCGCGAAGATTGTTGTATGCTATTGATTGGGGCCAGTGACGGATACTTGTGAACACTCATGGGACAGGCGACCCTGGCTGCAGCTGTCGCGTCCGGTAGAATGAATGCCAGTACATCCGCAACATCTACGCCTAAGATGACTTCGACGGCAGCTCCACACAGTTCCCACCCAGCGACCCAAGTGCCAACCCTCACTTCCGCACCACCCGTGGATGATTCGTCAGCCTCGCAATCCTCTCGGACGAGACCGGTGATCAAGTGCCTGCAGGGTAGCTGGGACACAACACAGAAAGCGAATGCACGTTGTTGAGGTTGGGTGCTGCCATTGCTTGCCATGACTTGCGCTGACATCATGGCACGCTGCATTCCAGGATTCGGAAGCACCAGCAGGCAGCAAGTTCAGTTTTGAAGAGCTATGAACTACGCGCGAACGATTCATCATCCTCACCTTTTGTTGGATAATTATTTTTTTAAACGCATTTTCTTTCTCGCGATTACAAAAAGGGATTCAGATACAAAAGGCTGTGGGTTCCCACAACGAGCCTTGTACATGTAACAGTACAACCCATGGGCACTTCAGGTATCTGAGATACCTGATAGGCTGCTCCAGGATTGAGTGAAAGAGTTTTGGTGCAAGTCGGCGTCGGAAAGTTCAGCATACTCTCCAGACTGATCCTGTCTTTCAAAGTCGTGAAGATCCGTCGACCTACCCTCTATCATCTTTCCTGCTGCACTCATCTCTTCCTGCCTCTCTTTGCCTCTCAAAAGAGCACTATCCTCTATCCCTCGCGATAGAGGATAATGCTCATGAAGTTTTAAGCTCCCGTCAAAGGCGTGGTTGGCCACATTTGCTAGCAACGCATAGCCTGTAGGACCAGCTCCCAGTGGAACAGGTTGCATTTGGCCCCTCGGCCTTGTGGTTCTCTGTCGTGACCGCATCTGTCGCGCCAGAACTTCAGCAGGAAGGCGATTTGGATAGTGCTGCCACCTATACTGAGCGGCCGCGATAGGGTATGGAAAGACCCCGTCGACAGCTTTGTGAGACGCGCCCTTTGGCTCATTCACAGCGTCTCTTGCCAAATCTGGAGGTTGATCATTCGCCGGCAGTGAGCAATTTTTTCGTATGCTTGGATTGGAGGCTTGCATGTTTTCCCTCTTGCGTTCAAAAGCGGCCGAATGCTTGCCCCACACCTTGCGCGAAGATAGAACATCCCCAAGTCGTAGTTGTGCTTCCAGTCCATCGTCCAGAGGGCGCAGATCCTGTTTAGAAGGCTCCTGTGGCAACGGAACCTCTGAACCTGCTCCGTATATCATACGGATATTTCGCAGACTCTCCTTGTCCAGCTCATCAACATTAGTCAAGGAACCTCCGCTGGACAGAGCCGCCTGGACAGGAGATCTCGGCGGGGATGCTTGCCGAGATCGCTCTCTCAGTGTTTCTTCAGCAAATGTCCGGATGGCTTGTCTGGCAGTGCTTGCATAGTCAAGCGACGAAAAAGAAGCCTCTTCTGTGACCCCAGCTTCACTCACGGTTTCTTTACTCCCGATGGGAGTTAGTGACTTACTGTTGGTAGGCGATAACGACCTCACAGACATGGAGGTTTCAAAACAGTTTGAAGATGGAGCGTCCACACTCTGCCGTGAAAGAATACGGGGGGCTACAGTCGCCCGCTGCACACGAACTGAAATATTGGCAGAGATTGGTCGGAGCTGAAAATTGAAACTGCCTTGAGAACTCACGACGCTATCGCATTTTGCAGTGGACAAACCTTGCACATCAGACACACTGCTGCTAGATGATCCAGTGCGTTCAGGCACTCGCAAAGCTTGGTCCATGCTCTGAATCAGACTGCGTGCTGATATTTCCTCGGAGGTTTGCACGTCGTGCTTACGAGTCTGAGAAGGTCTGGTGAGTCGCGTTTCAACAGAAGGCTTGGACCGATACCCCAAAGAGGTGCTTGGCCTGTGGCGCTGTGGCGGCTCGTGCTCGTAAATCTCTGATGGGCTGCCCATGATCTGAGAACTGTGGAGATGCAAGGCGCTGTGCGGTCTTTGGGGTACGATTAGAGCACTCTGCGGTCGAAGAGCACTGTGATGACGTATCGCCGTTGATCGCACTGTGTTTGTCAACTCTGCTTCACAAGTGCGTTCGTACTCTTTTCTGAGGTCGGTGACAAATCCTCCACCACCCACCTGTCTCTTGCGAACAGCAGAAACAGGACGTTTGTCCCGGAGGGGCGCATGACTCGAGGCTGGTCTCGTCCTGTCCTGCTCTGCTCCTCCGTCTTTGCTGCGCGGGTGCTGCGAAGAGTATGGCCTACTGTGAGAAGCCAATCGTGTGCTCGATTTATCACAATACAGGGCATCCATTTGCAGCTCGATGTGCATCTGCGCTGCAGACATGCTACTGCTTTCCTGCAGACTCTCGGAGCAGTATTTGATGGCTTCTTTTGCCTGGCCAAGAGAGCTTGATTGCGGAAATTCTGCCCGGTGAGGCACAGTTGGCGCGCTCGTCTGAGGATTGGGCACGAGCATGACGGACGTGACGCCGGCGCTTGCCTCTCGCGCCGCGGTATGTATACCTGGCTCATACTTTTCGCCGTCCCACGCCCTCAAGCGCTGATCCCTCCGCTTGCCAGCAATTATCGTTCCGAACGCGCTTGCACTGACCACATTTTTTCCAAATAGTAGGGCCTCAAGCCCCCGCTGCACATTGTTAGTGCGCGGGGGCGAGGGCGCGGGTGCCGGCAAAGGCCACTTGAAAGAATCCTGGTCTGGCAGCATCGCTCCAGGCTCCGTTTTTGCTGCTGTGCCCTCCCCGACCGCCGCAAGTTCCTCTTGTGCGGCATCTCCCCACCGGCTCTGCACCCGGTGCAGCAAGCTATCCAGCCAATCCGCGTAGTCGCAGGGCGCGTTGGACGCTGCCCAATTGTCCGCCAATTCCAGTATCGACTCTGCAAACCTCTCGTTGTTCATGACCCTTTCGCCTTGGCACGCTGCGTGCCAGTCCACCGAAGCCCCAGCCGCCGGGAGGTCGCTGTATTGTCGCACGAGCTCCGGGACCAGCTCCTCGTAGCATGCAGCAGTCAGCAGTCGGAACTCCTTCCATGCGACCATCCAGCTCTTTGGCCGCGGCAGCCACTCCCACCAGCGTCGCAGCGAGTCCTCCACGGCCGCATGCTGGCGCAGCTCTCGGTGCTCGCCCGCGTGTGCCAGCGCCGTCCGCTGCGGCATGCCCAGAATTGCCGACTGCAGCACCTTGCCATTTAGCACCACGTGGATGCGCGGATCTCGGAGCGTCGGAAACCCCCGCAGATGCTCCAGGCCCGGCGGGCCCTCGGCCCTGGGCGGCTCCTCTTCCATGGATACTGCGGTCCCCTGGCGTTACTCCATGCTTTGCCCACGAACTTGCGGCACCTGCAAAACATGGCAAACAGCAAGGCAAGCGGGGGAGGCCCGGGGAAGGCGCCGGCGGGGGAGCAGCTGGTGCTGGTTTCCAACATCCCGCGCGAGCTGCGGAGCGCCGACCTGCGCTTCTTTTTCAACGAGTGGGTCGAGGGCGACCGGTTTCGCTGCTTTCACTACCAGCACCGTGCAGACGCCTCGAGCCGCGGGCGAGGCGAGCAGCGCTGCTGTCTCGTCAGGCTCAAGGATAAGGACGTGGGCGCATTCACCAGCAAGTACCACGGGCAGCGTTGGCTGCGAGCTCGACCGGTGTGCGCCCCCTGTGCCGCTCTTGTTCGCGCCCACGTTCCGCCGCGCGGGTTCGCGTGCCGCTATGTGAATATGCGCATGCACACGTGCGCACGCCCACGTATTGTTTGCGTGCACGCAAATGCGCGCACACTACGCGCACCTTGAGGTGTTCACGTGTATGCACGCACACGAGCGGCGTGAAGGTAGCTTATTATAAGCTACCTATATACGCATACGTGAAGGTAGCTTACGTCGCAGACTCTTCTCCTACATTGGCCCGCAGGTTGGCGGCGAGGTGGAATTGGCGGCCACGTGCATGGTACGGGTAGCAGGCGAGGACGACATAATGTCCTCGGCGCCCGCACCGACCGCTTATCAGACGCGCAGGCAGCAGCGAGCAAGGGCCGGCAAAGGGCACACGAAGCAGCGTGATGCGATTGTGCCGCGCGATTTGTTCCCTCCTCCAGGGCTTCCGCAAGGTTTTGTGCGCAAGCATGCTACAGCAAGCGTCCTAAGCTGCAACCAAAGCTCAGTGCGGTAATTGTGCGCGCGTGTGTTCGGGGGCAGGCAATGTGGGCACGCCTTCAAAGAAGCTGATTGAGCTAGTCGGTGCCTGCGGTGCGTAACTTTTGCAAAGCTTTCATGGTCTATGCATTTCTTGATGCTTGTAGTGTGTCGTTGATGCAGCGCGTTTCGGAGCAAGGTTGTGACAGCACACATACACGCTCACACACTCTACTCTCTCTCGCATGACACACGCGCATAGCAGTGGTGCCACCCGCAGCACTCAAGGGCCTGGGCGTGAACTTATCTAGCTGTGGACGCGGAAAACAGCGGCAAGGGGAATTTAATTTCGACTGGAGAGCAGTAGTTGGACCTATTGATGATGAGGAGGAATGGGATCGATATGAAGCGCTGGAAGGACCTGTCCCGACGCATGTGACTTTTTTGTAACGCGCACGCACACACATGCGAGCAAGTGTCAAGCTAGTGTACCGCTGCCCTTGGCTGTAACGGTTGCCTTGGCCGCACGGCGCTTTCCTTGACTTTTGGCACTCATGTCGTGATGGACGTTGCCACCTGTGCAGATCCACGAACGCGGCGACAGGCTGGAATGCGAGACTGCCCTCTTTGAGGAGAACTGTGAGCAGACGTGGGAAAAAGGAAGCAGCGGCCTGGTGTTTCACACAGACGACGCCCATTGGGATGCAGCGCAGGGCGACTTCCACGAACGAACTGCCGATGCGCTCGACGTGGTGCCGGGGGATGCAGATGCTCAGTGTGACTGGGAGGCCGGCACAGAAGACCCCGATGCTTCGTTCTTGGAGAGTCTGCAGCGCAACAAGATGTTGTTTCGCGGCAGACGGCAAGGCCTTGCACACGGTGAAATTGCTGCGCGTCTCCTGCCTTGTCTCTCCTGCCGGGCTCCCAGCTTCTGCTCTTGAGAGCCAAGAGCAGTTCTGAGCCCACCTGTGCGCGTGTAACACATAATAGTGGGCATAAGTCGCGTCACAATGCCTGCCAGGCTTGGTAGGCCTAGTGGCGTGAGAAGGACTCCTAAGGCTCAGCTATCCCTTCTATCCCTTCTATCCTTTCTAACCTATATGCCATTATGGAATGACAAGAGCGGAGGTGGTCACATTAAAACAAACAGATTCGCCCCCCACTGCGCTGGGGCTACCGCCTGCTCTGCGCCGGCAGAGCGCAGCACACAGGGATCTCGTCCGACAGGACAGCCTGGCGAGGGCTGTGTCAGGTGTGCAGCGCACTCCGGCTGCTGCTGCTGCAGTCGACAAGCCTAGTCTCAATGGACGTGGCGACAGTTTGAAGGGACAAAAAAGGAGCCTACAGGGTGCTAAGGTGAAATCGGGCCGGCCCACGGGCTGCGCTGATTTCGCGGGAGGAAGTTCTTACCAGGACGCGTTCGACCGCGATGTTCGTCGAGGGTTTGCGGGTCAGCTGTGCGAAAAGATGGGATGGCGTGATGGTCAAGGACTCGGGGCAAATGCTGACTTAGGCATTGTGAAAGGGTGAGATCGTTATGGGTCGTGCGTGCTCGCTTTGCCTCTCCCATGTCCTGCACTTGCTACTTGTGCGTGGCTATGACACCTGACATTGTCCTCGTGTGGACCACGGACCAGGCTTGTGAATTCGTGGCGGTCGGTCAAGGGTGCGGGAATGCCAGTGAAGAGTCAGAAGGACGCTCGCCGTGGGATCGGTTTTGGCGGAACTCAGGGAGAGGGGGATGACTCAGATGAAGAGCCTGACGCGCGTCGGGGCCAGGATGGGAGTCAAGCTGTAGTGCTGCAAGGGACACATAGCGGGGCAATTCAAACATTGCGCGCGGCAAGCTCGCCAGAGCATGATGGCGGGTGGCAGGCAGACCTTGCTGCCAATGCGGAAGAGGACAAATTTCGCATTGGATCTGTGTATGATGCAGATGCTATGGCTCTGAGGAATCACCAGCAGCAGCGAGTGGAAGCGACTGGGGAGGGACCTTGGCTGGGTTCTTTTGACCTGGCCAGTTTGCCGCAAGAAGTGCACTCTGAGCTTGGGGCAGCTCAACCTTGGTGGGAAGAAGATCAGGAAGCTCATGAGAGTACGGGAAAAGCAGACTCTAAAAGGCAGCGCTTGATGCAGAAACAGCTTGAGGCTCATGTTTTTGAACGTGGTCATTTGCTCGGGCCATCCATTCAAAGCCGCGGCGTAGATTGAGGGCCCGCACTTGAGCCAGCCCCTCATTTTCAACACGTTTGCAATAACAAAGCTCGGTGTCATGCATTCCCTATCCTCTGGTCCCTGTGAGCACACCTGAGGGTTAGAATATGTAAACGTGTATGTATTCATGTGCATATGCATGCATGCATGCATACATGCATGCATGCATGTATATATGTATGTATGTATGTATGTATGTATGTATGTATGTATGTATGTATGTATGTATGTATGTATGTATGTATGTATGTATGTATGTATGTATGTATGTATGTATGCA
>Ga0115006_10003578_pt1 | contig 10596 bp, 13 predicted proteins | sample ArcOceMetagenome_3_FD_88943 | JGI IMG/M metagenome (GOLD analysis project Ga0115006, IMG submission 88943) | Marine eukaryotic phytoplankton communities from Arctic Ocean - Arctic Ocean- Svalbard ARC20M Metagenome | ecosystem: Environmental > Aquatic > Marine > Oceanic | place: Arctic Ocean...
GAGGAGGAGGAGGAGGAGGAGGAAAGTTTATTCAGAGCTGACGCAGTGAACTGAGAGGTGGACTCCGAGCGCGACCGCGCTACCCAGGTGTAGGAGACGCGACCCGCCGTACTACGTTCCTGAGGGAGACTCACCCCTATCTCTCCAAGCTACTGCACAGTTATCTCGTGCGGTAGTGTCGGCCTCAGCCAGTAAACGCCACACAAGGAGGAGGGAGGAGGAAGGCACAGCAATCGTACAGATAACACAGGTCGTGACGGAATGCACGCGCAGATGGATTATTCTTGTCACAATTCTGATGTATTCACTACATTGACGAGCAGTGCACAAAAAGTTATGAATCGGAACTGAACTTCAGTACTCTCGTCAGTCAGTTTAACAGCGGGCGCCCTGGGTCCCTCTACAATATCTGAAGAATACGAATAAACTCCTCCTCTCCTGTGCTACATGGACACGTCGCCAGTCTATGTACCACTCCCGCTGCCGCTGTATTAAAGGATCACGCCCTCCATTGTACTAGATGTTCATAACTGTAGAGGCGCAGTTGTTGGGAATCTGGACACCGCTCTTCACCATCAGGGAATCATCTCCACAATTCAGCTCGTCGCAAGCGTCTTGGCAATAGCACGATCCGTTTTCGGGCCCATCAATCGCCACGACAATGCCGGGGTACTGGGCGTCGCACGCATTCCAGCACTCGGACCACGTCCACTCCAGGCCATAGGGGTGATCGAGCACCTCGTCACGTCGTCCAACGCAATAGCCCACGCCCCAGTGAATTGTGAATCCGTCAGGAGCGCAGTTGGAAGCACCGCCGGAGCCGTCGCCACCGCCGAAGCCGCCGTCGTAGCACTGAGCTAGTTCGAAGTCGATTGGAGTCGTCATGCAGATTTGGGCCCCTGTGACGTCGAGCGCTTCCGCCAATCCTTTGGCTATGACCTTGGGGTTGAGATCACTGACAGTCATCTTCGCAAGCACCAGCGCCGCCGTTGCCGGAATGGACGCGATGTCGGCTGGCGCATTCGTGGCAGGGGCGCGGACCTTGAAATTCACGGCAATTTCAGTGGCGGCGAGCGGTGTGACGTCTTCAACCGTGACACGAAAGTCATGATGGAAAGAGTCTCCAGTGAAGAGGGCTGCAGCAATAGCCTCCTGGTAATGTTCGAGGTGGAGTTGGAAGTACTCTTCATCGCGCGGGAACCTTGTCGTCATGCACACGAACGTGGCCGTGTGACAGTGGTCGTGGTATTCACGCCAAAGCTGCAACCGGTTCAGGGTTCAGGGTTCAGGGTTCAGGGTTCAGGGTTCAGGGTTCAGCTGTGATTGTGTTGTTTGTATTCCGGCCATACCTGCACCCGCGCGCACGGGTATGTGAGTGCGTGTGTACACACATGCACTCAGCACACACATACATACATACATGTACACAAACATATACATGTACCCATACACATACACATTCATACACACACACACACACACACACACACACACACACACACACACACTGGAACACACACCCGTATTTGTGCCTTTGCATGTGTCCTTACGTACCGTTGCATGACAGGGGCACAACCACCGGGGCAAATCGGGCGATTGGCACAGGCACTCTGACCCGTCGCAAGCGATAACGCACGCTGGAAGCGACGTCGAGATGAGCGCAACCAGAAAGCAAATAGAAGTTCTGGTTGGCATGCGCAGCGTCCTGCATACGAGCCGTGCCTTGTCAGACCAGATTCTCACTGTTCCACGGCACGACATGCGGGCACACGGTGGACAATCTCGCAGACATACAGTCCACCTCTCTTGACTCGCGGGTGCTCCCGCGTTGAACCTGGGGTCGGTCCTGTCCGAAGGAAAAAGTAAAAGACGGAAAATTTTCGATTTGTTTTTCATTCGTGTCCGTTTGCATTTTGCGGTAAGACGGAAAACACTACTTTTCGATTTGTTTTTCTTTGTTGTTTCGGAGCGTGACCAGAACTCCCAGTCGGAAAGTCGGAAATGTTTTTTTGCCGGCTCTAAATTCAATAGTAAAAATTGGATCGAAAAAAATCGAAAATTTTCCATCTTTTAGGGTGGGTAAAAGATGGAAAAGGCTACTTTTCGATTTTTTTTTTGATTTTAACGGTCCTGCGCTGCAGTAAAAACAAACGCCCCTCTAAAACTCAGGCTTCCAGACCTTGCCGCCGCGGTCCCGCTCCCACTTTCAACGCGCCGAAGGAGCACCGCGAGTCCAGCGAGGTGGACAGTATGTCTGCGAGATTGTCCACATGTCGTGCCGTGGAACAGTGAGAAGAATCTGGTCTGACAAGGCACGGCTACGTATGCAGGACGCCACGGGAACAGGCAAGTACAAGGCGGGACGGGGGGCGGGTAATTGCACGACTTGCGAGGCAGGTGAGGCGGCGCATGCGAGGGATGATGTGCAGAGGGCCTGAATGAGGATCCCGGCTCTGTTGTGATGCTTGCGCGTGTTGTTGGAAGGGAGCTGAGCCTATGCACGATACCGTCTGCAGGCGGTATCAGAGTGCTTCAAGAGCGGCTTCACGGGAGCCGACGGCGCCGCATGCACTGCATGTGTGGTGGAACGTGCACTCACCATGATCCGAACACCCGGATTCCTTCGATCAACGCCCGCGAAACGCTGGATCGCGGGGGCGGTGCTCCACGCGTGCGTGGCCGTGGTGTGGGTCCTCTGGGCCTTCAGGGATAGCAGTGCCAGAAGTGGTGCCAGACGTGGCGGAAGTCGGCTGCCCGCACAGGTTTCGGGCCTCTCGGCCTCGCCGCGGGAGCAACCCGCCATGGGAGCAGCAGGCGCCCTCAAATGGCTCGTGCGCAAGAAAGCATGCGACGCCGACCCAGCGGTGCGCCTCCGCTCGGCCTTTGTCGACAAGCGCCGCGAGGCCCTGCAGCGCTTCCACGCAAGCCCCTGTGGCTGGTCGCCAGCTCGCTGGGGCGGTGACAAATGCACGACGCGTGTCGACAGCAATCAGCCGCTCGCTGTGGTGGTTGGGATGGCGGAGGCAAAAATCCACATGTCCCCAGATCAGGCGTTGGTGGCGTGCGTTGTCGAGGTCCCTGGCACCGCCGATGCTATCACAGTTGGGGAGGCGCGGCTGCGCAACCTCACGGTCTCGCACCCAGAGGGGTGGACACACAAGAACTTCAACTTTTTGACACACGCGCAAGCCCAGATGCTGTGTGTTGTGCCGGCGCTCGCGGTGAGCGCCGCAGCTGACCGAGGTGCGGCAGACTTGCGCGTGCGGCTTGTGTACGAGGGCTGTGAGGAGCACCGCCCCCAGCACGCGGTTGCGGTCCGGCCAGACCAGCACATTCCTGCGGTTGCCGCCGGCACATTGTCGTCGCGCGTGGACATTTGTGCGGCGACTGTGCACTTCGATGGGAAGTGGGGGGCGCAACCAGGCGCTCTGGCGGGATGGATTGAGCACCACCGGTCGCTGGGCGTGCATACGGCCCACCTCTATGTCTCACACGAGGGGGAGGAGAGCAAGGCACAAGCGTCGCAGCCCGGGCCAGGAGCATCCGAGCGCGACCGGGCGGCGCTGGCCGAGGCAGTAGCAACGGGTTGGGTTGTTTTACACTCATGGAACCCTTTAGGCCTCCGGACAGCAAGATCCGAAGGCGATTACGTGACGGCTGCACAGGAGCTGACCCGAATGAGCAAGGCACCGCGCCAAAGAGTATGGCTAGAAAAGTACCTCGCTACGCTGCCACAAATCTACTACTACTCACAGGTGTCCGGGTTTAGGCCCACAAACCACCCCCTATACCGTAACCAGAAATCTGCTAATGGCCACACGTGCTGACAACTGCTGAAGGTGTGCGCGCGCTGTTTGGTTGTCCTTGAGTCATTTGTAACTATCGGACCACACACACTTCCTTCAACCACTGTTCGCAGGTGTTGGCGTACAACGATTGCCTTTACCGCGCCGCTGCTACTGCAAATCACACGGGGCATGGTGACAGGGTCGGCTGGGTCTCCTTTATCGACCTCGATGAGTTTATGCATGTGCCACGGCCCTGGGGCGAGGAGAAGCAACTGGTGCGCCTGCTGGCGAATGAAAGCGCGCAGCGGTACGGTGTCTCTTGGCCTCGCGTCAACTATCACATCGAGTGTCTTCGCAGCCAGAATGTGACACAGAGGGCATCGCAACATGACGGTAAAGGGGATCACCTGCCGTGGTACGAAAGGTATACACGCAACGAGCGAGACGCCCAGGTCGAAGGTATTGTATGTAGTTACGTATGCATGCATGCATCATGCAAAATGTACATATATATGTGTGTATGAATGTATATATACATGTGTATGTGTGTGTGTGTGTGTGTGTGTATGTATGTATGTGTGTATGTATGTACGTATGTATGTATGCATATATGCATGTATGTGTGTGTGTGTATGTATGTATGCTTCGACGTGCCACACTTGTGAAACTGGTTGAGAATTCATTGTGTAGGTGTAATCTTTGTCCTCATTGACATCATAGGCCATTATGTGTGTGTGTATGTATGTATGTATGTATGTATGTATGTATGTATGTATGTATGTATGTATGTATGTATGTATGTATGTATGTATGTGTGTGTGTGTGTGTGTATGTATGTATGTGTGTACGCATGTATGTATGTATTTATGTATGTATGTATGTATGCATGTATGCATGCATGTATGTGTGTATGTATTGTCACATGTATGTATGTATGTATGTATGTATTAAGTTTTGGTGCGTTATTTTGTGCGCGTGTTGGGGGGGCAGTTAGTGGGGAGACCATCCTTTGACGTGCCACACTTTTGAAACTGGTTGAGAATTCATTGTGTGGATGTAATTTTTGTCCTCATTGATATCTCAGGGCATTTCACTAGAAAGAGAGCAGCACAGCCGCGGCACACTCTACAAAAGGGCGACAAAACCAAGGCCGCCCCAAAGAGCGCAGCACGGCCGTGGCACACTCTCGAATGGCAAGGCACGAATTCTCATAAGTACTCATACAGAGTCGCTATAACATACTCGATCGCTGATTTCTGGATTTTGTTAACAGTGCACACATCTGGGTTTAATCGAGAACTTCGGGTCCTTGATACCTGCGTCGGATGGGATGAGGTTGGCTGTGATAACGCGGTGCGGTGGAGGAGTGTGGAGCACGTGGCCACTGGCTACTGGGCCGGGAGCTACATCGCCCATGTCCGTGCGCAGAGGTTGGGCGGAATGACCTGCTCAGAGGTGTCCAACAAAGCTACAGGGAGCATTCAGCACGCGACCAGAGTACACGACGCCAAGCTTGCGATTCTAATATCCGGACAGCGTGCACGTTTCTTGTTTGCCGACGGCAACTTCAAGCTGGCTGCAGGTGTGGGGGTCTTTGTGCGTCTGCAGGATTGGAACAACGTCAGCGCAATAAGACCTTGGACAGGGCCGACCCCTGAAAGGCCGTCCTACGGGGTCGAATTCCATCAAGTGGTACAATACTTTCGGGAGATTGGCGCTGCAAGTGTCAATGTAGAAATAATGTCATACGCGGCACTGATGCAGCTGCGTACCCGTGTCGAGGCTGTTTTAGCCAAACCCCGCTTCAAGCCCCAGTTCGAATCCAACCTCAATATGCTGCTGCTCCGTCATTTAGTGTATCAAGATATGCTTGCCTACGAAAAGAGCCAGGGCATTCGGTACCAACACGTGTTCTACGTGCGAGAAGATATCGTCCTGTCGCCGCCCCAATCGCCGGGGGTGCTTCTTCCTGATGACGTGGAATTGTGTGAGTCGACAGGTCTTTGATACATTGCGCCCTCCAAACCAGCCGCACATAAACTACTCGCGTGCATGCATGCAACACGATATGCATCAGCTGTTTTTGCGCGGTGTGCGCGTGTGCATTCAGCAAAGGCTGACACGTACACACGCTTGCTTTCGTACGCTTTTGCATGCACACTCGCGCGTACACGCATGTGCGAACATGCTCGCTCGCACACACGCGCTTGCTCGAGCGCGCGCACATTCCAGGGGTATTGGGGGAGAGGGCCTGTGTTATTTTAAGCGGCAGGTGTAGCTTTAACGGCCTATGCGATAAACTCGTGAGCTCTCTTTCTCTCCCCCGCCCCTCCCTTCTCCGCGATACGCTCGTGAGCTCTCTCTCTCCTTTCTCCCTCCCTCCCTCCCTCCCTCTTTCCCTTCCTTCCTTCCTCCCCCCTTCCTCCCTCTGTTCCTCCCTTCCCCCTTCCTCCCTTCCTCCCTTCCTCCCTTCCTCCCTTCATCCTTTATCCCTTCCTCCCTCTCTCACACTAAGTTGTTGCGTTGGGTGAGGAATAATACCATAGATAGATCGATAGATGAAGGTTACTTGCGCTCAAAAAACGCGCGCACCCAGTTCATAGCAAATCGACCTGGCGCGGCAGTATTATTTGGAGAGTCATGGGACGCCTTCGTGGTCGCCGTGCAACAGTGGTACAGATCTATTGCATACGTATGTACGTGCGCACATATTCACTACGCATACACCGCCATGTTTTCTGTGTGTGTGTACGCGAATGCGCGTGTATCGCCATATGCAGCAAGTGCTTGCTGCATATTCATTACGTATACCCACACCCACACGCGCGTTTGCATGTATGGGGATATGCATTGGTGCTTGTCTGTGTTCGGCATGTCACCTCGCACAGAAAGTGCACATATTTGTATACACCCGCAGCTGCAGAGAGAGAGAGAGACGTAGAATCTCACACACGACACACATGCATGCATGTGCGTGTGTATGCATGCATGTTGTATGTATTCATTCATGTACTGTCAGCCTGTCAGGTGTTGCATTCTTACGGAAGAACATATCACAAGAAGGCGGATGCAATCAAGTCATTCCAACAGGTAGGTCATTCCATTCGCACACTTTTCGTCAAGGTATTATTCCTGCAGACAGGATTCAACCTGACTCAGTGCACACACGCACACTGTGTGTTTGTGTGGGTGTGTGCGGTGTGTGCATATGTGCATACTGCTGCATAAGACAGACAACACAAGCACACGCATACATGAGACCTCATGCAGCTAAGGCATAAAGAAAGGGGGAGAGAGCTGGAGAGATGCAGCTGTGACCAGACAGAGGGAGGAGGCAGAGAGACACTGACGGCTGCAAACGGGTGCTTTGTCAGAGTTGTGGTACCATACACGCCTCACTTTGCAACAAACACTGCTCAAGACGCCGAAGACGGGCACAAATTCTGAAATGTCAGCTACAGTGGCTTAATGCAGTAACGGTACAGTGCTAGAGCGCTGACGTTTGAGAATGTCTGCCAGGCGAAGGGTTTCCCCAGTGGGCGGTAATATTAAGCACGTTGTGTGCCACAGGAAATTAATTACAGATGGAAGAGCGTGAGGGCATACATGCGTGCACGAAATTGCACATGCACCATGGCCATGCATATTTCATGAACACAGATGTAAAAACGTGTTCGTGTGCATACGCAGAAGAACGCCCATCCAAAAATACGCATGTATCTATGTGCTTGCCTGCCTACCCACATACGTGCATACTCTCGCGCATAAGAACGCATTGTATGTTTCTCACATAGCCACATGCACACACTCGCATACACATATGCAACAGGAGATGAGATACGTCAAACCCCAGGAACAAAATTTCAAAAGTACGTTCTATCTTGACACCACTAGATACACCAAGGCACTAACTTATCAGAATTTCCGGCAGAATCTGGAGAGAACGACTATGACATTATGCTCTCCGCGTGGATACCAGCAGTGTTCGGGATTAAGTATGAGCGCACGTGCACGCACGCACAAGCACGCGAACACACACACAAGCACAAAGGGGGGCGGGGTCGGCAGGCGGAGGAGGTGAGAGAGAATCAAAGGACTGGACAATGCATGCAAAATATGATACACGCACAGAGAAAGAGGGGGGGGGGGAGGGAGAGAGAGAAGGGAAAACACACGCACAGAGAGAGAGAGAGAGAGAGAGAGAGAGAGAGAGATTCAATGGAAATAAACAATTGTAACACATACATTCGTGTGTCAATTCACGACGTGTGTGTCGGTTCGAGTGTCAGTGTCTGACTTTGCTGCTTGATGTTCGTGTTTGCTTACGTGTTTTTGTTTGATTAGGCTCTAATTACCGTTGCCAAGAATCGAACGAAAGTCGCCAAGTACTGTCCCATGAACAAGAAAAAGCATTACTTACAAGCTTGACGAATGCATCCATTGTATTTGTCAAGTTCCTCAAGGTCGGAGGCTCTACGGTCAGTGGCATCGTAAGGCGCGTTGCCCGCGCCAATCGCATGCAGGGTTGGAATATGCACATAGACTGGAAACAGAGACCTTGGACACGGGTGCCGGTAGAACCTGGAGTGTCGGCAGATCATGGCGATTACCAGGAAATTAAGGGCACCATTGACCGACTTTCGGGTCCGCACTTCTTGTTCACATGGGTTCGTGACCCCATCGAGAGATGTCTGTCCCAATATTATCATTTCAAAGTCAGCCGAGGTCGTGAAGAGCCGACTGATGATAACATCATCAAGTTTCTGTCCTCGGACGCATGCAGAAATGCTGCAGCAGGTTACCTCGGAATGCCTGGAGATGAGAGCGCCGAAACGATCCTTGGACGGTATGACATGATTGGCGTCACAGAGCGCTTCGATGATAGCGTACTTCTTCTCCGACGCACTTTGCCAATGGCCGTCGATATGTCAGATATACTTTACGTCAAGTCCAAGGACTCCAGCGCAGGAACTTTGGACGAGTTTGGCGCACGTTTCCACCGACACCTACAGTACGCTGAGCATTCGCAGCGTGTCCGTGACTTTATCGACTCGGAATTGAAGCCTGACAACGTTGTGGACTTTGCGATCTGGAAGGGTGCTAACGACAGGCTGGATAGCCAGATTCATGTAATTGGTCTCGAGGAAATGGAGCGCGAGAAGACCGAGTACAAGAGGTTGCTAGCGGTAGCTCGCCACAAATGCCAGCGATATGCGGATATAGTCTGTGACTACATTCACACAGACATTGGATGCGGGATGTCTTGCTTGAGTCGCGTTGATGATTCCGTGAGGCAGAATCCAGCATATTTCAAGCAATCACTGTCTGAAGGAAGTGATAATTTAACAGAGTGCTCTGAGCAAGACATATTGGACTCGATGGCAAGGAGAAAAAAGAATATGAGAAAACAAAGGAGAAACGAAAGGGAGGAAACAGAATGGAAGGAGGGAAACGGATCAAAGGACCAAGAGCAAGACGGGAGGCAACAGCCACACGAGCACCGCTGGTTTAGACGGAGAGCAAAAACGAGAAAGCATTCAACGGAAGAGAAGATTAGAGAAATCATGAAGAATTCAACGAAAGAGGGGAACAGAGAAAAGATGGAGAGAAAGAGAGAAGAAAAGAAGGAGAGAAGGAGGAAGGAATGGGAAGAAAGGAAAAGGAGGCAAAAATCGCCGGAACTTTTGTCTTTTGCACAGGTTACTCGCAGGGCACAATCTGGTTCCACCTGAGCCAGGGTGTCTCTACAGTGTTCACCTGAGGAAAGCGGCACAGAGAGGGGGGCAGATGGAAAAAACTGCCATGAAAGCTGAAATGGATTGACGGAAGCGCTATGGCAGCTTGTTTTAGCATGCATGGAAGCGTTGTTTTGGTCTGCAAATCTCAAGCAACCCTATCAATCTCCATCATCTCTTGCAGCACCTCATCTAATGCCTCGCTCGATGTTTTCTTCTGCCATTTGCTACAGGCAGTCTTCAAAACCTCTTCCTCCTCCTCCAACTTTCCTCCTCCTCCTCCTTCTCCTCCTCCTCCTCCTCAATACCTCACGGTGGTCTTCACTTTCTACGCTGGGGTAGCGCGGTCGCGCTCGGAGTCCTCCTCGTTCACTGCATTAGCTTTGAATAAACTTTCCTCCTCCTCCTCCTTCTCCTCCTCGGGCGGAGGCACGTCCTCCGGGGCGCGCTGCTTTAAAGAGTAGCTAGGTGATTGGGACGGACACTTCGGTGTCTGAGCCCCCTTGTGCCCACAGGCGTAAGGGAGCGGAGAGTGGAGGTATAGTGCTCGCTACCGCATACTGGGCCACGAGCGCCCAGGGGTGGTGTTACCCGACAGGCGTTGTGCTTACCTACCTTCTGTCACTTGTTATAGGCAGTCAATAAAACCTCCTCCTCCTAGAACTGACGTGGAATGTTGTATAGGGTACCGAGGGTTTCCCCAGGGGTCACCACACCCATTCTTGGCTCACCCCCGTCGCGAGCTACGCCGGGCCCCCCTCTTCCTTACAGACCACTGCAGAGTGCCCGGTACTACTATCCGGGGCTCACAGTGGGGTCCAGCATCATCTGCTTGGTCTCACTGGCATAAGGGGGTTACAGTACGTCACCGCGGAATGAGAACCGGCATTTCTGAGGCAAGCAAGAGAGTTCCTATTTTTTCCTTTGCTACCCAGGGAGGCAAGAAGTGAGTCCCTATTTTTGACACCGAGAGGAACTGGGTCCAAGCCCGAGAGGCTCAGATCCGGTTTCCTGCAAGCTGACATGAGTTTGATAGTATAGAGTGATCCTCCTGCGCGCGTCAGCGCGCAAGC
>Ga0115006_10003579_pt1 | contig 10596 bp, 2 predicted proteins | sample ArcOceMetagenome_3_FD_88943 | JGI IMG/M metagenome (GOLD analysis project Ga0115006, IMG submission 88943) | Marine eukaryotic phytoplankton communities from Arctic Ocean - Arctic Ocean- Svalbard ARC20M Metagenome | ecosystem: Environmental > Aquatic > Marine > Oceanic | place: Arctic Ocean...
AACGTTAGCGTCGGCTCAAACAGGCCTTCAAGGTCTGGTCCTACAATGAATCGACAGCTCCAAGGACAAGCCGGCGGTGTTCGAATTGGGGCTGGAGCTGACAATCCCATTGATCAGGAGGGAGGAGGCGTTGGTGCACCCAGAATAATCAATTTGTTGTGGCTCATTAGTTTTCACATCGGATGGACGGTCGACGATGACCGCAAGCCCGGAGCACATCATGTTGAAAGAGGCATTTTGATTGCGACGCAGTGGCTCTCAAACACACTCATGGCTCTTCCTCTCTTTCTGACGCTGGTTGCTCGATATCTCATGTTTATCACGCCATCGCCGCTCGACTACCACCTGGAGGGCCTCCCCTATGTCGAAGCGAAGCGAATGAAATATTTGAGTGCCAACGAATGCGGATGGGCGGCGGTCATTGTAATTTTACTTTATCTGGTGTTGGGCAGATTCTCCGAAAGAAACGTCTGCAGATCGTTCAATCGCGCCATGCTCGAGGTCGTGCCAGATCCTCGTTACGACGAGAGAAGGAGTCCGTTCCAGAAATATTGTTCAGTGATGCTGCTACGCTGCCAGAGAATCTATGACAGCATCACTCCACACTTCATCCAAACCAAGACATTTTCGCCGCGTTGGAACCGTCGGAATCGTCATGATGTGGAAAAATTCATCATTCAATCAAAGAGTTGTGACTATCGAGAGCACCGGTCCTTCTTCCACGCCGCTTCTGGAACCGGGTGTGGAACCATCGATATAAAGAGTCTTCAGCTCGATGGATCTCTGCAACCCAACATTAGCTTTGTTGCGAAGGTTCTAATCGGTTTCCTAGTGTCTGTGGGGTCATTTTCTGCGTGCTCGCCTCACTTCTCGCTTAATCTGATTACTTCGTTTTATTCATCAATTGCTCTCGGGCTGTCCATGAGTTTGCAGTATATGGAGCAGGGAAATGGTTCGATATCATCGCGCAGAATATTCAAGCCTATGCGCCTCAATGTTGTAATCATCACAAGTTTTCTGTTCGGGCAATTGGTTGGTAGCTCCGGCGGCATCCTGTTCCTTGCCGAATTTGTCGTTACGACTATCAGCTTGCTACTTGGCGGGGCAGCAACGATATCCACTAATGCCGTTGAGAGCTGGATGACATTCTTCTTCATGTCGGCGACTTCTTTTGTAGGATATTTATTTGCAAGAGTAGCTCTAGTGGACAATACTCGCAACAAACGTGGTGGTGTGCCGTCGCTTCTTTTGCTCCTGTCCATCGTTGTGCTCTCATGCTTGACGGTGTGCACATTTCTCTTTTTGGAGTGGGAGATCCCTCCAACGGCACTGATAGTTCGCGTTCCAACAATTGCTTTGTAGCTTCAATACTATTGTAAACTCGTTACCATGTACTGCTAGCTAGGAGTATGCAAGGTTCTATTATAAATCTCTAAAATTACATGCATTTGCCTACGCGGGCAGGAGGTTTTACCGTCTCATCTCTAACTGTAACTACCCTCTCTACTATGTAGCTGATAAAGCTACCTTTCTCATCATATCAAGGCGATGACCATTACCGAAATACTGGCTGAAACGACGCCAATCGCAAACCCTATTCTCGTGGAAGCTGCGGAGCTTCGAGCTCCGCAGAAGCTTGCGCCAAAGTATTTGGCCTTGCCGCATTGTCTGCATTGTGCCAGCTGGCCCCCAGTTGTCTGTCGGCCGTAATCTTCGCTGAAGGTGCCAGCAGGACAGAGAATGCCGTCGCAATTAAATTCGCCAACATCGCCGTCGTTCCATGCATCGTTTTTGCAGAGAGCGGGGTCGACTCCTGTTATCAAATTGTCTCGGAGGTATATCGTCACCTTCTCGAAACGAGCTAGCTCCCCGGGCACTTCGCCGATGAAATTGTTCGATGATAGATCAAGGTAGATTTCTTCGTCCTTGTCTGTCCCCTTGAGAAGGGTTGGGGGAATAGGACCACTCATGATGTTACCTGACACGTCAATCGACTTGAGCCTCGTGTTGGAGGCGAAGTCGTCAAGGGCGCCAGCAAATCGATTGCTACCTAATCGCAGTCGCTCGAGTCTCTTCATTAATCCAAAGGACGGAAGGGCACCAGTCAGTTGATTTCCCTCAACGGCAAAGTCCTTGAGGCTGACCATCTGACTGATTTCCTTCGGGAGGGGACCCTTTAGGTTGTTGAAGCGAATGTCAAGATCCTCGATGGTTGAAGCAGCACCGATGCCCCTGAGTGATGAAAGGCCTGTTTGATCTAGGAGCAAACTCGTCAGCCTCTTGGCGTTGCCAATAGCGTCGAACTTGAAGTTGATAGGGTTGGAGTACAGCCATAGCCACTTGAGGTTGGGCATCTCGAAGATTTTGGCCGGAGGAGTTCCGACGACGTTGTTTCCACCGAGCAGTATGGAATCTACTGTCTTGCCGTCCTGGCAGGAGATGCCGAACCAGTGACAAATATCCACATCGTCGCTCATCCAGTTGTCACTGTTCTTCCAGTTCTTGCCGCCGCAAACATTGTAGAATAGCTCGAGGATTTCCTTCTCCTTCTTCTTTTCCTCGGATTCACAAATGATACTGCCCATATAGGGAGACTGTTCGGCACCTTCGCACGGCACACATGGAAACTGTTCACTGGAGCGCCGACCATACTGGTTGAAGGTTCCCGCAGGACAAAGGATGGCATCACAACCGAATGACGCGACATCTCCTCCCTGCCAGCCCTGAAGCTGACAGAGGCTGCCATCGATCTTGGTAATCATGTTCCCAGACACATCAATGTTGAGCTTCGAGAAGCGACTGAGCACTTGCGGGAGCGCACCAGTGATTTGATTGTCCTGCAGGCCAACAACGACGCTGGACTTCTTGTTCTTGAGATTGATGAGGAAATCATCCGGAATGTCTCCGGTCAAACTATTGGCATTGAGGCTGATTTCGGTCAGATATTCCATATTATTGAAGTCAGGAACCGGTCCGCTGAGACCGACTGAGTTTCGAGTGTAGGAATCGATGAAAAGAGACCGGAGGCTATACATGCCATCAAATTCTCGGGGGATCTCACCGACGAAGAGATTCTCAGATAGCTGCAAGACCTTGAGGTTCTGCAGAGTGCCCAATTCCGGAGGCAGGGTACCGGTGAGTGAATTGCCGTGACAGTAAAATTCCTTAAGGTCGTCCAGCTTCTTGATATCGGACGGTAGGGTACCTCCAAAGTTGCTGTCTGATAGGTACAGCGATTCAAGGTTGCCGAGATCGTATAACTCCGAGGGAATGGACGCCCCATCGAAATTATTGTTCTGAACGTGCAGCGTGGTCAACCTCGACGCTTTTCCAATGCCCTCGAGCGAGGATACTCTGGTTCTGTCCAGGTAGAGAGCGTCCAATACCCGGGCCATTTCGATCCCTCGGAATTCAAAGCCAACATCGTTGTTGCTGACATCGACAGTCTTGAGGTTCGGAAGCTGGTAGATCGCGGGCGGAACGGTGCCTCGAAGTTTGTTTGAGGGGAGCTGGATCCTCGTGACGGTATCGCCGGCTCCACCTTCCTCTGAGGCACACGTAATACCGTTCCACTGGCAGACCGAGACTCCATTCTTGAGCCAGTTGCTCTTGTCGGACCACTGATTTCCGCCGGTGGCTTGGAAGAACAGGCGGAGGATTTCTCTTTCGGAATAATCCCCCGTGTTGCTCGGTATGCATTCGATACTACCGTAAAACTCGGCAGTATAAGTGAAGGGACAGGGACCGCATGGAGTTTCGTCATTGGCCTGGCGACCGTACTCGTTGTATGTGCCCGGAGGACACATGATGGCATCGCACTTGCTGGTAGCAACCTCTCCGCCCATCCAACTGGCCTTGCTGCAAAAGGCATCGGGCAGCGCCTTGAGCTTGTTGTCAGACAGGTACAGCTTGAGCGAATCGAATGCAGTCAATTTCTCTGGGACGGTACCGACCAGATTGTTTTGCGAAAGGTCCACCTTAATCGATGCCGACTTGTCCTGGATGCCGTTTAAAAAGTCGCGGGGTATGGTGCCACTCAAACTATTGGCGCCAAGATACAGCTCCCTAAGTGTTGGCATCTGATCAAAGGCTGGGATCGACCCGGTAAACCCAGCACCAATCTCGCCGGCGGTTTTGACCTCGAGAGGACCGCCAATACCGGGCGCGGTCTCTCCACCTTCGCGCTGAAGAGCAATTATCTGAAGGCTAGAAAGAGATGCCAGCTCGGTCGGAATCGTGCCAGACATGAAGTTCTCAGCCATCGCGAAAGTCTTGAGCTTCGTGAGATATCCGACCTGAGTCGGAATTTCGCCGGTGATACGATTGTGGAACATGAATAAATTCTCAAGGCTCGTGAGCTTGCCAATTCTGGTGGAGAGGGTTCCCTGAATACCGTTGTAGTTGAGGAACACATCTTGCAGTTTGGTAAGCTCGAAAAATTCGTCAGGCAGGAGGCCCAAATTATTGCTCGTCAAATGAAGATACTTGAGACTCTTTGCCTTGCCGATGCCGTCAATCGACGTTAAGCCGGTGTCGGAGAGGTGAAGCCTCACTAAGTTCTTAGCGTTTTCGATCCCGTCGTAGTTGAAAGTGATGTCATTGCTCTTCAGCTTGATCTCCCGCAGGTCGGGAAGGTCAAAGATTTCCGTCGGCACGGTGCCCAGTAAGTTGTTGCTTTCAAGGACAATGCTTTCGATGGAGTCTAACATGGAGTTGCTTCCATCGGCACAGCTAATGCCATGGTAGTTACAAACACTGGCTCCGGCGTCTTCCCAGTTATCGTTCTCGTCCCAATCAGGTCCGTTCAGCTCAGAGTAGAACTTCTTGAGGATTTCCTTCTGACTATCAATGCCGCACTGGAGGCTTCCGTAATACTGAGTGGACTCCAGGTCGTCGCACGGTCGGCATGCTTTATCCTTGCCGGTTTGTCTACCCAGCTCGTTGAAGGTGCCCGGAGGACACATGACGCCATCGCAGCTAAAACCTCTTGCAAAACTCATGGTGCAAATCTGTGCAGGGATGGCCGCAGTCATCATGTTCCCAGCAAGGTAGATGGAAAGCTTGGAAAGCTGCGCTAGCGATGACGAAATGGTACCAGTGAGCTTGTTTTCGCGAAGATCAACCTGAAGCTCGTGCGTCTTGTACTCTCCAAAGAGGAAATCAGACGGGACATCACCGGAGAGATTGTTCTAGAAGAAACATAGGCGGACGGGGAGAATACATAAATGGGGTGAGAGACGAATGAACAAGGAATAAGGAAGGAATTGACAAAATCAAATCGGTGACGCCATTTCAACATACCTTGAACAAATACAATTCCGTCAAGTCGAGAAGATTCGCAAAGCGAGGCAAGGGACCAGAAATACCAGCACCGCCTCTCGAAATCTGATCGCTTAGATCGATGTGCTGAATCCTTGTTAATCCCTCGATTTCAGCAGGGATCGATCCATGAAGGCTGTTCTGGTCCAATCTCAAGTATTCGAGACTGCTCAGATTACCAAGCCAAGTCGGAATGGATTGATCGAGACCACACTCATAACATTGAAGGTAAACCAGGTTGCTTAGAGCAGCCATCGCAGAGTGAAGCCGGCCTCCGATATCGTTGTCGGACAGATAGAGCACTTCGAGATTGGCCAGGGAGTATATTTCTTCAGGGAAGACGCCGCGGAAATCATTGCCAACAACGTGGAGCAACTTGAGTTGGGGAGCATTCTCCAAGCCACTCAGCGTCTTGAGTCCAATTTTATCGACATTCAAGTACTCAAGCTTGCTCGCACGGTCAATGCCTTCGAAGCTGAAAGCAATTTGATTGCCGGCCAAGTTGATCTCCTCAAGGTTGGCAAGCTCAAAGATGACCGAAGGAACATCTCCCTCGAGGTCATTCTGAGGAAGGCGGATACCGCGGACAGATTCGGTGCCCGAGACGCATTCAATGCCGTGCCACAGACAAAAGCTGACATCGTCGTTCAACCAGTTCGTGCTCAGGGTCCATTGGGGACCCCGGAGGGCGTTGTAGATGGCCTTTAGGATATCGCGCTCCTTGAGAGAATCGACAGCGAGGTTGCCAATGCACTCGAAGCTACCATAGTAGGGCGCATTGGAGCCAGCGGGACACTGCGTACAAACAGTGTCACTACTAGTCTGCCTGCCATGCTTCGCAAAAGCATTGGGTGGGCACATGATGGCATCGCAACCGAAGGCATCAACCTTGCTTTTCATCCAGTCGTCTTTATTGCAGAGACCATCGGCCAGCTCCTCGAACTTGTTATCAGCAAGGTAGATGGACATATCATTGAACTGCGAAAGCGAGGAAGGGACACGACCCTCCAACTGATTCGACACCAAATCAACAATGAGCTCACCCGAGTCTTTGTCTTCGACACCATTCAAAAAATCAAACGGAATAGTACCGGTGAGGCTGTTTGATCCAAGGTACAGTTCTCTGAGGTTGGGCATGTCCTTGAAGGAAAGAAGAGGACCGCCAATGCCCTTTCCACTCTTGCTACTGCCAAAGCTAGTGCCCACATCACTCCCACCAGCGGCCTGACCGTCGGTGCCGCCCTCCCTCTGGATGGCAAGGACCTCGATCGTCCGCAGATTCTCCAATTCGACTGGCAGAGTACCCTCGAAGTTGTTCTCGGTCAGACCAAGAACGCGAATATTATTGAGTCCGCCGATACCGGAGGGAATTTGACCTGTAAGCTGGTTGTGCATTAGATACAACTCCTCAAGCTTGGACAGCTTCTTGAGGCTACCCGAAAGGCGGCCGCCAATGTTGTTGTAGTTCAAGTAGACCTTCTCAAGAGACGTAACATCGTACAGGTCGTACGGGATGGTACTGAGCTTGTTGTTGGTGGAATGGAACACCTTAAGGTTCTTGGCCCTGCCGATTCCATCGATAGACTCCAGCCCGGTAAGAGATAGGTATAGAGTGGTGAGCGAGACCGCTTGATCGATTTCATCAAAGCTGAAAGCGATGTCATTGCTCTGCAGATCAAGCTCCGTCAGAGCCGAAAGGCGGAAGACCGAGGTGGGGATGCTGCCCTCGAGATTGTTCTCGCTCAGCTTGAGGGCCGTGACGCCACCGTTTCCGTCGCAAGAGACACCATACCAGTTGCAGACGTCGGTATCCGTCGTCCACCCATCGCTGTTCGTCCACTGAGCGCCACCGGCGGCATAGTAGATCTCCTCGAGAATCTTTTGGTCACCGCCGAGGGTCGGATCGTCGGCGATGGCACCGCATTCGATGGATCCCAGGTACTGAGCCGATGGGCAGGACTGGCAGGTGCTAGTTCCACCCGCCTGCTTGCCATTGGAGTTGTACTCGCCGACGGGACATAGGATGGCATCGCAGCCGTAGCTAGAGACAGCCCCCTCGTTCCAGTCCCCCATCCCGCAAAGACCGCTACCGATTCCGGTGATCATGTTGCCCGACAGATCAAGAGTGAGCTGCTGGAAACGTTTCCACGCTGCCGGGACGGTTCCCGAGAACTGATTGTCTCCGAGCATGATGCTCACCTCGTCATCGGCGACGCTGGATCCCGACAGGAGGTCCGCGGGGAGGGTTCCCTTGAGGCTGTTGGAGTTCAAATGAAGCCGAGTCAGCATCTTCATCCCGCTCAGAGAGGGCAAGGTGCCACCGATGCCACGTCCCGACTTGGACGTCTGGTGGACCGACAGCTCCACGAGGTTGGTGAGCTTGTTCAGCGCGCCGGCGGGGAGGGTGCCGGTGAACTCATTCTCCGACAGGGCCAGCCGCTTCAGCGAGGCGCCGATGTTGCCGATCTGCGTGGGGATCTGCCCGGTGACCGCCCCGCCGTACAGATGGAACTCCTCCAGATTCGTGAGCAGACCAATCTCGGTGGGCAGCGTGCCGGTGAAGGCATTGTGCGACAGCGACACGTACTGCAGAGAGGGGATGCCAAAGATGGCCTTGGGAATCGCCCCCTCAAGCTTGTTCTGCGATATGCGCAGCTCCTTGAGCGGGAGCTGGCCGATCTCGTCAATGTCCTCGGCCGAGGAAAGGCCGGTGTTGGAGATCCACAGGTACTGCAGCTTGGTCGCCTCGGAGATGCCGCGGAAGCGGAACTCGACGGCGTTGGCCATGAGGTCGAGCTTCGTCAGCTCCGGGAGGCGGTAGACCGTGGAGGGCGGTGTTCCGGTGAGGCCGTTGTTCTTCATGTTGATCGCCACGACGCTGCCGCCGCCGTCGCACTCGACGCCGTACCAGTCGCATCCGTCGCCTTGTCCGTCGGCCCAGCCGGACCGGTCGTTCCAGGAATCTCCCCCGGTGGCGGCGTAGAACTCCAGCAGGATGGTGGCCTGGTCGGTGGTGACGCCGTCGGCCCCGGCGGCGCAGTCGGTCTGGCCGAGGTAGGGGGTGGCCGCGTCGGCGCCGCCGCAGGGGGCGCAGGTCCCGTCCTCGGCCGTGGCCCGTCCTAGGTCGGCCGCCGTCCCGGCGGGACAGAGGATGGCGTCGCACCCCCTGCTGCCGACGTCGCCGTCCATCCAGTCGGAGCGGCCGCACAATTCGGGAGCGACGGACGTGAATTGGTTCCCGACGAGGTAGAGGTTGAGCCGATCGAACTCGCGAAGGCCGCCGGGTACCTCCCCGGTCAGGTCGTTGTTCTGGAGGTCGACCCGGAGGCCGTCCTGCTTGGGGGCGTAGTAGAGGAAGTCGTCGGGGATTGGGCCCGTCAGGCGCTGGTTCTCGAAGTACACCTCCTGGACGGAACGGAGGTCGGACAGGGAGGGGAGGGGGCCGGTGATGCCCTCCCCCTTGGCCTTGCCGCGGGTGCGCTGGATGGCCAATATCTCCAGCTTGGTCAGGTCGTTGAGCGCGTCGGGGAGGGTGCCGCCGAAGGCGTTCTGGCTGAGGGCCAAAACGCGCAGGTCGGCCAACTGCCCGATCTCCTCGGGTATTGGGCCCGTCAGGTCGTTCTCATATAGGTACAGGTGGGTGAGATGCTGGAGCTGCCCGATCTGGCTGGACAGCGTCCCGGTGAAGCCGGCGTAGTTGAAATACAGCTGCCGCAAACTGGCCACGGCGTAGATGTCGTCGGGTATCGGCCCGCCGAAGTCGCAGTCGGTGACGTGAATTTCCGTCAGGGACGGCGCCGCCCCACCGATGCCGTCCAGGTTGGTGACGGCGGTGTTGCTGAGGACGAGGTTCTCCAGATATTGGGCCCGGCCGACGTTGCCGAAGGTGACGTCGACGGACGGGTTGTCCCGCAGGTTGAGGACCTGGAGGTAGGGCAGATCCCACACCTCCTCGGGGAGGGTGCCCTGGACGTGGTTCTCGCTCAGGTCGATCTCCCGCACGTGGCCGATCCGCTCGGCGTCGGTGTCGCCGCCGTTGTTGTTGGAACCGTCGTTGGCATCGCCGTAGCACCCGATGCCCTTCCAGCCGCAGACGTCCGCCGACGCGAACCAGTCGGCGTGGTCGGTCCACTCCAGCCCCTCGGTCTCGTCGTAGATCTTGAGGAGGACCTCCATGGTGTTGAGGTTGGCGCTGGCATCGGCGTTATTATCGGCGTTGTTATCATTGCCCTGGGCCGCGGCGCCGCCCAGGCCCGCGCCCAGCAGCCCGAGGAGGCAGAGGGCCGGGAGGCGCCGCGCGCGCAGGAGGGACGATATCGACGACGAAGTGCCAGTATTGGCACTGCTACTGCTGCTGCTTCTGCTGCTGCTATGAGGAGCATCAATTGCAGCAGAAGCAGCAGCAGCACTGCTGCATGCAGCATTGTCTTCGTCGCCGCCGCCACTTCGTAGCAGGCACTGTCGTGGTGGTCGATCCCCGCCGCCGCCGTCGTCGGAGTCGGCCGCCGCCGCCGCCGCCTGCTGGTTGGCGCACATGATGTATGTGCCGGTGCTCGGGCGTGCGTATTGGGGGACCAGCAAGAAAGAGGAGGCAACAATGCAGGGCTCTTCCTAGTCGAGTAGAAGTCAGATCGTGCCGAATGCGACTCGACTGACTCCCTCCTGGGGACAGCTACTCTCGGACTCGCGGCGCCAATGATGTGAGTAGTCGTTTGAACGGGAGGAGTTGCCCGCCAACAAGACCGACCGCGCGGCCACGTTTTGCTTCCCGCAATTTTTGGCAACCGAAATCGAAAAGGGCGCCGTTTTCCACGCAGGATGATGTGAATGTGCACGGCGCACCAAACTCGGGATCATCTGTGATTGATCCCGAAGTTTGCGGTGATAAAGCCAAACGGCCAGAGCCGATGGCACGATGGCGGCGGCGCGCGCGGACCGCACCGAGCACAGAGCACCACGGAGACGTCGTCATTATTGCTTGCCTGCAGCTTCCTGCCTCCTGCTCCCGCTCGTTGGAAGTCTGCCGCAACAAGCAAGGCCGGCGCATGCATCTTGAGTTACCGTAGTTGAGTTTGGCAAGTTATTCAACTAACAAAAAGGCTGGAGGAAGCAAATGACGGCGGGGGTTGGCACGCCGCTCAGCCCCCGGCGGACCCCCACCCCCGCCGGCGACGGCGACGGCGATGCCGAGAATGCCGAGAATGGCGATGCGGCAACAGCAGCGACGACGCCGCACCGGAGGACCACCATCCAGGTGTGCGTCCGGCTGCGGCCGAT
>Ga0115006_10003581_pt1 | contig 10595 bp, 7 predicted proteins | sample ArcOceMetagenome_3_FD_88943 | JGI IMG/M metagenome (GOLD analysis project Ga0115006, IMG submission 88943) | Marine eukaryotic phytoplankton communities from Arctic Ocean - Arctic Ocean- Svalbard ARC20M Metagenome | ecosystem: Environmental > Aquatic > Marine > Oceanic | place: Arctic Ocean...
GCCGGCGACGACTCTGACGGCCCGCTACGGCGCCGCCCGGGCGTCCCGCCGCCTATCGCGGCCAGCGACAGGCACCTCCTCGCACATTGGTGGCGCGGGGTTACAATTTCGAGCGCTCTCGGCCCTGACCGATGCAGCCAAGATACCGCCGACGCTGACACCGACGCCGACACCGATGACGCGCCGCCGTCCCATGTCAATAATATCGGTTCGGCCATTCTCGTCCTTCGACGACGAACGGCACGACGACGTCATGACCGAGGAGGTCGCCAGGCTTGTTCGGCAGCACGCCCATCAGCCGCAGACGTCGGCCAACCTCGAAACCCTGATGAAGACCGGACGGGGAGAGTTCCTGCACAAGACGTACAAGGACGACGTCGGCGGGAAGGACGGGGAGCACGCCGCCACGGAGAAGATCCTCATCCAGGTCGCCGGCTTCCTCCGCCACGAGCTGCCCATCCGCCTGGCCCATCGCATCGTCGATCTCAACCGCGTCCCGCTGATGATGGACATGCCCTCCGTCAAGGCCGTGCGCGACCTGTACCTGACGTCGTTCCTGGAGCTGGTGTCGGTCGACAAGGAGATCCAGAACGAGGAGCAGGAGGAGGCCTTCTCCCGGATGCTGGAGGGCATCTACGAGCGCCACGCCGGCGTTCTGGTCCAGATGGCGCGGGGGGCGTTCGAGCTGCGGGCCGCCATCAAGAGCGGCGCCGTCGAGTGTCCCACCAGCGCCAAGTCGGCCAACCTGGTCGACGCCGACGGTACCACGGTGGTGGAGTTCGACAAGATGGAGACCACGCACGACTTCCTGGATCGGTTCTACATCAGCCGCATCGGCATTCGGGTCCTGATCGGACAGTACCTCTCCCTGAGACAACCCGCGGTCGAAAACTACGTCGGAATCATCTGCGGCCGGACCAGTCCGTATGAGATTGTGCGGAGGGCGATCGACGACGCCAGCTTCATGTGCACGCGAAAATATGGCGATGCGCCCGAGGTGATCATCACGGGTCGGCTGGATTTGACCTTCCCCTACGTTCCGACCCATCTGCGTAAGTCACGTGACGATTGCGAGCGTGCCACTTGTATTCATTCTGTTATTTTATTGTTGTTGAGGATTGTCTTCTCCTACACTTTCCTACGTATCCTCACATTTATTTTGGCCACTCATCACAATATGACATGCAGACTACATAATGCTTGAGCTGCTGAAAAACAGCATGAGAGCAACAGTCGATTGGCACGGAGTAGATGCGGACTTCCCTCCCATCAAAGTGATCATTGCCGACGGAAATGAGAACGAAGACGTGGTGATCAAGATATCGGACGAAGGCGGGGGCATCCCTCGAAGCAACATGGATCGGATCTGGAGCTACTTGTTCACGACGGCAGATCCAGCGATCCAAGATGGCATGGTGGCCTTCAATGAGAATGTGGATCACAGTGTTGACAGTCCTCTTGCTGGGCTGGGTTACGGACTCCCCATTTCGAGGTCCTACGCGAGATATTTCGGAGGTGACCTGTCCATCATGTCAATGGAGGGTTTTGGGACGGATGCCTTTGTGTACTTGACTAGGCTTGGAAACACCAGGGAGCCTCTGCCGATTTAATGTATAATAGACTACAACTGTTGACGTGCGCTGATCTTTTACATTTTCAGTCGGCCGTCACATTTCAAACTGAAAGTGTACTCGCCGAAGATGACCAACCCCTACACCCATCCGCCTCGCTCGCAGGGTCTTCCCCTACACGTAAGGAAAGTGGGGAGTTTCCTTGTGCTCGTCGTCTTTGTTTTGTGCTTCTTTCTGCAGGCAAGCGATAAACATCGCTCCCTACGCGCCCTGACCGCGACACAGGCGCTTGAGGAGCAGACAGCTTTTCACGTGCCTGTTCTTTCGACTCGCCCATCGCCAGCAGGCACCCATGCGCTGGGATCGACGCCCGATCCAACGACCGAGCAAACGGCCGAGCCGACGCCGGAGACTCTCGAGCCTACTACTAGTATCGAGACACCTGAGCCTACTCTACAGCCTACCAGTGCGAGCGCCACCGGGGATGATGTGACCCTCGAGCCTACTGCGAGCCTTCTGCGCCAGCCCGAAGAGGTAGTCGACGTTCTGCGTAGAGACGAACTTCATGAGCAGAGCCTGCTCAAGGTAGGTCAAATCCGACAGGATATTCTCGGTAACTCTGAAAATATCACGATCAATTCGACGATGGTATTCGATCTACGTGTAGAGGAGCCATCTCCACACCATTGCGACCAGCCCGTCAGCGAGGAGTGGATCCCCCCTCCTGATGCTTCCGACGAGAAAATCGAAGCCTGGGTCGACGCTGTGACCAAAAGTTTCGCTCGCATCAGAACCACGGATCTCGGTGGCGATACCCTCCGTAGCCTGGGAAAAGAGGAGATGGCAAGGCTCGATGCTCTGCGCGACGAATTGTTCTGTGGACGTGACAATTGAACGAATTCTCTAGCTCTAGATCTAGCTAGAGTAGGAACTAGTTAGGTTCGTAATAACCCTCTAGCTAGCATAATCTCTATGGATGTGTACTTGCCTATTCTACAGTAGATCTCTAGCTAGCTAGCTAGCTAGCTAGTACATGTAGAGAGCGAAGGGCATCCAGTTCGCAAAAATCCACTGGCTTCTGGCTTGGGTACAGCTCAGAAAGAAACAGGTGACGTCGACGCGACGCTTTGCTTCCGTTCCGTCATGCGGCCAAAATAAAAACGACGGAACGAAAAGCAACCATGGGAGCCGTGCTAACGCGATTGCTCGAGGTGTTCTACACCAAGAAGCTCGACATTGTTGTCATCGGACTAGAGAACAGGTACGCATCGATGGTCTCGGGCTATGTATCTTGCGGCAGCCCTGCTCGGCTGCTGCTGCGCGAGGAGGGAGCGAGCATGTGCGGGCAGAGAATTTCGGCACAGTGTACTTGCTGCATGATGTATGTGTGCTTGGATGAGGAGGTTTCTGGCTGGCGGAACCACAGCGAGGCCGGGATGGAATCAAAGCATGGGGGATCAGAGTGTCTTGGCTCTGATCCGTTTGCCGCCATGGTGCTCCGTCGTTGCACATCCATGCCATCTCGGAGGGGCATCTCCAAGTCTTGTTGTCGGTTGAATAAGAAAATACTGCGTATATCATTATTCTAATTCTCGTCTCCTTTGCTTTTCGATTTCATCCCCACCCCAGTGGTAAGACGACGCTCCTGTCGGTCCTCGCCCATGGAGAGCCGGTCGAAACGGTGCCCACTATCGGGCTCAATGTAAAGGTGTTCAAAAAAGGAAATGTGAGTACCGGCATTTTATGATCCCGATCTGCAGTTCGTCGCCATTGCATGCATTGCCGCCGTTTGCCGCCGACATTATTCTCACTCAATCATCATCGTGTACTCTCAACTGCCGCGCTGGACAATCGATAGGTGAATATGAAATGCTGGGATATAGGCGGCCAGCAACAATATCGGAGCGAATGGGCCCGATACACGCAGGGATGTGATGTTGTTTTGTATGTTGTCGACGCAGCGGCACCGCAGAAATTGGCCACAGCAAAAAAGGAGCTTCACAAGCTCCTGGACGATGGCAGCATTGGTGAGACGCCGCTGCTGGTTCTGGCGAATAAGATCGACATTAGTCCGCACGTTGGAGAGTCTGAGCTGATTGAAAAGCTTCAGCTGAACTACGTCATGGAGACCCCGTGGATGGTCCTGCCCATCAGCGCACTTCACTGCACCAACATTGACCAAGTTGTTGAGTGGCTGACTGCTCAGGGAAAATAAATGCATGTAGGAAGCGAGACTTTGTTTTGTTAACGTGATGAGCTATAGCATCTGGCGCTTCGGATAATGCAGGACTGCAACTAGAGAGAGAGATAAATGTAGTACTCGGTGGTGTTTGTAACTCGTCTGACGTGAAATGAAAGTTGTTTCTGTGAAAATCTCACTGGTGTTATGAACTACACGTATCGATATGTCAGGTAGACTGAGACGAAGTGCTCGCCTGAATCACCTCGCAGTATGCATCAAGTCCTTCCTCGAACGAATATGCCAAAAGGCGAGTGTCGTCGCCATTGGGACCGATGATTGTTCCTCGACCCTTCATGGGACCATAGATGCTTGTCCTACGCTTGGAAAGCAAAAGTCTCGACCCGGATTCGCCATCTTCCGCACCATCCACGGCATATCTTGCCTTATTATTTGATTTGGAGGCTCCGTAGCTCTCCGATACAAACTCCATCTGATGAGGACCGTTGCCCGTTATCACTGCCGAAATATCATTCTTGATCTTGGCCTGTTGAATCTTCGAGGACAGGCTGGGCGATCCACAAAAGGCCAACAACGTCGTCGTCGGCACGCCTCTTTCATCATTAATTCTATCCAAAGTATGACCCTCGATGAGCTTTTGAATGTCGGGCCGACAAAAACAAATGGCGCCGCTCTTGAACAGGGAAGACTCTCCAATCTCTGCCCTGAGTGCATCACAGGCGGCCTTGTCCTTGTCGGTGATATAGATGGAGATGTTGCAAACTTTGTTGGCAGCCTGCTCGCCCCAGGCGTTGGCGAGAGAGTTCCAAATGTGTATGACATCGGGGACGATCTTGGAGACGAGGGGAGCCGATCGGGTGATCCAGACGAAGGTAAGCTTATCCACATTGTTAGAGGTCAGCTTGGTGCCGACCTTGCTCCGCCAAGACCAAGTTCTGGCTCTGACTGCATTGTACCACGTGCGCAAAGTCATGTAGCCAAGAAGAAGCGAGAAATATACCAGATCTCCTGAATCCATGTTGCACCACCGATCGGTAGCGAACCAATACCAATCAGCGAATATGGAGACAATCGAAATTACGACGTCGATGTAGGTGAGAAATTCAGATCGATTGTGCACAAATAGCGTGACGAAGGCAAAAATAGACTGGAAGACGATGGTAGCAATCTTGAGAGTTTCAATCATCCACGGGTACAAATCGATAAGGATGGTATTCCAAGAAAGAGTGAGCCCAATAATGGTGACTCCGAGCACCGGCACCAAAAGCAGCGTCACTGAGCCGAAGATGGGGAGCCGTGCCATTCGAGATTCCCTACGAATGTCTTTCAAGGTCAACTTGCGCTCGTTGTCGGTCATATACTCTTGTAGGTCTCGAATGGACGAAGCAAGTTTGCTGACACGCCTCTGATTTTGAGCATCATCGCCACTTCTCAAATCCCCCATCATTAGTTTTGGTTGTTTTGGCATTTGAGGGGCGGCACTCATCACCTCATCTCTCTTACAGCACTTTAGGTGACAAATGGACTTCTCTCCATATCCACACGATGAGCTAACGTAACGTATCTTCTTATCAAGCAATTCCTGTTCGGCGAAACATGTTGTGGGGTCAAGGCGGAGAAGATGATGGACGTGATGTTTGATCATGCTCAGAATTGGAACTATTCCAGTACCTCCACCGATGGCAATCGCGTGGGAGAAATCCTCCGTCCTCCCAAGGCTCGTGCCGTAGGGCCCCTTAACTTCTATGGGGATACTTTTGTTGCTGTATGAAAGCCGACTATCAAATTCACATTGCGAGGAAGAGTTGGTTTGCATTCCAAGCAGCTCCCAAAGTCGATTCGTCCATGACTTTGGCCCGTAAACCTCAATGTAAAACTCTAAGTAATCCGAATCTGGCCCCGAAGCAATTGAGAACGGATGCCAATGCTTGTCAATCGACGGAACACGCAAGAGGCAGTATTGGCCTGGCTTGAAATGGAAAAGGACTGGGCGATGTACCTTGATGATGGCCATTCTCGTACCTCGGCCACTGGTTACCGCCGAAGACGCAGCGATGGAAGTTTGGTAGCGATGATTGATATGCATTGCGGCCCGGTCACAGACGTAATACATGACGAAGGCTGTGAACCACTTGAACGTCTGGCTACGCTCTCGTTCATTGGTCCGCTGGACTACGTCGAAAGTATGGATGATGGTGATAATGTACAGAATAAAGACAAGGTGATGAATAGCGTAGAAGATCTCGTAGCGTAGCTTGTTGCGCAAAAAGGACGTTGTGCCAATAATCAGAAGAAATCCCACTATGCAGTAGCCGGTTATCATGATCTCCGAAGTGAATTTATCGCAAAACTCTTGTTCGCCGTCGGAACACAGTAGGCCGAAGAAGGCAAAGAAGATGATGGTGGCAAGGACAACGATAGAGACCATGGTATACCCGAGATGGATGTGCAATCTCATCGCTCTGTTGAAGGGGATAAATCGATCAAATACCGATGACGACGCAACTGCGATGGATAGACGGCTGACGGTGAGAGGAAGCAGAGCCATCTGGAAGAGAATTGCATGCATCGCTCCAAACTCCAACGTCGGCGCCATCCTCTTCCACCAGTATCGATTGGCCTCGGGAGGGACCTTGCCCTCCTGCTCTTGATATTTCGTGAGAGCAAAGTGACCCCAAATTACCATCGTGGCCACAAAGTGGACGAGGATGAAGACCAGGAGCTTTCGTTCAGAATACAACGCCGTCGTGATGCGGAATGACCATCCGGGTTTGATGTATCGCCGGGCTAGGCGGAAGACGGATCGATCACCTCTCACGGCACCCCCCTCGCTCCCACCAAATACGGTGGAGTCGTCTCGCATAATTGTAGCAGTGCCGGCGCTGGCGGTAGTTTTCACGGATACGGAGATATCTTCGCCAGTTCCCCGTCCATCACCTAGACGATGAGACGCATAGACTTCATTGCCATCGTCTTCATGAGCGCCCATCATGTTCCGAGCAGTATCGGAGGTTCGCCGCAATGCAAAGTGAGAGCGCAATGCTGCGATGTTCTTGTTGGAGGAAGGCATCTTGTGCAGTATTCACCTGAAATGCTTGAGCATCGCCGATCGCCGATCGCGAAATAAAGGTAACTGAAACGGATTCGGATCAGGCTTAATAAAAGAGAAGCATAAGACAGGCCCACGGCATTGCAGACACAGTCACAATGTTATGACTGCTACGGTGCGCAAAAACCCGAACGGCAGTTTGGCCTCTGCTACTTTCACTTTCGTCGTGTCCAGTCCCATTAAAATTCGGGACCAAATTACTGTAAAACCGACTGCTAAAGAGTTCTTTCGAGAACCCGGAAGACATACGTATTTGAGCCGATCTTTGCGTTGGATAGGCTTTTGAAAAACGGAACTTCGTTCCCAAATTCAGTTATTCTCCATACGACAAAGTTAGTCTACTTAAAAAGATTCGGGGTTTTATGGGAGATAAGCCCTAATTACGGGGACCCAACTTACCTGTGCATGTTGACGTTTGCCTCCATCAGCTTCATCGATCGATCGGTCGATGGAGCGATTGCGTTCAACATACACGTAGGCGAGATTTCTTCAAGCTGTTGCCTTCATTGGATTAGTTCGAGCACTATTGGCTTCAGATCGAAAGAGAGAGTGATTGCGCGACACACATAGATCTACTGAGCATATTCCATTCGCTCATCTCTTTGTGTTGTGAAGAACGATTCTCGCCAGCTGCACTGCACACGGAATCAATCAAGCCATCTTGTAAACCATTGACGACGCATCAGAGCACGCATTTTCGAGAAAATGGCTGGTCTAAGCTTTGCTGCCGCTTTGATTGGGGCGAAGTCGTCCTCGATGGAGAAAGATGTCGTCGCTACCGCCAACTTCACTGTGCCTATCGCTACCCCCAGTAGCGAGGGAACGAAGGACGAGCGCCCATCATCAGCTCCCAGTGCATCTCAGTCTGTCGAGCCAGCGACGAGTACTAGTACTACCAAGCAACAAGAATCTCAGAAGAATGAAAATCAAAATAACAGGATTGGCAACGAGAAAAAAAGTATGCTCAACACACACTCGCGTAATTCTTCTTCTTCTTGCATTTTCAACATTGTAATTCACATACATACATACATACATCTCACGAACATGTTCTACGTACATATTCCTCTCGCTACCCCCCTTCGTTCGCGCACAGGTGTATGGAAGAAGCCGGATGCCGACATTCAAACAAGAGTGGAGGATGGCTCTTCCAACGAAAATAGTCGATCAGAAGCCCAAGAACAAAAGCAGGAAAACCAAAAGCGCGAAGGCAACGCTGGAGAGCATAAGAACAAGAAAGGCGGTACCAGCTCTGATGACGGAAAGCAGAAGAAGTATGCCGGCAACAAGCCAAAGCAACAAAGGGGTGGCGCCCAAGCTGCTAATCAGCAGCAGAAGGGGAAGAAAAGCAAGCAAGTTATCGGCTGCAAGGATGGCGAGAAGAATGGCAACCAGAATGCCAATAATGGCAAGAAGTTGAAGAAGAAGTCTGCCAAGTCCAACAAAAAGAAGAAGAACAACAACAACAAGGGTCGGAAGCAGCGCAAGAATATGTACCCCCAGCCCACACCGTTGAGTCCTGCCGAGCTGGAACAACTCAAGGTTGCCTTAGTGTGTCAGGTCGAATACTTCTTTTCAGATGATGAGCTGTGCCGCAACACCTTCCTTCGAAAGCATATGGATTGTGAAGGATTCGCCCCCGCCGCCATGATCTTCAATTTCCCCTCCATTGCCGCGTATTGCTTTCACTACTATGACTTACTTACCACTCTCTCGGAAAAGTCCAGTTTCTTAGAGATCGATCAGGTCAATGAAACGCTTCGTAGAAGGGATGACTACCGAAAGTGGCTGCATCCCAATGGCGAGGGTGGATTTGGCTGCCCACGATGGATCAAGCAGGCCGAGGATGCAACGCCAAACGAACCAAATGACGAGAACATCATGGCAACAACTGATAAGTTGGACGCCGATGAAGCAGCTGCCGATGATGTTAGCAGCAGCGGAAGTAATGGAACAAAGGACACGGAGTCCTGCACCGACAGCGAAAATCTTGAAGAAGCCGGTGACTCCCTTGAACAGGGAGAAGCAAATGCCCCCATCGTGGCATAGCGCTAAGGGACGGGTGATTACTGGAACATCGTTCGCACTCTCTATTTATGCATACTCATACAACCTTCATATTCACCAATAATACACGTACCAATATGAAAAATATCCGAATTTCATAGACTCATAGATCTGATGTCGACCCACCAGTAGGCTAGCTGGATGGGAGGATCAATCTGCACATCTCTTTTAGAATACGCATAGGAACCTACGCACGACAGCACTTAATCTAATAAACATGCTTGCTATATATACATACCAAGTATTCTCAATTCAATCAAAAGTTCTCCGAATACGGCCTTAAATCCAATTCATGCGTCCATGCGCATCTCTCTTGCTGAGAGAGTTGCCAATAAGTTTCGGCGATCTGCTGTGGTTTGCAGATGCCATCAGGAGGCAAACGTTCAATTGCATCTGCGAAATTCTTTCTGATCCAGGGGGTATCCACCACTCCATCGATCACTACATGGGCAACGTGTATCCCCTCTGGTCCTAATTCGCGAGCCATACTTTGAGCGAGAGCCCGAAGTCCAGACTTGGTCACCGCGAAGGCGCTAAAATTCGCAGCACCACGAAGACTGGCTGTAGCACCCGTAAAGATTATGGTCCCGCCAGCCTTGCGCTTCAGCATGTGCCGAGCTGCTTCTCGCCCCACTAAGAATCCGCTGAGGCATCCCATTTCCCAGCACTTACGAAACTTTTGTGCTGTCGTCTCAACGAGAGGATATGATATGTTGGACCCAATATTGAAGACACAAACATCGGGTGGCCCTAAAGTATCGACAACGTTGACGAACAAATCCAAAACCTCCTCCTCTTCGCGTGCATCGCATTGATAGGGGACGATGGGTGTATCTTCGGCGATGCCGCCATCCTCGCGAATCTTTCGGACGATATCTTGCAGGGTTTCCCCGTCTCTTCGAGCTACCGCTGTGGCATATCCCTCGCGGGCAAATCGCGCCGCTACCGACGTTCCAATTCCTGGACCGGCACCGACAACGAGGCAGACTGGCCTTTGCGACGCATGGTTCACTTTTCCACCGCCATTATTGGCACCTTCTGAGGTACCTAACTTTGAATCCGTATTACTACCCTCGAATTCTCGCTGGGCTCTCTGCAAGAGTGAGCTTGGGGAGATGACAGCATGATCGTCGCAATATTTGTTAGTGCCATCATCACCGGACGAAGTACCGGTAGTGAAAGATCTTCGGCTGTTGAAGGCGGCTGCTGCAAGCACCGGGCGACTGACTACATCAAGTACCAAGCATGTTGAAGGTGACGCAATACGCCTCCTGAGATGGAAGGCCATGGTATGGATACTGGTAATAAGATGTTTGTGCAGGTGCCTTCGAGTTATGCAGCTCCCTAAGCAGTTGGGCTCACTCTTCTGCTGACCCTACGAGTACTCGTAGTAATACTAGCTCTAGCTACGTAGTAGAGTAAGGATGCGGATGGAATCGGAATAAATGGCATGGCTGCTTGGCGCCGTCTGCTCTCTGCGCTCGGCTGCGCATGCGCTGGGCAGATTTGTTTTGTCCGTCCGTCGATCGTCGTGCTGATTGCGCTCCGCCACTTGCCATTGGAGGGAGCGAACTCATCCCCACCCCCTCTTGAGAACGAACCATGTCCTCCTCGGCGATTGCGACGGTCAACGATCTGAAGGAGGCCC
>Ga0115006_10003582_pt1 | contig 10593 bp, 7 predicted proteins | sample ArcOceMetagenome_3_FD_88943 | JGI IMG/M metagenome (GOLD analysis project Ga0115006, IMG submission 88943) | Marine eukaryotic phytoplankton communities from Arctic Ocean - Arctic Ocean- Svalbard ARC20M Metagenome | ecosystem: Environmental > Aquatic > Marine > Oceanic | place: Arctic Ocean...
CTTTACGAGTACATGTATTACAAGCAGCATGGTGTTTGAAGGCGGCCCACTCGAGGCCGACGCCGTCGAAGACTCCAGCCCGCCCCTCCTCCTCCGTCCGATCATGTGGATGCTCGGGAGCGGTGGCACCTCCGGCTCCGATGCAACGCAGGAGGAGAACACAAACAACGAAAACACAAGTGCAATCCCGGGCCCGCAATGTTCCACAGATGAAGGTGATGAAAACGACGACGACGACGTCCACCTCATCAAGTCTCGCTCCCCTCCCAGGTACATGTCCCAATCATCTCCTCCTCCCGGGGTCGTCCGCGTCTCGGAGGCGGAGATCGACGGCAGCTCGTCTGAGGAGGAGGAATCACCGGCCCTCTCCTCTAATGCCGCTGACGGGATACCCAGCACCGTCGCCGAGATGGCCGCCCTGTCCCTGTCGGAATCGACGCAGGGCATCATCAACTCCTCATCTCCCAAGAGCCGGAGCGCCGGATCGCTCAACCAGCGCCTCCATCCAAGTTCGCGCAAGTTGAGCTGGTCCGACCGGGCCGGAGGTGATTTGGCAACCTTTTCGGCATATGATGTGAGTAACATTTTACGAGTTTGTGGGCTATTTTTTATGTGATTTTGCGCGTCCATTCGAAATGAAAGGGGATGAGAGACAACAATGTATCGTAACGCGTCTCTCTTGGCGCCTTTGGTGGTCGCTCGGGTTACATTCCATCGCAGCGTTCAGCTTCAACTTGACTCCTTGAAGATCCATCCATCAGCGGAGGGAGGTCGAGCCGGCCGGCTGACACTGTCGACGTCCATCAGAAACTCTTTGATAAAAAAACTTCGTGGTTGGATATTTCTTATGTTCGTGACAACTGTCCCCAAAAACGCGATGATGCATCGCGTTTTTTGACGACGAATTTAGAGTTGACAACACTGGAGGATGCTCAGTCTCACTTCTTTCTCTCTCTGTGTGTTGATTGTTGGAACTTTCCGAATTCATCGCAGGCCGTCCGGCAACCATTGAATCCGGATCTGTCGGCGAAACCTATCAAATCGTCCATGAAGAAGTCAAACGGTTTGGCGGCCTTCGTTCGTGGAGGTGGGGCGCCGACTGCTCCGGCACCATTGTCCGATGCGGGTCCAGTAGGGGATGGTGATGGCACCAAGGGCAAATCAAAATACATCCCGTCCGGCATAGTGGGCGGCAAGGGAAGGGGGATGATCATGCCATCCGGTGGTGGGATATGTATGCCTTCGTACTACCCACCCAATTCCACCATCATAGCAGCAAGAGATTCGAACAGTGCAGCCTGCAGCGCTGCTACCGGAAGCAGCAGCCACAGCGGCCCAGCAGGATCTACCGCGTCCAAAGGCCCGCTTCCCGGAAACTTCTCACCGCAGTGGGGATGGTACATCAGCACAACCCCACCGACGCCGGAGAAGTACTACGCCGCGCCGCATACGGGAAAGAAGCCTACCAAAACATCCGAGAAAAAGTTGGACAATGTGCCCGAAACGAAACCGGCGGAACATCCGGCGCCGGTATTTCACCACTCCAAACCAAGTCCAGTATTCAAGAAGGGCGGCGTACCCTCTGCTACCATGGGTTGGCCTACCGTGCCGCTTTGATGATGGATTTTCGACAGGCATCAGTCATTCATCAATCCATATCGAAACAAGCAAGTGAAAGCTTGATTCATTCGTGCTACTACATTCTTGCGACCTCTGCTAATACGATCTCGACCTCGTACAACTGTTGTATGTGTCAACGTGTATTCAAAATCTGCTAACTGAAGAAGAGGAGATTCCCTTGAAGAACTCCGCGGTTCGATTCATAAAATGTTCTGCTACCAAAAACTTCTTTGACTCGCGAGCACTTTTTCTTTTCTGTGTGGGCCACAGCCCAATGTATATTTTTACCTTTGCATATTTCCAAATGTCATCAATAGTGTTAATCAACTTTAACGGTGTAAAGTTGTTGCTTTGAGTCATTCATGTATTGGCCGCTACGTAGCTTCTACTAAAGGTACCGGTTCGCATTGGATTCTTGAAAGCGTGCAGGAGGGTGGTCCGTTGAGCTCATAACCCATCGGCCGACTGCGCTGCCGATGCCGCCCTCATCTGCCTCATCTTTATTTCCTCCATGCCGCCTCATCCATGCATTTTGCGCTGCATATTCTATGTAGCTCTCTTACAAAGGAATATACCTTAGCACGGCTACATGCGCAGACGACAAGCCTTAGAGAGAGCCTTTGCCATAACTCGATTGGGCCAGATTGAAGTAAACACAAAGAAATCCAATCGAACCACAACGAAACCAAGCAAGAATGTTGCGATATCAACTGTTCCTTGGATACGGTGTCGCCTTCGCGGCGGTGTGGTGTGCTGCCCTGCAAAGGAAGGATGAAATCGCCTCCACCCTGGGCACATCATCATCCGAAACGTCTCTGGTTGTGGACTACGCTCCGATATGGGCGATTTTGGTACTAGGCGTTTATGCCGTGTTGTCGGTGGCGTACCGGGTGGCGACAATGGCGGACTATCCCGATGCCGCGGAGGAGATCAACATGCAAGTGAAGGAGGCCAAGGCAGCATTAATAAAAATGGGCGTGAAGATGTAGTGGAGACTTGAAAGGACCGAATAATAAAATGGGCACTGAATAGAAGACCATCCATCGTGCGGAAAATGGAGCTGCATAAGATACGTTACATGTGACTGATTCAGGTGCATTCGAAGGATGCGGTATTAATAGATATTCCGCTGCAATAATTTACAATTGTTAGCAATTTCGTTAATGGGAAAATGTGCGCATGTTTTACTCATCCTCGCTGTCGGAATCACTGTTTTCAGAATCGTCGCTGTCGTCGTCTCCATCATTGGCGGACGCTTGCGTCTTTTTCCATTTCGCAGCCATTTCGAGGATCTTGAGGTTGCTTGCAGCGGCATCTTGGTCGTCGGGAAAGTGGTAATCGAAATACTCCTCCCAGCCAATCTCGTTGCCATCGTCGTCCGCTTTCATCCTCTTCCTCTTGACGCGCCTCGGTAGCTTGGCCTCCACCTTGGACACACTTGTCGAATCTCCCTTGGCCTTCTCGAAAACACGCCAGGCATCGAGAAGGAGGACGCGCTCCTCCTTCAGACCCTCTTCCTTGAGCTGCTGATATGCCCGATCGAACACCTGTCGTGCTTCTTCGATGCCGCGACCAATCTCGGTGCCCTCGAATTGAGCGTACGATATCCAAACCTTGACATGGCCAGTCCGGTCCAGTAAGCGCTTGTACAGCTTTCGTGCATTGTCTCCCTGACCCTCCTCGATCTCAAAGTCAATGTAGCCCTTCCACAACATCTCAGGCATGTCCAGTTCTGGTTGCGATACCGCCAGCTCATACAGGGCCCGACAACGCTCGGTCTCCCCCACCGATCGTTCCAGATCTGCATATTTCGACCAGGCCCGGCAGTTGTGCGGCATGGCCTTGAGGTAATTGGTGTATAGCGCCCGGCATCGATCAACCTCTCCGAGAGCCAACTCAAGAGCAATGTATTCCATAAAGATCTTCTCCTTCCCACTTACGCCGATGGCCTTGCCGAACAGTTTGCGAGCCGCCGCCAGATCCCTCCGGCGGATGTGAAGCTTGGCGGCATAGATCCATATTTTGGAGAAGCTGAATTTGGCATGCGGTACGAGAGAGAGGCAGGCCTGGTACACCTCGGCGGCCCGATCGAGGTCGTTGTTTTGCAATTCTTCGTAAACGGCGTAGTAAATCCAAAGATAGATGTATCGCTTCCAGTATTGTTTCTCCTGTGCTGGAGGGACGTTGGCCACTGCCCTCTCGTAAATATCTCGCACGGTGGTTTGATCGCCGTGCTCCTCCTCCAGCTTGGCATACTCGAACCATCCGTCGTAATCGAGCGGGTCGTCCTTCACACGTTTGGAATACTCTGCCCGCTGCTTGGTGAGGATGACATCTTCGATGCCCTCCCGATCTCCATGCTTCTTCTCGAAGGCAACGTACGACTTGTACAGCTCCTCCCTCTTGATGCGTTCCTGCTCGGTAATTTCCTCGTCGTCCTGCATCTTCTGTAGCTCCGCCTTTTCCCCCAGCCGCAGTAGCTTAATGGCGTGCTTGTAGATCACTCTGGCCCGCTCGTACTCGCCGTGTCGCTCCTCGAAGGAGGCGAACTGCTTGAAGACCCGGGCCTGTCGGCTCTCCTCCGGTTCGAGCTCGACCAAGGCGCTCTCAAAGACGGTCCGCGCCAGGTGGACGTCCTTGGCCTCGTGCTCGGCCCACTTGGCGAACTTGAGGAAGCTCCTGGCGCTGGGGTAGGCGTTGACGTACCGCCTCATAACGGCCTCGGCCCGGTCGGTCTCGTGGCACCGCCCCTCGAAGCGGGCGTACGACAGCCACGCCCCGTCGTCCGGCATCCACTGCATCCACCGCTCGAAGACGGCCCGGCACTTGGGAACGTCCCCGACCATTTCCTCCATGTACACGTACTTGTACCAGAGGAAGTCGATGCGGGGCAGGATCTGGACGGCCCGGTCCAGCACGTTCCGGGCGCGGTTGACGAACTCGTTGCGCATCTCGAACTCGGCGTAGCGGAGCCAGAGCTCCCCGGAGCGGTGCTCGATCTCCAGGGCCCGCTCGAACACGGACCGGGCCCGCTCGTACTCCTTGTTGTCCTCCTCGAACTTGGCATACTTGACCCAGTTGCCGATCTGCTCCCGGCGGTACCGGATGTTCTTCTCGAAGTTGGTCCGGCGGTCCCGGAGGTAGGACTGGTACTCCTCGGCGTCGTGGACCTTGGTGACGGGATCGAGCTGGTGCTGCTCCTGCCGCTCCGCCGCCTCCCGCAGGATCTGCTCGGCGGAGATCTGAATCGGGGCCGGGGCCCGGTTCTTCACCTGGCCGGACGAGCGTCCCGACATGGTTGCGTTGTTGTTGGCGTTATTTGGCTGGCTTGTTGCTTGTTGCGCCGTTAGTTGCGTTTTGCGTTGGCGGTCGGCATGCGGACGGATGGACAGACGGGCAGATGCAGAATGCAGAAAGCGAATAAGAGAGGAGGCAGAGAGCAGAGATGAGAGCAGAGCAGGATAGGAGAGCAGGCCGATCGAGGAGAGCAGAGAGAAAAGCAGAGAGCAGCCAGAACGGCCAGAACAAGGGGCGATGAGATGATGAGTGGCGCAGCAGTACCGGTACCTGCCGAGCGCGGGGGGCGCCGTCGTTCGGCGGGCGCCGTGGGGCTCATCCTTCGCGTCATTGCCGTTCTGTTGTTCGCTTCGTCCGCCGCACTGAACATGATATTATGGAGGAGTCGCTCGTCATCCGCTGTTGTTGGCGACCTCGTCTTGCTTCGCCCAAATGACAGGACTCGTGAGGGCGAGGCGTCGCGAAAGCGCGGCAACGGGAGGAGAGATGGTAAAAATGCCAGGAAGCAGCGGCTTTCCAATGATGACCGACAAAGACGACGACGACAAAACGAGAGCAATGCCACCACGAACGAGGAGACCGGAATTGTCACCAGGATAGCACCTGTACTAGTCCGGCCGACTGTGTACATTGGACTGGGAGCCTCCGACATATCCAAGGCGTCCCGAGATGTAACGCAGGAGGATTGGCAGACGGCGTACGAATTATCGCTGGCAAGATTTAACGGTCGGTCGGCTTCCGAGGGCTTTCGATTTGCCACCGACTTGAAGGATCTCCTCGGCGTACGACAATCGCGGGAACGCTTCGAAAATACAAAGACGCCCGTCATCGAATTGATGAGAGTGCCCAAGGGCGCATCGACGCATCTTTCCATCACGGGCAGGGCATTGGCGGGCTGTAAGGATCCGGGATATCCTTGTTGCATCAAGAAGCACGACGGCGAGTTCTGTCCCAAGGAGGGTCTCTTCTGTGGTTGGGTGAAGAACTGCGTTGGACACGGATCGCTCAAAGATCCAGATTCGGTCATTGCAAAAATTACTCAGCTCCGAAGTCCAGCCGAGAGATTGCTCTCGGGCTTCTTTTACCAGGAGGGTACACATAACAAACATCACAAGGGTTGTGCGACGTGGCGGTGCTTCGAAGAGTACTTGTCCGACCCTAGATTGAGAAACGCCCCCATGACCAAAATGTTGCTTGGTCGCTACATTTATCACTTTGGTGAGGTACAGTCTGGTGATGTGGAATTGGCCAAGGAGAATTTGTGCAAGTTGTCTTGGTTCGGCATGTTGGACATGCCGTTGGCATCGAAACTGTTGCTGTATGAAATGGAGCCATTCAACCACCTCAGGCCGCACCCAGTGGTCTTTGATTTGCCCCCGGAGGACGAAAGCATTGTCGTCGAGACGCATCATTTGCGCAAGAACCACAATTCAACCTATGATGAATTTGTAGAAGGAGAGTACAAGCATCGAAATGGTTTGGAGCTCATTGTCAGTCTCAACGAGTATGAATTCGAGCTATATGCCTTTGCCTGGGGCCTGTTCTGCGCCCGAATCCGAGATCGCGCTTTGCTGCAATATGCTGATAAATTCATTTCACCGCATCACTTTGACGAGTGCCTCAAGACCAAGTACGATGTACCAACGGTGAAGTATTGTCCGCCGCGAGAAGATCATGCCAAAAAACGAATTCCTGAGGTCATTGTCGCATAGTACAGGGGCGAGGCAAAGGAAGGAAGAAAGACATCATACCTAGAGTAGAGATTATTTGCATTGTACATGGTAACATTATCGAAAATTGCTTAGTCCAGTTACGTACGTGTAGCTAGAGGTAGAAAGTGTAGCTAGGCTGATGATGAATGCTCAGCTTCCCCCGCCGATTGCACCCAATCCAACTCCAGCGCTCTGTATTCTTCATTTATAACTTCCAACTCAAACTTTAGGGCAACCATTCGTCTCCTATTCGACAGAACTTCCGCATTCACCTTTTGAATATCTTCCGTCTTGCTCTTGATGGTATTAACCTGTTCACGTACCTCGGCCTGTAGCGAGCTGACGGTTGGCATCCTACCCACGTTGCTTTTGGCTGCCTCGTACATGACTTCCTTGGATTGAATGAGTCCCTCCTTCTCGGCAATTTCATCGGCCACATCCAAAATCCTAAGCTGCAATCGGTGAGCCCTCTGAAGGAGGCCATATCGCTCCGGGTCCTTCACCTCCAGGAATCGCCATCGGTGAATGTTGATGGGCCGACCCAAATCATTCTGCAATACCTTCTTCTTGGCTCGTTCTCGTTGCAGTTCGCGTTCCAACTTGGTAAACTGCTCGACAATCACGTTGGCCTCTTGGGCCTGCGACAAAAGGTGCTTTTTCTCCTCTTGGAGGCCTTGCCTTTCTTCCGACAATGAGGCAATCTGCTCCTTCTGCTCCTGGAACATGACTTCTCCATGATGCAGCATGCTCTGTTGTGATTGTAACTCCAGCTTGAGGTTGCGGATATCATCGCGCTTTGTTACCAAATGAGCGCAAGTTACATCTCGCTCACTCATCATTGCACAGTACTCCTTTTTGATCCGACTGATGCTTTCGTCCTTGGTATCGATGGCGGTATTGAGATTCTTCATTGTCAAGTCATTGCTACGAACATGCAGCTCGGTAGATACAATCTTTCGATGTAGGATCGCGATGTCCTGCCTCAATTTGCTCGACTCATCGTCGGCACGAAAGTGCTGATAGTGCTCCGCGGCCAATACCTCGTTTGTACGGCCGATCTCGTCCTGAATTTGCCCAATGTGGCGATCGAGGATGTGATATCGCCGTCGGACTTTGTCCAGCTCCTCTTGGACTTCCACCAGATGAGTTGACCGATGGTGACTCTCAATTTGTACCTTTTCGTAGGCATGTTGTTGTTTCTTCAGCACGGTTTCACCGCTCTGCGCCTTTTTCCGGAGCCCGACAATGTCCATTTCCTGCTGTCGAAGTTGGTCCGTGGCCTCGGCATGCTGTCTCTGTGTCGATTGGACGTTGTCCTCGAACCTTCTCTTCTCCATGTCAATTCGTGCAATCATCTTCCTGTGGGCACGAAGAGTCGAGGCAATTCCGATGGACTCGCTCTCGAGATTTTTAAGGGCGGTGTGATTCGTCCGGATGAGATCGTCGTAGACTCTGGCATCCCTCTGTGACAAATCTAGATTCCGCTGCAATATGGTCGATTCTCGCTCCAGCGCCTCAATCTGTCGGCGTTGCGCTTCATCCTCCTTCCTCGCGGCTGTCAACGACGTTTCTGCTTTGGCCGCCCCCTCCAATTTGAGACTCTCAACGTGCGCTTCGTATCGAACCCTATCCTCCTCGGCGGCTGTCATTTTTCTTGCAACTAATTCCCTCTGTCTCTTCATTGTTACAATATCTTTGTCAATGTCCTTGAGTTCTTTTGCTTTGGTTCGGACCGCGAGCCGTTTCTCGGCATTTGTGTTCTCCACTTCTGCGTTGATCGCAAGCTGTCGTTGCCTCTTGTCGGCCGCCGCCTTGATTTGTCGTGTCAATTCATCTCGCTTGTGCTGCTGCGCCTCTTGTGTTGCCTTCTCCTCTCGAAGACGGCGCTCCGATGCAGCAAGGCCTTCTTTTTCTTTCTGCAGGCAAGAGCTCTTCTCGGCCAGATTGTTCTCAAGTTGAGATTTGTGGCTTTGGTGGTCAGTGCAAGAGTTCTCCAGCCGTGTCTTCTTTTCCTGTTCGATTTCTCGTTCCCTATTGAGCGCGTCAACCTTTTCTGCCAATGCTTGGAGTTCATCCATAGCCTCGTCCCGGCTGGCCTCCGCCTGGCGAACCGACGATTCCATTCCCAATACCTGTGATCTCATGGCATCTAGCTGCGACTGCGTACTGTGCAAATTATTCCTTGCGCCAGCAATAGAAGAAAGGAGGGACCGTTTCTCAGCTTCTTGTTCTGGCCTCCATCCCGACCCAGCATCGATCTGTTTGCGGAGAGCATCGTTCTTGCCTTGCAGTTGGCATATCTTGTGCTGATGTTCCTCTATGGACTGCTGGTGGGTTGCAATCGTTTGCTCGACAGCGTTTATGTCTGCTTCGGCACTACTCCTGGACTTGATAGCCGCATCACGCGCCGCCTCCGCTTCTTCTCGCATTACCAGTAGGTCGCACTGTGTCCCATCCACGCGCTCTCGGATCTGACGGATGCTCGAGTGCTTTTCCTTGAGACTCTTGAGGAGTGATTGAAGGTCTGTAGCACCTGTTTTATCGACATCCGTGTCCGCACGGTCTGAGGCGGCCGCGACCTTAGCCTCCAGGTCTGCTATGAGGGTTGCAGCGGCGGTATCGACAGCGGCATCAATATCTGCATCGGCATGGCCCTCAGAATGGGGTGATTCGCCGCTATCGAAAGTAGTAGATGATTCATCTGCTGCGTCTGCATGGTTTCCCTCCATGTCTCGCAAGTGAGGTGTATCCGACCGTACCGATCCGGAATAATTTTGCGGAACGTGACGTTGCCTCATTCTCTCTCTCCCTTTTTATTGTCAAGCAGTGGCGTTGTCGATGATTCTGCCGGCGGTGATGATGATACTTCCCAATTGAAGAATCGTCTTCTCGAGCACCCGATGGAGCAGCCTCGTGCTGCCACCACTTCCAGAATCACACCCATCAAAATAGCACAGATATGAGCAACTGTCGTAATCGCAGGAGCCGTAATAGCATAGTACAAAATGGCTGCCAAATCCACACAGAGTATGGTCGATGCAACAACAGCAATACATGAGCACCTAGAGCTCAAGTTGCCATAGCCAACACACGTAGGAGACGTATTCGAAGTCTCTACTTGACGAATGGACTCGGTGTCACTCGATGCAGCACCGCCAATCCCGCGCCCGCAAGCAACTTCCACAAGTATCCAAGCAAATATCGCACACCAAATTATCGATATGCCGACACATTCAACGATCAGGCATAGAACGATCTGAAACGCGATCACTGCGACGTGGTTCGATGTGAGAGACAAGTAAGGATGTATGGAAGGATCGTTGGTTGAGCCAATAGTAGCCAACAGCAACATGACTGACACAATCTCGGAATCTTTGTGCATTGTCTGCCCGTCTTACTCGTTCTTGTTCCTAATCCTGTTAGCCTCCTTCGTATCCTCCTTTTATCAACAAACACACTGCTCATATGTGCATTGTTATGTGTGATTTCTCTCCCGAGTTTACTCGTATGATGATGATGTGTACTCACCAAAGCCGAAAGAAATCAGTACGATGCCAAGGGAGGGCGATGCCTCCGACGACAACCTCCTGTACAAAGCTCCGAATCCAACGACATTGATGGCAAGCAGTGAATAGTTCAATCCAACGTCCAGAGCACTACCGCAGTACGAAAGGATGGCCGGTATCGTGATGGGCTGGGGACAGAAGGCGTCGGCCATTGTTGATGAAGTGAGGAAGAATGAAGCATGATATGAAGCGATCACACACAGATCGAACATAATCCCTACTCCTTGCAGATCGTAACATTTTACTCGGGGAAACCTCGTAGACATTGACTGGCATTGCTGGTGGAACTTAATGTTCTAAAATACTGGACCCTAGCTCCCCCTCGAACGCTTGGCACTAAGCGGCCGTTGGTTAAAGGGTGGGCATGTGGGAATTTAAAATCTATATGCTAGTCGACC
>Ga0115006_10003583_pt1 | contig 10593 bp, 10 predicted proteins | sample ArcOceMetagenome_3_FD_88943 | JGI IMG/M metagenome (GOLD analysis project Ga0115006, IMG submission 88943) | Marine eukaryotic phytoplankton communities from Arctic Ocean - Arctic Ocean- Svalbard ARC20M Metagenome | ecosystem: Environmental > Aquatic > Marine > Oceanic | place: Arctic Ocean...
AAGCGACGAGAGAGGGCGATGCTAAGATTTCGACGAACGGCAACGTTACAGAAATTCGTCTCGGTCCACGCGTCTATTCAGAACCATTTCAATCAGGAACGCCATCTCTATTCACGCACCAACTTCAAGCTAAACCCTGCAGCTGCTCTCGCTGAGTGGCGTCAACTATTGAGCGCATAGATTTAGGCTGCGCTAGCAATCCGATGCTTGTTCTCATTAAGTTGACAGTACCAAGCGGCCTTATGCAAGTGCAGCTATCGCTGACGCAGCACCTACTCGCGGCTGCAGGAGATTAATTTCTGCGAAGCGTCGCAGGTCACCAAAGCAGCCGTTCAAAGCGATTTTCAGTTGGGGTCTGATCCAATTTCCTAGACACGGGCTTTTTGCCCTCACACATGCAGCTTCAATGACTGGACTACATGGTACGTTGTGGGACGGGAAAGTGCGGTTTCGAAAATTATACTAGTCACCGATTGGTTTTGGTCCAGCGTCTTTGGACAAAGACAGCAAGGACGTTCTGATGCGTCTTAGGTTCTCTTTCACTCGCTCAGGGCGCTTTCGCGCGGCACCAGCGGCTAAGACATCGACGATTGCAATGTAGACTAGTCGCGAAGCCGAGGGTTTGTATATATCCTGATCTTCGGGGATGTCGATTTGGATTGAGATATCGGCGAGTTGAGCGAGGTCAGAGCCAGTTTTGGTCAGGCTGATTGTCGCTGCGCCATATTGCCTTGCAATCGTGACGCTGTCCAAAAGCTCAGCCGGCTGACCGCTTGATGAAATCGCAACCAGTACGTCACCTTCTGTAAGGGTAGAGGACAGCATGCGTTGCAAATACCCATCCGCATGTGCCTCGGACGGAATGCCAAGCCTGAAGAACCGATTGGCTCCTTCGCGCGCAACATTAGCAGAGCCTCCACCCACGCCGAGAAAGGCGATGCGATTTGCATTGGCCAGAACGTCGGTAGCTTGCTCAATCAACTGCCCATCCAGTTGCGTACGAGCAAGTGTAAGCGTGTCGACCAAAGTGCTGAACACTTGTGTCACCAATTGACCGGATTCAGATTGATCCCCGCTGGGGCCCCCAAGGTATTGTAAACTGACCGCTACGCTTTGTGCCAAACGGATCTGAAAATCACGAAACCCCTCGCAGCCAATTGTCGTGCAGAACCGATTCACAGTCGCGACAGAGACGTTTGTAGCCTCGGCAATCTCGTGTTGTGAGAGAAATGAGATTTCCTCAAGGTTCGTCAGAACGAAGTCAGCAACCAATTGCTCGCGCTTGGGGAAGGTTCCGTCAAGCGCGCGCAGATGCGAGATGATGTCGATGACTTTGGGCATTGGTTCGGCGCGTCTCCTATAGGGGCTTGTAAGCTACTACATCCATTTCGACCTTGGCGTCGACCATAAGTGCACTTTGGACAGTCGCACGCGCGGGCGGATGCGCCGTAAAATACTTTGCAAAAACTGAATTGAAACTTGTGAAGTCACGTGGATCATCCAGCCAGACGCCGACTTGGACGACATGCTCAAGTCCGCAATCGGCCAATTTCAGAACCGCGATGATATTTTTCATAACGGCCTCAGTCTGCGCAATGATGCCACCAGTTACGACCTCGCCGTCAACAGTGGGAACCTGCCCCGACACATAGACAAAGTCCCCTGCGCGCACAGCTTTGGCGAATGGGCGCGGTGTTCCGCCTGCAGCGGCGTCAGCGCCATCGAAACGGGTGATTCCCGGTGGTGTCGTCAGCATATCTATATCCTATATGTAAGTTACTTACAAAATATGCGATTATCCATACCATAAATCTATTATTATTTGACATATTAGTAGAAAAATGAAAGAAACTTTCATAAATACGAAATTAACCATAACAACATGACAGCGGAGGAAAACGAAATGAAACTGAAATCCTTGATGAAATCTGCCCTTGCGGTAGGGGCTTTGGCGAGTCTCTCGACCGGAGCATTTGCAGACGGAATGTTGCGTTATGCGACAGTCGGCGAACCCCCAAGCCTTGATCAACAGGTGATCACATCTGACCTTGCAACGACCATCGCGCATCACATGTTTGAGGGTCTCTATACCTTCAACGGGTCCAACGCGCCTGTGCCGCTACTTGCCTCTGGCGAAACAGTGTCTGAGGACGGTAAAACCATCGTAATATCACTACGCGAAGGCGTTCAGTTTCATAACGGACAAGCCATGACGTCGGCAGACGTTTTGGCATCGCTTCAACGTTGGGGCGAGTTTGGATCACGCGGGAGCCTAATTTTCGATCACGTCGAAAGTGTTGAAGCTACTGGTGATTTTGAGATCACATTGAAACTGAAAGAGCCGTTTGGCCCTTGGAAGAACTTGATGGCTTTCATCAATGGTGGCCCTGCGATCTATCCAGCTAGTGTCATGGAAGGTGCAACTAAAGAGCCGATCTCGCCTGAAAACTACATCGGGACAGGCCCTTACAAGTTCAACGCATGGGAGGCGAACCGCTATATCGAATTGGTGCGTTTTGACGACTATGCATCCCCTGCCGGTGCGGCAGATGGATATGGTGGCGAACGTGTTGCTGATTTTGACATCCTGCGCTTTATCCCGGTCTCTGACGTTGGTACGCGGGTCGCAGGTTTGCGGGCTGGTGATTATGACTATGCTGAAAGCATTCCGGGTGATTTGTTTGCCGAACTGGACGCTGACGCTGGTGTGAAAACCATGCTGAACGGCGGGCCAATCTTTGGTTTGGTGTTTCTGAACTCTAGCGATGGTCCGCTTAAAGAAAACTTTGCGCTGCGTCGTGCGATCCAGACGGCCATCGATAAGACACCAGCTTTGCAGATCGCGATTGGTCCTGAAGGTCTGTGGCGCGCCAATGGATCATTCGCGCCAGAGGGCAGTGTTTGGGCCACAACGTCCGGCACCGAAAACTACAGCCGAGGAGATGCAGAAGCCGCCAAGGCAATGGCAGCAGAAGCGGGCTACGACGGTCAGCCGATCAAGTTCATGGTCTCGACCAACTATCCGTTCCACTACGACAGCGCGATCGTCTACACCAAGCAATTGGCGCAGGCGGGCTTTAACATCGACCTTCAGGTCTATGATTGGGCAACGTTGATCGAAAAGCGTGCGCAGCCTGATCAGTGGGATCTGTTCTTTACCCACCACGGTTTTGTGCCAGATCCGATCTTGATTTCGGTGATGAACGACAACTATCCCGGCTGGTGGGCGACACCTGAAAAGAAAGCGTTGAAAGACCGCTTTACTGCCTCCTCGGATCCTGCAGAACGTCAGGAAATCTGGGCCGAAATTCAGGCTTTGATCTATGAGCAGGTGCCAACAATGAAGACGGGCGACGTGTATACCTACAACATCGCTTCGCCAAAATTGAACGGCTTGGGTGAGCAGACTTTGATCTGGCCAAGCTTCTGGAACGTGTCCAAGTAACGATCCTCCCGGCCCCCTGCTTTTGCATGGCAGGGAGCCACTTTACCATTTCACATTCATCGAGGTCGGCATGCTCGCTTATACTTTGAAGCGCCTTTTGACGCTTATTCCGACACTTCTGGCGGCCTCGATATTGGTGTTCCTGTTCGTTCACCTGATCCCGGGCGATCCAGCCGCGATCTTGTTGGGTGACACAGCAACGCCTGAAGAGGTGGCGCAGCTGTCTGCAGAAATGGGCTTTGACCGCCCGCTATGGATTCAATACCTCCTTTGGCTCGGGAATGCCCTTAAAGGCGATTTGGGCACATCTATCTTCTTTCGCGAGCCGGTCTTGTCCGTCATTGGCAGCGGTGCAGAGACGTCAATCCTTCTTGCGACCATGACCATGGTTTGGATCATCATCATTGGCCTGCCCATCGGCATTCTGTCTGCTACAAAACATGGAACGTGGATCGACCAGATCACCTCAAGCGGCGCGATGTTGGCTGCGTCCATTCCAACGTTCTGGCTAGGTCTTTATCTGATCATGATTTTTTCGGTGACCTTGGGATGGTTTCCAAGTTCTGGGTTTCCGTCGCTTTCAGATGATGGCGGCATTACCAACCTTCGCTATCTTCTGCTGCCCAGCCTAACCTTAGCGGCTCCCAACGCCGCGCTGATCGTGCGGCTTGTCCGCGCTTCAATGCTTGACGTCTCACGCGAAGATCACGTCCGCACGGCGCGTGCCAAGGGTCTGCATCCCTCAAGGGTGGCCATCAAACACATCTTTAGAAACGCCCTTATCTCTGTTGCCGCGGCCTTTGGGTTCACATTTGCTGCGCTGATCTCGGAGGCCGTTGTGACCGAAACCGTCTTTTCACTGCCCGGCATTGGACGACTGGTCGTGCAATCGATCTTGCGCCGCGACTATCCGGTCATCCAAGGTGTGATCCTTGTGATTGTTGTTCTCTACATGGTCATAAACCTGTTGGTTGACCTCGCCTATGCGCGCTTAGACCCAAGGGTATCGCTGAAATGAATGCCGTGAGTTTCTTTCGCAATGCCTTTGCAGGTCGCAAGCTTGCCACCGCTGGTTTCATCTGGCTGTGTTTGATTGCCTTGGCTGCAATCAGTGCACCGCTGATCGCGCCCTTTGACCCCTTGGAGATTGATCCGGTTGGTCGCTTGGCCGAACCTGGCTGGCCAAACCTGTTTGGCACTGATCACTTCGGCCGCGATACGTTCTCGCGGGCGATCTACGGCGCGCGTATGACAGTGATCATCGGTGTGGGCAGCGTGATCGTCGCACTTGTTGCGGGTGGTGCGATTGGCATGCTGTCCGCGTATTTCACAAGGCTTGGGCATTTCCTGATGCGCGGTGTCGACGTGCTGATGGCCTTTCCGGCTTTGCTTATGGCACTGGTTTTGATCACTTTGCTAGAGCGCAGCGTGTTCAACACGATCCTCGTAATTGGTGTTGTCTATGCCACAACGACAGCGCGCATCCTGTATGGCATGACACTGAAACTGAAGAGCGAAGTGTTCGTTGACGCAGCCATTTGTTCAGGTGCGGGACATACCTCTATCCTATTTCGCCACATCTTACCCAATCTTGTCTCGCCGCTTTTGGTGCAAGCCAGCTTTATCTTTGCCTTTGCTCAGTTACAGGCCGCAGCACTTGATTTTCTGGGGCTGGGATTGCCGCCCGAAGTGCCAAGCTGGGGCAACATGCTGTCTGAAGAGCGTATCTATATTACGCGCGCCCCATGGCTGCTGATCTATCCCGGAATGTTGATCGTGTTGTCGGTCTTTTCCATGAACCTTGTGGGAGACGCGCTACGTGACAGCATGGACCCGCGGTTCAAAGACGACATTGCGGGGGTTTGATCACATGGCATTGTTAGAGGTAGAAAATCTTGAGATCGCAGTCAGTGCAAGGGGTAAGCTGCTGCCAGTTGTCCAAGGCGTTTCATTTGATGTTGATGACAATGAAACCCTAGGAATTGTCGGGGAAAGCGGTTGCGGAAAAAGCCTGACATCGCTGGCGATCATGGGCCTGTTGGGCGGAACCACGGTGCGGATCACCGGTGGCAGCATTCGCTTTGACGGCATGGACCTGCTGACGTTGCCGGAAAAAGACCGTCGCGCCATCATGGGCAATCGCATGGCAATGATCTTTCAAGAACCGATGACCAGCCTGAACCCAGTTTATCGCATTGGCGATCAAATCATCGAAAATCTGCGCCAGCACCAAACCATCTCTTATTCCGCGGCTCGCGACCGCGCGGTTGAATTGTTGACCCTCGTGCGTATTCCGAATCCTTCTGAGCGGATCGACAGCTTTCCCCATCAAATGTCTGGTGGTCAACGTCAGCGTGTCATGATCGCAATGGCGTTGTCTTGTGACCCTAAGCTGTTGATCGCGGACGAGCCGACGACTGCCCTAGACGTTACAGTTCAAAAGGAAGTGCTTGATTTGATGGCGGACCTGCAAAAACGTATGGGCACCGCCATTGTGCTAATCAGTCATGATTTGGGCGTCATCACCGAGACCTGTGACAAGGTTGCGGTGATGTATCGCGGCCGTGTGGCTGAAGCTGCTTCGACCGCTGATCTGTTTTCAGAACTGGCCCACCCCTATACGCGCGGCTTGCTAAACTCGATCCCCGTCGTGGACCGCGATGTCGAATGGTTGGAGGCGATACCGGGGCGCGTGCCGACACTGGAAGAAGAATTGACGGGCTGCACTTTTCATCCGCGCTGCGCCTTGGCAACTGAACTATGCGCATCCAGCATACCCGCGACGACTGAATTCAAGCCGGGTCATGCAGTGCAGTGCCATTTTGCCGGAAAGGTTGCGTCATGAGAGACCCCTTGTTGCGCATCACTGACCTCAAGACCCACTTCCAAACCAAGGGTGCGGGGCTGTTTGGCGAAAAGAAAGCAATCAAAGCCGTCGATGGGGTTTCGTTCGACATCGCGCTGGGCGAGGTCCTTAGCTTGGTGGGCGAGTCTGGATGCGGAAAATCGACGGTTGGGCGAACGTTGACCCATCTTGAAAAGGCAACGTCAGGGACGGCACAGTTTGAGGGGCGAGATTTCTTGGCGATGTCGCCCGCCGAGTTTCGCCCTTTGCGCCGTGAGATCCAAATGATCTTCCAAGACCCGTTTGCCTCGCTCAATCCACGTCTCAAAATTGAGCAGACCTTGGGCGAGCCGCTGTTTATTCACGGGCTATGTAAAACATGGGATGAGGCGCGCACAAAGATTGCGGCCATGCTTGAAACCGTTGGGATGGACCCAATTGTTATGACCCGCCATCCGCATGAATTTTCTGGCGGCCAACGCCAACGCATCGGGATCGCGCGCGTTATGATCTTGAAGCCAAAGCTGGTGATCGCTGATGAAGCCGTATCAGCACTGGATGTTTCCATTCAGGCGCAAGTGCTGAACCTGATCAAAAAGCTGCAACGCGACAGCGGCGTGTCGATGCTGTTCATCAGTCATGATCTGGGTGTGGTGCGCCATATCAGCGACCGCGTAGCCGTGATGTTCGAGGGGAGAATCGTCGAAATTGGCGACAAGCACCAGATTTTCGAAGCCCCTCAGCACGCATACACCCGCAGGCTGCTTGGCTCTATTCCAAGGGTCAAAATCGGAAGGGAGATCGCGTGATGCACAACTCCAAGCGCGTTTTTTTGGGCTCTATAGCGACAGAAACCAATACGTTTTCTCCGCTCAGGACGGACATTCTGGACTTCAAGGAAAGCTTTTATGCGCCTCCCGGTCAGCACCCCAAAACTCCAACGTTGTGCAGCGCCATTTATCCGGTCGCCCGCGCTCGTGCGGCCGAGTTCAACTGGCAGATTGTTGAAGGTACCGCGTCTTGGGCCGAGCCGGGTGGGGTTGTAAACCAGCACACTTGGGAATTTTTGCGCGACCAGCTTTTGACCGAACTTAGGGCCGCGATGCCCGTTGATATCGTCTTGCTTGGCCTGCATGGCGCAATGGTGTCGCAGGGATGTCTCGATTGTGAAGGCGAATTGCTGGCGGCGGTTCGTGAGATTGTCGGTGCTACAGCGATTATTGGCGCGACGTTTGACCCACATAGCCATCTCTCGGAACGCAGAACCGCCAATGCAAACTTGATCACCGTCTTCAAAGAATTTCCGCATACTGATTTTGTCGGGGTGGCCGAAGATTTGGTCGATTTGGTGCAACGTGCGTCACTGAAAGAAATAAATCCCGTGATAAGCACCTTTGATTGTAAAATGATCGAAGTCCTTCCCACCAGCCGCGAGCCAATGCGTGGCTTCGTCGACAAAATCAAGGGGCTTGAGGGGCAAGATCCCATTCTCTCAATCTCGGTTATCCACGGGTTCATGGCCGGTGACGTTCCCGACCTTGGATCGCGCATCGTGGTGGTGACAAACGACGATGCGGTGGAAGGCGACCGTCTGGCGGCGCAATTGGGGGCTGAGCTGTTCTCAATGCGCGGAAAGACACGGCCAGAGTTTTTAACTGCTCGAGATGCCTTCGACAAAGCCGAGGCCTCAACCGCCTCGCCCGTTGTGATTGCTGATGTCTGGGACAATCCTGGTGGCGGTGTTCCCGGCGATTCCACAATTTTGCTGCGTGAAATGCTGCGCCGCAAAATCAAGGATGCCGCCCTTGCAACGATTTGGGACCCGATTGCAGTCCGCACATGCTTTTCGGCAGGCGAAGGTGCGGCGTTCCGATTGCGCTTTGGCGCGAAGATGTCTGAATTTTCCGGTGAGCCTTTGGACGCAGATGTTATCGTCAAACGCACCATGCGCGACGCGGTTCAAAGCTTTGGACAAAGCGTCGTTCCCTTGGGCGACGCGGTCTGGATTGAGGTGAGCGGGATCGACGTCATTTTAAATTCAGTTCGAAGTCAGGTGTTTAACCCGGATGTCTTTTCCAACTTTGGAATTGACCCAACACAGAAGAAAACTCTTGTGGTTAAATCGACAAACCACTTTCAGGATGCATTTTCCCGAATATCAAACAACATTTTATACGCCGCGGTTGATGGACCCTATCCTAGTAACCCTGAAACCAACGCATATCGCAATTTAGTCAGAGACATCTGGCCACGCGAGGAGAACCCTTATGGCTGACTACATCCATTCAATCCATACACCCGCTTTTATAGTGAACGAAGCAGTGGCGCTGCGCAATATCGCGGCTTTTCAGGCGCATTGTGATAAGGTCGGCCTCAACCTGCGCCCGCACATCAAAACCCATAAATCAATCCGCTTTGCCAAAGTGCAGCTAGCCGCAGGCGCTGTCGGGATTACGTGTCAAAAGATCAGCGAGGCCGAAGCCATGCTTGCCGACGGCATCGACGATATCCTGATCACCTACAACATCTTGGAGTTTGCAAAACTGGCCAGATTGCGCGCCCTGTCGGATCGTGTTTCCGTTCTGTCAGTCGTGGCTGACAATGCGGTCGTGGTGCAGGGTTTGGGACAGGCGTTTGTGGGGGCGACGCGGCCTTTGACGGTTTTGGTCGAATGTGATTCCGGCGCAAAGCGGTGCGGCGTGCAAACGCCGGACGCTGCCGTTGAACTGGCGTATCAAATCTCGAATACATCAGGTCTGACCTTTGGCGGACTGATGACTTACCCCGCCGCAGGCATGGCCAAGGATGCCGCGCAGTTCATGTATGATACAAAACAGCTTTTGGATGAAAAAGGGCTGGCTTGCCCAGTCATATCCGCGGGCGGCTCACCGGATATGTGGACAGCAGTGCCCGACGGCATCATCACCGAGTATCGCATTGGAACTTATATCTATAATGACCGTTCACTGGTCGAGCGCGGCACCTGTACATGGGACGATTGCGCGGGCCACGTCTTGGCCACCGTTGTTAGCACACCGACCCCTAAACGTGCGGTCATCGATGCTGGGTCAAAAGTTCTCACGTCTGATCTGTTGGGGTTTCCCGATTTTGGTCATGTCCTTGGTCATCCGGAAATCAGCATCGTCGGGCTTAGTGAAGAGCATGGCGTTTTAAAAGTTGATCCTGAGACTCCACTGATGATTGGCGAACGGGTCAGAATTGTTCCAAACCACGTCTGTGTGGTCTCCAACATGTTCGATGACGTCTGGATTGAGCACGAAGATCAAAGCCTTGTACAAATGAAAATCGATGCCCGTGGGTGTGTAATCTAGCAAATTAAACATTTGCGTGAATCTTAGGCCTTGGCATTTTGGCAAGTGAGACTGGACTGTATTCGTTTTATCGGAACACCCGCAGCTATTTCTGGATCCATTACCCTAGAATAACTGTTACGTTCCTAGGACAGTTGCTTCTATTGTGATCAAAACGATAAGCACGCGAGAAATCACGGGTTGGAGTTTCACACAATTTCTCTGCGTTTTGCAGATTAACGGAATTGGACTTCTTGAGACTGCCCGAATGTCTGCATACGCTTCTACCATGCAGCAGCGATTTCAGCGCAGCGCCGCCGAATCTCACGCTGCGAGCGCAAGCAGCAAGATTCGGTCAATTCCGAAATGGGTACTGTCAGAGCAAACTAGCTTGAAGCGGGCAGGGCTGCTTTGTAGCATCTTTGGATGACAAAACAGTCTCCTTTTCGCTACTTTTAAACCAGTCCAGACATCATCCGACTTGCAGTAATGCTGTACGTTCGATTTCCGCTTTCGCTCCGTAATGTGGAGGACCTTCTTCATGAGTGGGGTATCGGCGTGAGCCATGAAACGTTTTGGTTTTGGTGGAACCACTTCGGGCCAATGTTTGAGTCACATCATCTTTACCAACTGCCTAGCCCTCAATCATCAGGCATAAGTCCAGCATCCTCGAGCTGGCGTTCAAGCTGCTTCAGTTCTCCCTTAACACGACGTCCAACTGTTGCTGCGTGGCGATTGGCCTCCAGCTTTGTCTTTAGTCTGCCGCCCGTGCTTAAGATTAGCCTCTGAGATGCGCTGTAAGCCCTCTGGAGTCCGACCAACCTGTTATTTGTGATGGTAATATACATTTGACAACCTCACCTCGCCCTGTGCCATTTATTGGCCGCAAATCGGGTTCTTTCTTGTGTCTGTCGTTAAATATCTGACAATAACATTAAATAACGTGTAACCAAGATAAGCTGCAGAGTATTGTGTGACCGCAGATTGTAAAT
>Ga0115006_10003584_pt1 | contig 10593 bp, 6 predicted proteins | sample ArcOceMetagenome_3_FD_88943 | JGI IMG/M metagenome (GOLD analysis project Ga0115006, IMG submission 88943) | Marine eukaryotic phytoplankton communities from Arctic Ocean - Arctic Ocean- Svalbard ARC20M Metagenome | ecosystem: Environmental > Aquatic > Marine > Oceanic | place: Arctic Ocean...
ATCGAAGGAGGGGGCGAGGGCGTGAGCTGCGGCGAGAACGAAAGCCAGGCTACCAGATCGCATCGCGACAATGCGTCGGGTGTGTGTGCGATGATGCTAGAGCTGCGTCAGATGCTCTGATGATGAATTTGTGAGCGATCTCGCGCGAAGTTTGGCATTCAGCTAAAGTACAACTGCGTTAAACCGTTAAACCGTAAACAGCTTAAACCATTGCGCAAGATGTGGCTAATAGGATCCGATAGCTAACCGGCTAAACAGCCTAAACAGATGACTCCAATCCGTTTTCTCACAAAACATGAATAGGCTAGACACGACCCCTAAGAGCGAACATCAAACAGGGCATCCAAAACCGACACATCTGCTTGGGACAGCGAGGCGGGCTGCGGCGGCGGCATCGGCGGAGGAAGCGGCGGCATCATCTCCTGCGGCGGGAGCGGTGGCACCATTTGCGGCGGGTACACCTCCTCGGCGGCCTTCGCCTCGTCTGCTGCTGGTGGCGCCGGCGGCGACTGCGAAGGCGCCGGGGCTGGCGAAGCCTGCGGCGAGGCCTGCGGCGAGGCCTGCGGCGAGGCCTGCGCACGCGTCAACGCGGCCACCGTCACCGTCGCCCAGCCACGCGCGGCGCCGTCTGCGGAGAGGCAAGGCGCTGGGCCGAGTGATGAAAACGAAGGCTGCCGGCTGAGCACTGCCTCGATGGGGTCATCGTCGTCATCCTCGCTTTCGTCCGCGGCGGCGCCCGACTGCACCACAATGGCTGATGGGGACGGCGTCGCCACATTTGCCGTTGCGAGGGCCGCGGCTGCGGCGGCGGCGCGCAGCGCTGCGGCCGCGCTCCTGAAGAGCCGCTGCACCTGTGCGGCTCGGTAACACGAGTGTGCGAGGTTGGACGACGGCAGCGTCGGGTCGAGCACCACGAGCGGGTGGAGTCCAAAGTACTGCTTCAGCGCGGGGTGGTCCCGGTGCGCAAAGCCACCCAAGCCCACGACGACGCCACCGCAGCTGCTGTCGAGGCCAGTCACAGAGGCGACGGTGTCATCGTCGCTCTCGCCGTGTGCGGGGCAGACGGCGTGGCGGGAGGCATCGAAGACGTCGCCGTAAAAGTGCAGGAAGCCGAGCAGCAGCTCTGCCAACGTCGTCGGGGGTGGTGCGGCGGCGGGTGCGCACGCCGGATCGACGGAAGAGGCAGCGGAGGCGTCGTCAGCATCAGAAGTCGTCGCGCTGGACGCGAAAGTGGCCGGACGAGTCCCTGCGGCTTGTGCGGCGGGGTCAAGCAGGTAGTGGGACGCCATCACGGCAAGCGCATACGAGCTGAGCCCGCCCGTGTACGCTGCCTTGAGCTGCTGGCGGCGCAGCAGCTGCTTGAGCACGAGCACGAGCGGGGCAAGTTCCGGCAGCGAGAGGCTCAGACAGCGCAGATGGTGCGCCGCGAGCATCCCCGAGTGCGTCGGCGTATGCAACGACACGTCCAAACGCAGCTTGGCGCAACTGCCGTCGCCGCCGCCGCCGCCGCCGCCGTCACCCGCATCCTCACCGCTGTCCTGCAAGATGGTTCTCGCCCCGCCGGGCATCGGCACGTCGCAGCCAAGCACCGGCACGGCCGCCCGCTGCACTGAGAGGGACTGCACCTCGGGCAGACTCTCGCGCAGCCGCGACGACAGCCGCTCGAGCGCTCGCAGCTGCGCATCCACCGAGGTGCCGGCGCGGCAGGAGAGGTCGTCGAGGCCAGGCACGCCGACGACGCAGAGGTCGACGTCGCTGTTGGCGCACGCCAGCCCGCACGCACGCGAGCCGTAGCACACGACGGCGGCGCCCGGCCACAAGACATCCACCTCGGCCTGCACACACCGCATCAAGTCGCATGCGTACGCGTCGATTTGCGCCGCGCCGTGCCGCGTCTCAGCCACAAAAGCTTCCAGTGCGCGATTGACGGGATCGAGCATTTGCGATGACAGTGGCGGCGGGAGTGCCGGCGCGTCCTCGAAGAAGCACCGCGATGGGCCGGGTGGTGGCGGCGGATGCAAGGGCGGCGCTTGCAGCGACGGTGGGGGCGGCGGCGGCGGCGGCGGCGGCGGTGGCGGCGCATAGCCCTGTGCCACCTTGCCGTCGTTGGCACGCGGCTGCGGCGTCGGCGACGGCCCGAACCCACTAGCGGCAGTTGCCACCAACACAAACTCGTTCGTCTTCGTCTTCTTCTTCTTCTTCTTCTTCTTCGAGGTTGGCATGCCGCTGCTGCTCGACTGGGTTTCCGACTGCGGCGTGGGCGACGGGCTTGCCGAGGTGCGTGGTGTCGGCATCGGTGCTGACGGACCAAGCTCATCGGCCGGTGGCGGCCCGAGCAAGTGCATCGGTACTGCACGTCCCATCGACTTTGGACTGGGCGGCACCGAAGATGGCGTCGCATCGATGCTCGTGTCGCTGGAGGCACCAGGAAGGTCGAGACGAATGACGGAGACCGGGCTGCGCGGCGCTGGCTGCGACCGCCCGTCGTTGATAGCGTTGCTTCCGAGGGGCAGCACGGCAGATTCGGTCGTCATCGACCGCCCGCGGCGCACCACTTGAGCCCAGGCAGTGCGAGTCGGCACAGACCGCGGTACTGACGAGACATCGTTGGCGGCGGCGGCTACCGGCACTGGAGTCGTCGAGGCCGGGCGCTTGCCCTGCACAATCGTCGACCATGCCGTGGCGCACGGCCGGTTGGCAGCTGGTGACGCTTCGGAGCCGCTCTCCATGAGCTTGTTTTTTTGCGGCTTGCGTCCCGACAGCAACACGAACGCGAAGGATTCCGAGCTCCTGCGACCCGAGCCAATTGGCTGCTGGCCGCAGGCAGGGGGCGCACCACTCAGCCCAATCAAAGGCACCAAATACTCTTTTCTAAAGTATCAATGCCTCTGAGTGCGCTGGCTGGAGAGGCAAGATTTGAGGCTAGTAAGGCGACGCGTTTGCCGGTATTATATTACGGCTATTGGTAGACTGGTAGACTGGTAGACTGGTAGATTCCCATTTTAAATTCCGCTCCCGCGGTGGCAATCGCGGGCGGGGGGACGATGGTGCTGCCGGGCTCCCGTCGCCGCGGTCTCAGGTACCATATCAATTGAGGTAGTCGTCGTCGTGTGTGCCGTGCGGTGTGCGGGCCCGGTGTACGGCAGCCGCCCGCCTCTAGCTGCGCGGGTCATGAGATGTGAACACAAACGGCTATTGTGTATTGAGGCTATCGAGGCTTTGATTGACGGCCGGCTGCGCCCATTCCCCTTCGGTTGGTTTTCGACGTGGCACGTTCCAGCTGTTTAAGCTGTTTAAGCAGAGCTCTCGCCGTGATTCCCAGTTTTTTACGTGGCGAGCGAAAGGCGGCCTGTCGTGATGTTGTTTGTTTGTCTATCTGGTAGACTGGTAGACTGGTAAATTCCCCTCCGGTGACGCTCGCGGGGGGATGGTGCTGCCGGGCTCCCGTCGCCGCGGTCTTAGGGACCATATGAATTGAGGTAGTCGTCGTCGTGTGTGCCGTGCGGTGTGCGGGCCCGATGTACGGCAGCCGCCCGCCTCCAGCTGCGCGGGTCATGAGATGTGACACATACGATCAGTCTCCGCGGCAGCGAGTCAGAAGGCTGCCGTGGTGTACCGGCGTGCTGCATGCGGGCGCCCTCTCCATTTCCTCATATTACCCGCACCTGCTCGTGGCATGCATGCGCGTCCTATGCCTCCTTACATTTCCCTTACCGCTACGCGCTCACACATACGACTAGTCTCCGCGCAGCGAGTCAGAGGGTTGCCGTGGTGTACCGGCGTGCTGCACGCGGGCGCGCGTTCCGATTCCTCATATCTCTCGCCCCGCGCCCGTCTCGTGGCATGCATGCGCGTTCCTTGCCTCCTTGCATCTCCCTCACTGTCACGCGCTTCGTACTTGCACAGGCCTCCCACCACTCTACCACCACTCCGTTCCTCAGATTGTCATGCATGTACTTACTCCTCGCTGCTCCGGCCTCTATCTTGTCTATCTTGTCTATCTTGTCTGTCGCCGGATGCTTCATGCGCGCGAACAGGAGGTGTCAAACACCCTGTTTGGTGATCAGCGCGTGTGCGGTCGCCGGGACCGCCTTCGCCTCACCCCGCTCACCATCACCTTCTTGTTGTTCGCTGTTTGTTGCGCATCGGCTCGATCGCGTTGCATGCGAAGCTTCGCAGGCGAAACGAGCCTGTTCCCCGCACCCCGACAAGACGAGCGATGTCCGGCTCGTGGCCGCCTCTGCAGGAGGTGAACATGTCGGGGTTCTGGCGCCAGTGGGCCCGCAAGGAGCTCGTGCCCTGGCAGGCCAGCGCGTGCACACGTCCGCCGCGCACCCTGCAAGCGTCGGTGTCGCCTCCCGCGACTCCCACAATCTACGCCCGGGTCTACGATGCCTACAACAGCAGCGGCCCACCCGCGCGGATCCGCAGCCAGTCTTCCGGCTCGTGGTCCCCCACCGGTCCGCCGACGCGCGCCGCGCCGCGCCTCCGAAACTCCGAGGAGCTGCTGCAGCCAGCGCTCGGTGAGCCCAGGTTGCAGCCAGTGGTCAACGAGGGTGTACTCGACCCCAACGGCGTGCCAAAGGCCAAGACGTACGGACTCGCGCTCGCACACTCCATTCCTAAGATGCGCACGACGCTCGACCTCGGCACGGGCTACTGGGATCAGCGGTCGCCGAGCCCGATGTTCCCGGCCGACGAGGTGCTGCGCTCGACGCTCGGCTCGACCACCAAGGGCGGCCGCGATCCCTACAAGCTCGCCGACTGGCCGCTGCCCCGTGCAATCACGCTCGTGCCCTCGTACTCGGCACCCGAGCTGCCGGGGGCGCGCTCCAAGTCCAACGCGGCAGATGCGGGTCGTGGCCACGAGCTCGAGGCGGCGGTGCGACTTGCCGAGGCGCGCGCAGCCGCACGGCCGGTCACGCTCACGCTCCAAATCGGTGTGGACGGGGCCGTCGGTGCGGCGCCAACTGTGGTGGGACCCGTGCCGGGCGCCGCCAAGGTGGCTCTATCGGTGTCAGAGCGCGCAGCGCTCAAGCGGTGCCATCAGCTCGGCGCGGCGTACGAGGCGGGGCTCTCGCTGCCCGAGACGGTCGGGCTGACGGTGCAAATCCTGCGTCGGCGGCACGATCAGCCGGTAGGCCCGCTGCCGAAGCTCGACCAGTCGATGATGAGGCTGCGGACCGAGAAGATAGGCGACGAGCACCCAATGGTTTCTCAGCTGCATGCGACCGCGCGCGAAGCGGTGGGAAAGGCGGGCATTCGACTCCGGCACGAGCCGACGGGGGCAACGTCGTCGCTCCCGTCGCTGGCCGAGCGCGGCCGCTCGCGGCCGCGACGTTCCCCGTCGCCAGTGGCGCCGCGCCGCTCGCAGCCGTGGTGCGACTCGACGGACGTCGCAAGGCCGAAGCGCGAGCTAGCGATGTAGGCTATGTGCTCTACGGCCACTCTATCGTCGAGGTTTGCCGAAATTTCGAGAGGGGTTGCGCTAGGAGCGCATGCTCCATAACATATCTTTAGACGTTGCTGACCGGGGACTCCCGGGGACATGGACTTTGTCACCCACGTCCTGAGATCCCGGCGAGAGGAAATCGCCACATCGTCGGGACGCTGCGTACACACGCGTACAGAAGGCGCGCGATGCCGCGCGGGTGGAACTGCACGTCGAACGGGGACCAGCTCTGCTACGCCTCGCCGCCGAAGCTCACCTCGCACGCGGGCTGCTCCGCCGTGTGCGAGCAGTATGCACTGAGCACCGACTGCCAGGAGCCCGCAGCAGCTATTGCCGGGCTCGCCTATGTTGGCTCCCAAGAGACAAGCGATTTTCTGGTCCAGCATGTGCTCAAGGGGCACCGGCACTGGGTCGGCCTCCATCGTGAACCTCCCACGTGGCAGCCGGGCGCCGTTGCGACGCAGGGGACATGGACCAGCTGGGCAGCGGTGCAGGGGTCGGTGCAGGGGTCGTTGCCCACCACATGGATGAACTGGGCTCCGTCGCAGCCGGACGCCGCCTTGGGTAGAGAGGACTGCGTCGCCGTCGATGGTCTCGGTCGGTGGCACGACCTCGGCTGTGAGCGCCCCGAGTATCGATGCCTGTGTGAGCTTGGGGCGCAGACGCGGCCTTCCTACTATACGAAGTCCGCGCAGCTGCTCGCCGCCGCCGACGCCGAGGCATGGACCGCGGCGGCTATCGCGCTGAAGGCCTTTGTGGGCGTCTTCGTGCCGGCAGTGCTGCTCATGCTGTTCACCGCCCACCGGCTGCTCAAACAGCTGCAGCAGCGCAGCAAGCTCTCCGACAGCGAGCTTGGCGGCAGCGAAACGCCACGCTGGCGAAGCATCCAAAACGAGACATTGCGGCAGATGCGCTTGGCGAGCTCTCACTATGCCTTGCAGCGGCTCCAGAGCTGCTCCTTCGTCGCATGGGCCGGCTCCATGCTCGTCTGTGGCGGCTTTGTGCCAATGGTGTGCCAACTCGTCTTTGGCTCCTGGCCAGTCACCACGCTGGGCCCGTACGCGAACTACCTGCCGCTGGTGCCCATCGGTGGCGTGACTCTCGGCCTCGCCCTACATCCAACCGACGCGGCCGCTATTCGCGCAGTGGCGCGCTTCCTAGTCCTCCTCTGGTTCGCGTTGGCTGCCGCGTGCGCGAGGATTGCGCGCTCGTACGCGGCTGACGCGAGCCGCGAGTGGCAGATCTCGCTCTTATGGGCGCTCTTCTGCCCGCTCAACATCGGCTGTGCCGCAGCGTTAGCCGACGGTCTCCGCCACTGCCGTTACTACTCGATGCCACGGCTGCTGCTCCGACGAAGCTGGGCACTCGGCCGCTTCCTTTGCTGCTCCACTGGCTTCCTGATGGGCGTGTTGACGGCGCCACTGCTCGTGCGTGACCCCGTCTCCCTCTGGCAGGATCCGTACGCTCCCGGCTGGGTTGCCACAGGCGTGTGCTTCGTTTGCATCCCCCTCGCCATGACCCCGACAGTCCGCGACAAGGCGCGAACCTGGTTGGGGTGTGCACGATGGGGCAGAAACGTCGTGAGCAGCAGAGTGAGCGCGTCTGACTCCGAGCAGAACGTCCTCGCGGCGTCGTTGATGAAGCTGCATCCCTCGCACAGCTCGCCTGAGGAGTGCCTCGAGCACGCGAAGCGCAACTTCTTTTGCTGCACACTCGACGACGGCTCCTTGTCTGAGTCACAAGCATCCGTGCCAGCGGCTGCGGCGCGGACCGTCGTAGCGCTCTGCTCGGAGCGGTGCGCGGCGAAGTTTGGCTCGGTCGACGCGTTCATCTCGCACAGCCAGCTGGATGACGAAGCCTGCAAGTGGGAGAGAATGCGAGCGTGGGCACGCAGCTTCTCAAGTGAGTATCAGAGGGTCCCAACCGTCTGGTACGACCGTGTGTGCATCCAAGAGGCAACTGCCGCCGAGAACGTCGCTGCGCTGCCGCTGATGGTGCTTGGGTGCAAGCAGCTTGTAGTGCTGGCAGGTCCGACGTACTCCTCACGCTTGTGGGCGATGATCGAGGTTCTCGTCTTCCTCTGGAGTCAGCAGGGCCGCCAACATGACGTCGTCGTGCTCCCTCTCCTACGACAAGCCCAAGAGACTGCGGAAGGTGTGCGGCGTCGTAACGAGGCGGCGCTGCTGAGCAGCGTGAGGCAGGTCGATCTAGCTGCGGCGGCGTGCTATTGCGAGGAGGACCGCCAGTGGATGCTTGCCGCAATCGAGTCGGCATTCGGCACCCCCGATCGATTCAACACCCTGCTCTCCGACTTGCTCCACAACCAGTGCAGCCGGTACATCACGCAAGAGCGGGACCACAGCGCAGGCAGCCGCGGCGCTGTCACTTCAACCGCGTCTCTGCTCTCAGCGCTGCCTCATGTGCTCGTAAAGCTCATCCTCCATGCTGTCGCGCCTCGTGACCGCGCGGTACGCGTCCGACACGCACTCGTCTGCCGAACATGGAGGGCGCTAGTGCGAGACGATGAGATTCTGCAGGTTCACCTGTGCTGCTCGCCCAAGGGGCTCCCCTCACCTGGTGTCCTCCCTGGATTCGTCCATGAGGACATGGTCAGCTGCCGGATCCGGGTCGGCGTGAGTGCTGGGGAACTGCGACGGCAGGGGCAGCGCCTGGCACGGGCGGTAGATACGGCGCTGCTCGCCCATCGCAGCGCAGTCGCCTCGGTTCGCGTCGCCTCGATCCGGCTGGAGGACTTCAAAGACGAGCTGTCGAGCTTGCTGCCAGAGCTTCTGAAGCAGGTCGCAAGCATCGCGGACCTTGCAGCGCCCTGGGTGCACTCCTCAGTCGTGTGCGACGTCCACTTGGTGCGCTGTATTATACCGTCCGACGTGCTGGAAATCTTCAATCACATGCAGCGGCTGCGCATCTTCGACTGCCAGTTCAAGCATACCCCGCAGATGGACGCCTTCATGTCTCTCCTCGATACGATGCCGCTCCAGGAGCTCTGCTGGGGCATTTGGAACACCCAGCCCAGCTCCAGGCACGCAGCCGTCGCGGAGCGGCTCGCATTGCACCTGCCGCGTGGCCTCAAGCGGCTGGTGCTGACGAAGCCAGTCTGGCCGCCCCCGCTGGAGGTGTGGGCTCGGGTGGCGCCCACACTCCAGGAGCTTGTGCTGACCGACATTGATGTGGATATCGAGAACGTGGTGGACGCCTTGCCAGGCTTCGTGCGGCTGCACACTCTGCAACTCCCTCTCGCGTTCATGCTGCCAGGGCCCGTGCAGGAGCTTCTTGGGAGCCTCCCCAGCAGCCTGACCTCACTGGGCAAACTCAGTTGCGCTTGGCAAGATCTTGATCCCGTGAGCTGGCTGGACGCCCTTCCCGCCGACTTGCGTTTGCGAACTCTGTCCATATTCGTCGAGGATCCAGGGTCAGCTTCCCATCATCCCGCACAATCGGTTGCAGGACAGTGGGATGGCGAATCGTTGGTGCATGCATGCGCTTTGGAACGGATTTCGCATGGCCTCGCAACGCGCATGCCAAGCCTGACACGACTCTTCATCGAGTACTTTGACGAGGGCAGCATGTACGACAGCCTGGCCAACCGCTTATCTGGCATACCCCTTGAGCAGCTCGCGCAGGCTCTCGAACCATTGAAGCAGGGGCTGCCACCTTCTGGGCGCGAGGTGCACCTTCTTCGGAGCACTTGTCACTGCGTCTTGGTCGCCGATGGGGACGGCAGAACCGCCTCGCTGCTCGGTGCGGAAGAGGCCAGCCGTGCACTCTGCGATCTCCTGGCACCGCTGCGACTGACGGTGCACTACGAGGGCTCCAACACGGAGTCTTGCCTGGGAGCGCCTGACTGGCTGCTCGAAGACGATGTGGGGTTGTGCCCAAGCCTCTCAAACTTCTTCGCAGCTCCTCGGCATCGCGTGATACACTCTCACCCAGCCACGGACTTTCCGAAGCTGCGTGTGAACGATCCCAATACGTGACAGCCTCTTCGATTTTATTCGTCATCGCGTCATCGGGTTCGTCTCATCTTGTTTGTTTTCGGGTTTGGCACATGTTGTGTATACGCTCGGCATGTGTGTAAGGCGCCTAACATAACATGCATGCGTAAGAAAGTAATGCTACATCTATCATGACGCCGTGCTGCGTAACATGGGTCATGGCGTGGTCCCAGGCGCGTGTAGTTCCCTCTGCGGGCCGCTCATTTTGATGATGCGGTGCATTGATCTCCTATTCTACATGCCCTTACATTCACGGGGCGTGGCCACGCCAGGTTGCCCGACGGTTCTCGGTTCTCCGTCCGAACGCACGACGCTGCGCCTCGTTCGACTCGCACCGGCGGCGCTGCCCGCACTCGCTGCTGGAGCCGCGCTGTATTCTCGCCAGCGAGGCATGTCGTCGGATCAGGATAAGTTCCCGGTCAAGAAGAGCGACGCTGAATGGAAGGAGCTCTTGTCCCCGGCAGAGTTCCAGGTCATACGCTCGAAAGGCACCGAGGGGCCGCGCACAGGCGAGTACGACAAATTCTACCCAAAGCCTGGCGAGGGACACTTCGTCTGCCGTGCTTGTTCCAACCCGCTGTGCGCCCGCCCCGCCCAGCCGCTTTACCAGCGCCAGCCCCGCCCAGCCGCCTGACCAGCCCCGCCCAGCCGCCTTACCATCGCCAGCCCCACCCAGCCGCCTTACCACCGCCGCACCTCCACCGTCGTACGTACAGATACAGCACGGGGGCGAAGTTCGACAGCGGGTGTGGTGACATGTCGCGTTTCCAACCGCTGCACCGCAGCCCCGTCCAACCTTGTGGCTGACGCCGATGACCGCAATGTTCCCACCAGGCTGGCCAGCCTTCGACAAGTGCTACACCGACTCCGTGGCCATCGAAGTGGACGAGTCGCACGGCATGAAGCGCGTCGAGATCATGTGTGCGAAATGCGGAGGGCACCTTGGGCACGTCTTCCACGGAGAGCAGGCCGCCTTCGCCAAAGAAATTCTCGATGAGTTTGCGAGTTCACCCATGTGCGGGCCATGATGCCGTGACGCAGCTCGAGTTGTTAGATGTATTACCATAGCGCCCTCACTCAACCACACACAGACCATCATGCTGCGGACCGTCGCCTGCCCCCTGGCGC
>Ga0115006_10003585_pt1 | contig 10589 bp, 8 predicted proteins | sample ArcOceMetagenome_3_FD_88943 | JGI IMG/M metagenome (GOLD analysis project Ga0115006, IMG submission 88943) | Marine eukaryotic phytoplankton communities from Arctic Ocean - Arctic Ocean- Svalbard ARC20M Metagenome | ecosystem: Environmental > Aquatic > Marine > Oceanic | place: Arctic Ocean...
GCCGGTTGGCCTCCCTCTTGGGATGACCGGCAGCGCCGTTGGCTGCATCGCCGGCCGCCATTTTGTTGCTCACTTTGTGGCTGAGTCTGTTTGATACGATAGAATTCCTACTTTTGCATGGAGCTGGTTCATGGTTGCGATCGAAAAGCTCGCGCCATCACGGAATGGAATGCGGATAGCCCTTTGGAACTGGTGGGTTTCTGACTCATTCGACTAAAACCCAACACTTTCCCACCATTTTTAGGCCTCTCAGACCCCTTGATTTCGGCCAGAAAACCCTCAGAAATTCCTACCTCTCTAGTAAATCCCCCGTATATTTAGGGAGAAAAACAAAAACCCACCGACCCACCACTTTGGCGGTGGGTTTCGACCCACCATTTTTCGGGATCCGACCCACCAGTTCCACAGGGCTATTCAAATTCTGTTCAAAATTCGGCCGCCATCAGCACATCAGCATTTCGAAAGAGCATAAATGTAATAAAGAGGATGACCAGAATCAGCCGACACCCACAGGGCGGCTCCTACATGTATTCTGAAGCGCTTGCCTGCTGCATTTTGTTGCTGGCAGACCAGTCTCATTGCTTTCTCCATCCGAGTAGTAGTCGTCCTTCGCATTGGCCGCATTGGTCGTCGTTGTTACCTTCGTCATCTTTGTCATCGTCGGAAGGCGAAGATGAGGACTGGCGAGACTTTCGAGCCAAGCTGGTGATGTCGCATCGACAAGAGGGTGTGAACAAGACCGACACATCTCACTGGGCTTACGAATCGGGTGACGCCATCGAAGTCGGTTCCCTCATCCTGGCCTGCCCGGAGCAAGATTTTGGCCGCGGTCTTCGCCAGCAGTACTTTCATAAGAGTGTAGTGCTAGTCATAGCACATGACGAGCGATCATTCACCAAAGGCATCATTTTAAACAGACCGACAGACCTCGTTTTTGGTGACGAGAATTTCTGCAACCGAGATGGATCTCCTCTCAGAGATGCTCAACCTGGACGACGGTGGCGCTGTATGTATGGTGGCGAAGTTAAGGGTTTGGAGAGTGACGATCCTGAGCAAACAATATTGCACTGTTTAACTTCCGACGCTGCCAAAGAGGTCTCTTCGGAGGTCCTCAACAACGTCTATTGGACAACGATGGCAGGCGCTCGCTTGCTAGTTACGGATGGTCATGCATCCCCGGACGATTTCCTCGTGTACTGTGGATATGCCGGGTGGAGCGCTGGACAATTGGCAGGAGAGTTAGACCGAGGAGCGTGGATGATGCTACAAACGTCCAGCGGACTTGTAGCAGAGATCAAACGCACAGTCGATGCCACGCATCCAGAGCGAGCAGGTTTAGATACTTGGAATATGCTTGTTGAAAAAATCGGCAGGGAGTTGGAGGCATCAAAATCGGAGGGACGATTTGATGACTTGATGTTGTTGGAATGGGCAAGACATAATTTGTTATTGAAACACAAGCTCTTCGCAAAAAAGAGTGTGAAAGAGGAAAGCAATGCCATTGTGGAGCGTCTCGGTGATCTAGTAGAAAGTGTCGGCCCTGGCACAATGATTCGGTCGGCGTCTCCAAGCGCCGAGGACGACGAGCAGCCCTTTCTCCTTGACGATCAGGAATTCTCGGAATCCTGTATCTTGATCATTCAGGATGATGATGCAATCACGGTCGGAGTTATTCTCAATATTCCCTCGGCTCACAGTGTTGATATCGAGGTTGGTGTGGAGGACGTTGGAACATCGCCTACTACTGGCAACCAAACCATGTCGATTCCTCAGCGCTTTGGTGGACGATTTGGATTGAAAGGCCAACAGACAAAGCCGACGGTTTGGTTGCACAACTGCGAGAGACTCAAGGAAGCGAAAGTGGGGTCGCCTCTTGGTGATGATAAGTCTTTCTGGTGCTGTAGTCAAAACGACGTCTCTTCAGCGCTGGCTACAACTGACGTGGCTACTCTCCAAGACTTTATATGTGTTAACGGCTTTACAGTTTGGGAAAAATCAAGGGAGGAGGATACTGTTGGAGGATTATTGGCAGAAATATTGTCTAGGAAATTCGATGTGGTTCCTCAAGAATGGTCTGAAGACATATATTTGGATCTCGTGGAACAAAATGAAAGCATCCTTACAACCCAAAATCTCGATTCAGAGCTCGAGTTGGCGCGGGAAGCTTGGGAAAATGCCGGCGGCACGTCAACGTTGTATGGAAAGGAAAAGTGCAAGGGCACGGAAGCAGAAGCCCTGGCTAACATGGCAAGGAAAAGCTGGTGGGCAACCTTTTTACTCGAAGATCCAAGCTTACGATTTGGTAAGTAACCGTGTAGTTAGGTACATAAATTTCATTCTAGAGTAGTAGTAGAGTATTATGCACCAAGCAAAAGAGTACGAGGCTCGTATTCAATATATATATATATCAATTGAAAGCGCTACGCCGAAATGACGAGGACACACAATGCTTGAAATGATTGTTTTCGCGTCCTGAGTTGGCGCAACATTCTTCTCCACACTGACGACACCTTTATTAGAGAGAGAGAGAGAGAGAGAGAGAGAGAGATACGTTTTAAATAGATCGATGTCATGTGTGCATGTATTCGTTCTATTTCTTTATCGTTTTGAATTGTAATCAGTAGTGCTAGCTACGTAGTATCAGCGAGACCAACAAGCGACGCTCGAGAAGCACGGCGGCGTAGTTCATTTGCCATTCCCTTCCCAGTATCGTCAATCATTGCGGCGAAGACACCATCTTCTTGCAAGGAGAGCTTGTGGGGGCTATCAAAGGCAACAACCTCACCCGCATCAAGAACGAGGATCTTGTCAAAGTCAATGACCGTGTCCAACCGATGTGCTACAGCCAATATTGTAGCACCGTCGAACGATTTCTTCACAGCCTGTTGAAGGAGCGCATCCGTCCTGGAGTCAACGTTCGCCGTCGCTGTTTGTGTCGAGGGATATGGAGAAGGTGTAATTCATCATAGGCGGCGTGAGCGCAAAAAGAATAATTTACATAATGCATGAGAAAAGAAAACCGCCTGAAAAAGCAGATTTCCGTACTCACCTTCATCAAGGACCAGGATCGGACATTTCCTCAAAATTGCGCGAGCGAGGCAAAGCAATTGGCGTTGGCCAACAGAGAAATTGCATCCGCCTTCGGCGACGATCGAATCCAAGCCCTCGGCCTGCTCTTCAATGACACTCAGCATGCTGGCATCCGAAAGAGCTGAGCGAATTTCGCTGACGCCGTATTGATCAAACGGGTCCAAATTTTCGCGGACAGTGCATCCACTGAAAAGGGTTGGAGTCTGGGGAATCACGCTCATGGATGTTCGGGGTTTATGAAGACCCAGGCAGGCAATAACAACACCATCAATAACAATATTTCCTGCTTCGGCCTCGAGCAACCGAAAGAGAGCCTGGATTAAAGTAGACTTGCCTGCACGTCGAAACAGAAATAATGCAATCGAGTAAAGCGATTTGATTTGATTTCCATTTATTTGTTGCGTGGAGTAAGCAAAACGAACACGGAGTGAGTAAAAAAGGCACAGGAACAAAGAATATATGTAACGAGAAGTCCCTCACGCATCACGCCCCTTACCTGATCCAGTTCGTCCGACGACACCTATCCTCTGCCCAGCTTCGATTTTGAATGAAACCCTCTTGAGCGACAAAGGAAGTGCAGATCTGTAACGTACAGACAAATCTTTGACTTCGATTGATCCCTGCCTTGGCCAGCTGGGGTCGTCCTCTGGGCAGGTCAAGGCAGCCTCGGGAGGAAGGTCACCGTACTCCGCCACGCGCTCCACTGACACCATCAAATTCACAACCTCCGCGCTCTGTCGGACGGCCCACTGAAACAATCCGCTTAATTGCAGCAGCATTGTTAGCGAAAGTCCGAGTATCGCCGGATCGACGGACAGAACTTCTTGGGTGTTGAACACTACAGCAAGGAACGTAGCACAGCTGATGAAGAGAAACATGATGGAGTCCATGCGGAAACCAACCCATCGGCTGCTGGCGATAAACGAGAAGAAGGCTCTTGTGTGGGCGTTGTGCGCACTCTCAAATTTCGTTCGGAAGTACCCGATGGCACCGTTGGCCCGAATCGTAGCGACGCCACCAAGAGCTTCGCCAAGCATTGCGAACATTGGAGATCTCGCAAGGCCCTCCAACCGCTTTAATTCTCTGCTGGTAGTCACATAAATCCTTCGAACCCAGATGAAGTACCACAACAAGAGAGGGACAACCAGCAAGGTATATGGAAGGGTTATGAGCGTCGTGATCATTGCTCCGAGACACAAAAAGAAGCACATGGCAAAATCGAAGGACGTAGTGGGCAACATGTCGTCGTTGCTTCCCACGTCCGCCGAGAACCTGTTGAGAACCCTCCCAAGAGGTTGCGTATCGAAAAACTCAATTTTTGCTCGAAGGACGGCGGCGGTCATTGCGTCGTGCAGCTTGCGAGAGGCCTGGTTGAGAAGAAAAGGAGATGTGAAATGGGCGTGTGATGAATGAACGTGAGGAGAGGAAAGCCATTCAACTCTTGGCAATACCAATAATTCAACTCAAACCTACCTTGATGAGGAGCGAAAAGGAGCTGAATGCTCGAACGACTGCGAGCGTGACAACAACAAGTCCAAGGCCAATAACAATTCCAAGAATTTGCTGTGAGGATTGTTCGTCTGCAGGTTTTTCCGACCATATTCCCAGCGCAGCGATGGTGCCCAAAACAGAGGCTTGCGTGACAGAGAACAGAACAATCAGAATTAATCCTACGAGGATCCCTCCCCAAGGGCTTCTCGCCGCAAAACTTGCAGATCCCATTGCTTGAGCGTATTTGACGAAAGTCGCAAGCTTCACGACACCCTGCGTCTTGGTTTCACCAGTCTCATCGTCGGAACCATTTTTTGTAGGCGCATTAGCCGAGGTGGCAGCCCCTCCACCTTGTTTTGTGCAATCTCGCCCACCAGTACCAGTATCACCCGACTTCTCAGCATCGGACACAGTTGAGTTCTCAGCGTTGTACAATGACTTGGACATCTTCCCCTTCGACGCCGCGACACAATCATCGTACGAGCCGACGCAATCAATTCTACCGGAGGAAACAAGGACACATCGGTAGTCATGTATGAACTGGTGCTGATGCGTGGCTAGAACAACGCATTTATTTCTGCTGACGGCCAGGTTCAGTATTGCATCGTAAAAGATGACTCGTCCTACTCTGGAGTCAACTGCTGAGAGCGGATCGTCTAACAAGAGCACCTCGGCATCCCGGTACAAGGCTCTAGCCAGGCCAATCCTAGCTCGCTGTCCTCCCGACAATTGCACCCCCCGGTCTGAAGTTCAGAAGCCACGATAAGGAAGAAGAGAACACGTGAATAGTACAGGTGTACTTGTGAGAGAGCGCATCTAGGTACTAAAAAGAGAGCATAGAAATCCTGGTAAATAAACAATTTGTTTCAGAAAAGAAAACTCACCTCCAACAATTGTCATGTCTCCATCTCTCAATTGATCAAAATCTGTCAACAGACTACACGCCGCCACTACCTTATCGTACCATTCTTCTTCGAAAAATTTCCCCATCAATATGTTCTCTTTGACGGACCCGTCCATCACCCACGGATCCTGGGCAGCGTACGCCAAAGACCGATAACGGCGATGAATGCTCCCGGATTGAGCTTCTAACTCTCCTGCTAGCATTTGCAATAGAGCGGATTTCCCACATCCAACCCTTCCAATAATACAAGTCAACTCTCCTTTGCGCATGTCAAGACTGATATTGTCGAGAGCGATAATTGCAAATGGATCGCTCGGACCACTACCGGTACTTTCTTCAGCAGTATCGTCACTCTTAATCAATTTTTTGCTGATATTGCCGTTACCATTCCAATAGCATGTTGCATTCGAGATCGATATTCTCACCACGGGTCCTGTTTCCTTCGCGCTGAAGTATGTTTCGCTATCGATAGCCTCTGTCGCCCCTCTGTCTTCGCCGTCCTCCTCCTCGGAACACATGGCTGTATGAGAACAATCGAGCTCTGGATATGCCAAATACTTATTTATCCTTCCAATCGACACCCAGCATTCACTCACACCCATGACGGCCAGAGATAGATGCTTGGTGAGCTCAATTTGCAACACATTAATAAGAACCATTGTTGTGTAGACATTGCGAGGTGTAAGCATGCCACCCATGGCAACATGAACAAGGAAGATGACGATGGGAACAATGACGTTTGTCGAAAAGAAGACAGCTTCGTTCAACGCCTTCAATCGATTCGCACGCTGAATCTCGGTAATCTCCTTTAGGCGGACATCGGCAATGCGCGACTCAAATTGCCCCTCCCAACCATTCATCTTCATCACCCGAACTCCGGCCACGGCCTGAGAAACCAATGTCACTCTTCGATCGGTGATGCTTGCCACTCTGCTCCGCAGGGTGGCGAATCGTTTGCTCAGGTAAAACTGCAATGGCACAAAGACACACACCAAGAGACCATAACCGGCGGCAAAGCTCGCGCCAATCAATTTGACACCTAGCCCTAAGATTGCCAAGGATTGCACAGGCGCCCAGAACCCATAGCTAATGAAGAGTGTTGCCAGCATGAAGCGTTCGACATCGTTCGAGGCAATATTGAGCACTTTGCCAGTGGAGGCCGATCGCACACCGGCCGTAGATTTGAGTCTCAGCGCCTTTGCGTAGATAGCGGCGATAGCAGCTATGCGATATTGCATGGCCTTCCGCCATGTAATGAAAAAGACATGATGATGCTCGAACAGTATCACGGCACCGCAGACGACCAGTACAGCCGCCCAGATGTAGCCTTGATTGGTGGGTTGTGTGGCCTCGAAGGTCTCTAGTAACAAACCTAGTGCCACGGCCTGCATCAGCTTGGCCGTCGACGAGCAGAACATCAGCGGTTGGACGTACCAGACGGTCCGAAGGAAGTCCATAACGAAAGCCCTGTGCAGAGATGGTGCAGCAGTGCCCTTCCTTTTGGCAGCTCTCTGCTGGGCCAGTTCCATTTCGCGATTCCACATGTCGGTAATGATTCGGAGATTGTACGCCGACGTATCGGCCAGCGGAATGTCCGGCAGGTCGCTTTCCTCCAAAGTCCGTTGCATTCCAAGTTTGAGGAGGGGGTACGGCCACGTGAAGAACAATCGTGAGAGGAAGGATGCCTCCTTCAGTGGGTTGGGCTTCCGCCCACCAATGTTGGAGGTCTGGGAGGGCATTGTCTCTCGATTCGATTCGATTCGATTCGATTCGTTCCTCGTGTGTTATTAGTGCAAGCAGAGTGCAACGAGCGAATGAAGTGGGTGGATCTGGTGATCTGGTGGTGATGACTGACTGAGAGCTCCGAATTTTCGATTCATTCGACTGACCTATGGGCTGGAAGTCATTCTTTTCCGTTTTCCGTATCCCATGCCCACCCATCCACCCATGAACGAAGGCAATTACGTAGTGTAGAGAGACATCAGTCGCTAATATGATGGATGAGGGGAGGCAAGAGCACCATGAGGACCGATGATAGTAACGACAGGTAGTACCAAAAGGATAAGAAAGTGCGCGGCGAGTGAGAAAGAATGGTGATGACTCCGTGCCATCCGCTGTTTCTCGCACTGATACATGTAGCAGTGGTCATTTGCTGCTGCAACACATCTTGCGTTGTCGCCGCCGGCTCAGCGGCGACAGAAAAGGCATCGGCGCCTGCTACGAGTATGACGAGACTGGTCGAAGTCGGAACTGCGGCTGATACAACTACTAGTACCGGTATCGCTACAGGTGCAGGGGATGTTGAGCCAGTGGTCGACGTGCTGAGGACCTTGGCCGAATCAACGCCGCAGGAGGAGCAGACGACGCATAGCGTGCCCACCACCTTTGACGGCGCGAACGGCAGCCACGGCACCATGTTTGATGTGATATCGAGAGGAGCCGCCACTCCCGATGATCCTCCGACCATTACCTCCGTCACTTCTCTTCATATTCATGTCAACCTCCCGTCGTCGCAGCAGCCCAGCGTCCACAGCAGCCCAGTTTTGGTCTACACTCGCCTCGGCACACATCGGGGCCACGAAGCCAAGCCAAGCGAATGGACCCTCATCTTCAACAGTACCGTGGAGACTGCCGGCTTTGCTAAGCCAACGTGGCTGCCCACTGCCATGTTCGGCAACTGCGAGGGATGCGCTCCGAGAGATAGCCTCTGGACACCGTCTACCTCAACTTCGTCATCTCCTGATGATGCCTCTTCATCGTCATCGCTGTCGTTTTCTTTGGTGCCCGGACATCTCGAGATCCCACCGGGCCAAGTGAGAGCCTTCTACATCCACCTACCTGGAAAGGATCTTCGATACTCCAACCCAGATCCCAACGTCGACCCGAATGCTCCCGATGTGCAAAAATCTCCAGAGGGCGATGCCATCGTCGCCCACGATGACCAAATTCTCATCGCTGAGGGGACTGGTATGGGAGGATACTGGGGCATTGGACCAACGCCTGGCAAAGCCACCGAGCTATACAGCCCTCGCGTCTGGAATGGCATCGTCAATTACGTCGTGGGGCCCTACGATGACATAAAAGCTACGGCCGCTCAAAGTATCCTCGACCAGTATGTCGACGGCACTGGTAGTGGTGCATCTGCCACAACTGCTAGTGCTGAAGCACCGGATCTATCTTCAGACTTTTGTCCCCGACAAGTTGAGACCGTGCTCCAGGACAACATGGTACGTTTTTTGCTCATATGTCATTTTACACCAACATATTTTGCGATACATGTACCTTCATATTTATTCCTTACGGATAACGATTCTCGATCTCTCCTCGTGTCTGCCTCCGTCCTTCTCTCAGGGCTCATTCGGAAACATGTTCGATGTAACCATACGTTCACCACCAATGGCAGATCCTGGCATCACCACAATCGTTAGAATCACTGGCATGGAGATCTACGTCGACCTCGAGAAGGAGGTAATCTACGAACTTCGTTATCGCTCCGGCACATTCTCCAAAGCCATGGAACCCCTTGCCGTCGACACCAAGTGGACTCTCCTCGCAGAGGGTACTGTCACAGGAGCCGGTCGGGGCGTCGCAACTCTAATTCCATCGGACAGTTGGCTCAATCAAATCATGGTGCCAGTCGGTGGAGCGGACCACCCTGACTCGATGGTGCTGGGGTTTTATGTGACGCTCACTACACCCGACATTCGCTATTCGAAGCTCGGGGGAAGCAACTCAACCAATCCGATCGCCTCGATCAATGGAGCACCGCTGCATAGCCCCTCTCGCACAGACACCGAGAGCGCTCCTGCCCCCATCGTTGGAGACATCTTCTCGACTAGCGAGGACGGCCTCGTTGCGATCGGCATCGGTGTTGGCGTCGCAGAATATCCGCTGGGGACAACCTTTTACGGTCCTCGCTTGTGGAATGGGCGTCTCCTGTTCGATGTCGTGTCGGACAGCGTTCCATGCCCGACTCCCTCACCGACGACGCAAGCTCCTACGCGGCCAAGCTTCGCCCAAACGGAGGTGGTATATGAATTCATCGTGCAGCGACCACCCGAAATAACGGAATGGGATCTGTACAATATGCTCGACGACAGTGTGACCCAAACCGTCGAGGGTCTGCTTTCTGGCGATAGCGACAATCTCACCCCGCTGACTACCCAGTACAATCTAGTGCTTGAAGATGTCGTCTCCGTGGCATCTTTTGGAGCCTCGACCGAGGGTAAGTGGTTCATTTGTAACTGTTTTGTTTGCTTTTGCCATGATGTCTGCTCTAGAGATCTAAATTAGTATTCTGTTTTTCTTCCCGTTTTCTCAACTCTCTCATCTTCAATCAATTAATTCGTTTTGACTCATCACAATTGACAAACACATGCATTAGAGGATTGCACTCTTGCTGACCCGACGTATGTCTGTGTGGCTGTGAACTCGTATGTCACTCTAAAACATGTTCTTACTTTGGATGGAGACCGTGTACGAGCGCTTCTTCTCAAGCACACGGACGAGGTCGCTGATGGAGTCGGTCTCTATTCCAACTACATCGGCGAGGAGGCAGCCGATGCCGAGGTCATTGTCACACTTGCTGGCGTTGACAGGGAAATGGACGACAACGAGGTCAAGCACTTCGAAGAGTCCACCAAGGACTTCTTAAACAGCGCTTTCGGTGGCGAAGGAGGCCAATACAACGAGAATGGAGAGCCCGTGAGAGTCCTCGACGTCAAAGTGGAGAGTCAGTATCTAATTCCAGGAACCCCTGATGAATTTGGGGGGCGTCAGCTACAGGGTTCATCGCTCGGTGTCACCACCTCCGTCACGGCAGAGTGCCGACGCTGTCGAGACGAGTTCGACGCAGGTAAGGTTGACGATGCCTTCGATAATAATCCCGAAGAATTCAAAGAGGTGCTAAAGAAACCTCGCGTGATGATCGACGACGAATCTGGAGAGCAAACCACGAGCTCTCCTCCGGCGTACTTCGAGAAGGTCGACGACATTACTTCTATAGCAGTAGCGACACCCGCTCCAGTAGGCGGCAACAAGGCGGGAAAATCAGTCGGCACGATAATTATAATTGCATCGAGCGTGCTCGGAATTATTGGCCTCA
>Ga0115006_10003586_pt1 | contig 10588 bp, 12 predicted proteins | sample ArcOceMetagenome_3_FD_88943 | JGI IMG/M metagenome (GOLD analysis project Ga0115006, IMG submission 88943) | Marine eukaryotic phytoplankton communities from Arctic Ocean - Arctic Ocean- Svalbard ARC20M Metagenome | ecosystem: Environmental > Aquatic > Marine > Oceanic | place: Arctic Ocean...
AAGAATTCTATTACAATAGGATTGTTAATAAATTCGAATGCAAACAAGTTAGTACTAGGAACGTACCTATCATTATTAATATTGATCAAGTTAACTAATTCATTTGAGTTGTTATAATTAATATATCCTATAATTAGTATACCTAATAGAAATCCAAAATCTGCAAATCGTGTGATAATAAAAGCCTTTTTTGCTGCAGATCTCGCACTTTTTTTCTGGTAGTAAAAACTAATAAGTAAGAAGGAGAAACATCCCATTAATTCCCAAAAAAAGAATGATTGTATAATATTAACTGATACAACTAAACCCAACATGCTTGCTGTAAAGAAGTCTAAATATATGAAAAATCTTGAACTACTTTTATCCTCTGGCATATATCCCATAGAATATACATGTACTAAAAAACTGATTGTACAAACAACAATCATTAATAATACAGATAATGGATCTAATAGTACTCCTAAATCAATCCTTAAGTTGTGCCCATACTTAAGCCACTCTATTTTATTTATTACTGTCGTTTCGATATTTTCAGAAAGAATATATTGAAATGAAATAAAGTATGTAAGTACAGCTGCGAAACCGATGCTGGAAGTACTGAAAAAACGGGATAGTTTAGTGCTAACAAAATTCTTAGAAATAAATGTTAGAAAACCACTTAAGATTGGTATTATAGGAATTAGCCATGCGCAAGATAAAAAATTAATATTCATTTTTACCTCTGTTTCATTATTAAGTATTTAATCTTATTGGACTTTTTAATACGAAAAAGTAAAATTAATATCGCCAAACCTACAACCGTTTCAATAGCTGCAATAGCTATTATAAATATTGACATAATTTTGCCATCTACTAAGTCTGAGTACCAATACTGATTAAATATTACAAAGTTTAGCGCCACAATATTTAACATAATTTCGACAGATATCAAAATTCCAATTATATTTTGTTTTATTAAAAAACCATACAAGCCAATAGAAAAAATCATAGATGTTAATATTAACCATTGTTTAACAGATATTACATCATATAGCATTATAAAAAACCTCTTCATTAAAATTAATAACCAAAATATTTAATTTATTTACGTGAAATTTTTAAACATCCCACCAATGATGTTAACAATAACAATGATATGATTTCGAAAGGAATCACATATCCGCTATATCCGATATCTAGAAGCTTGAATCCGATGTTAGCTAAATTACTTTCTTCGTAGACTGTAAGATTAATGATATAATCATTATTATCTGGAAATACAAATACGATAGCAAATACATTAATTAAGAAAAAAACTGATGATATGATAATGGATATTAGTTTGCGAGACGTATTCACATCAACATCTTCATTTTGAAGAGTATCTGTTAACATTATTACAAAAATTAATAACACTACAATACCACTTACATATACAAGCATTTGAACTACAGCTAGAAACTCGGCCCCAAGCAGTAAATAAAAACCCGAATTTATAATCATAAAAACACATAAAAATATTGCTGCTCTAAGTGTTTTGTTTGTATATATTGTTGCAATTGAAAAAAATATGGATAATATCGACAACGTATAAAACATAAATATATGAGTAAATTTAAACATTTACATATCCCTGAATTTGTGAAGTTAAAACTTACAATAATTTTAAAATTAAATCAACAGCGTCCTAAAATTTCTTGAAGTGAAATTTTTTCGTAAGGCTTCAAAGAAGGCATGATAGATGCTTTTTTTTCAGAACTTTCAATTTTACTAATGTAGGATTTAGGAGGTCCTACATATCGGTTCAGATTGTATATTAGCAGTCTTCTATCATAGACTGCCTGTTCAAAATTATTTTGAAAATCTAACGCTTCGAAAGGACAGGCAATAACACATGCGTTACAAAATGTGCATGAGTCCAATCTCCAAATAAAATTTTTAAGCTCAATTTTAGTACTTACACCCTTATGAGACATAATGTATATAGATTTATTAGGGCATGCTTTCTCGCATACCTTGCATCCCGTACATTTATGAGGGGAATCTAAATTGTCCGAAATAAGTACTAGCTTAGCTCGGAAACGGTCTGATATTTTAATGTTATTCTTTTTTTCAGGATATTCCATTGTTACTGTAGATACAAAAATTGATCTAAAAAAATATGTAATCGTAAGAATCATCCCTGATCCGATAGATGAGAATGCAAAAAATACCGTTTTGATTAAATTACGATATTTTAATCTCGGAGCAACAACTACGTGATTATGTATATTTTTATTCATAAATCATACTTCCTATTAAAAATGAAAGCTATATAAAACAGATATTGCAGATAAAACAATGTTCACTAAACCTAAAGGTAATAAAAATTTCCACTCTAAGTATATTAATTGATCTATCCTTAGTCTAGGTAAAGTCCACCGAATCCAAACAATTATAAAAATTATTAATGATACCTTAAGGAAAAACCAAATGATTGGATGAATTCCATTCATTGCATTGTTAAATGATAACATTCCATAAAGATGGAAAGGAAGCCATCCTCCCAAGAATAATGTGACTATTATAGCACTTGTTATAAATACATTGATATATTCAGCTAAAAAGAAAAATCCAAATTGGATACCTGAGTATTCAGTGTGAAAACCGGCTCCTAGCTCACTTTCGCCTTCAGGTAAATCAAAGGGAGTTCTATTTAACTCTGCAACAGAAGCGACAAAAAATATCAAAAAGGATATTACTGTCACAATATGCCCTTTGAAAATCCACCATCCATCTAACTGAGATAAGACAATCTTTTGTACATCTAGTGTACCAGCATATATCACAATAACCATAATAGATAGAATGATCGATAATTCGTATGATAGCATTTGAGAGGCAGATCTAATCGCCCCTAGTAATGACCACTTGTTATATGAACTCCAACCTGCAATTAAGATACCCAATATCCCTAGACTTGAAACGGCACTCCAATATAAAATACCGACATTCAAATTAATTACTTGAATATTATGGGAAAAAGGGATTATGAGAAGTGAACTTAAACATGCTCCTAAACAAAACATCGGGGCAATAAAATGAAGCAATTTATCACAATACAGAGGAGAATTCTTTTCCTTCAATACTAGTTTTATGGCATCAGCAACAGGCTGTAGTAGACCCCACCATCCAGTCCTATTAGGGCCTATACGGCACTGAATAGCAGCACAAACTTTTCTTTCCACATATATTAATGTTAATGCTACAAGGGTGATATATGCTAGAATACCTATGAATATTAGCAATACATAAGCAAAAATGGTAAAGATATTAGTTTGATAAGAATTATTAATAATATTAGCAAAATTCTCTATATGATATGTCGTCATAATATTGTCCTTTACCTATCGACATCAGGCATTACAATGTCTAATGTAGAAAAAATAGCTACTAAATCAGATATCTTTAACCCAGCAGCCATTTTGGTTATTGACCAAAGGTTATTAAAGTTAGGACTACGAAGATGAATTCTATAAGGGGAATCTTTCCCATCTGAAGCAACGAATACACCCAGAATGCCTCGAGCTGTCTCCACCTGATCGTAATGATAACCAATTGGTAACTTAATTTTAGCGGTATGCTTCATTACCATATGTTTGCCAGGAGGAATATTGTCAATCAATTGCTCTATAATATTTAAAGATTGTCTCATTTCTTCTATTCTTACCCAGTATCTGTCCCAACAGTCCCCGACCGATCCAACCGCGACAGAGAAATCGACTTTACCATACATGCCATAGGGATGGTCTTTTCTTAGATCAAGAGGCACTCCACTGGCTCTAAGAACAGGACCTGTCGTACCATATGAACAGGCATCGTCTTTACTTAGTATGCCGACGTTCTCAGTTCGTTTTTGGATTATTATATTGTTAGAAACGAGTTGTTCATATTCATCTATTCGAGGTCTTAAGTAGCGAATGTAATTTTTTATCTTTGTAGAGAAGTCAGGTTTTATATCATACATTACTCCACCTGGCTGAATGTAATTCATAGTTAATCTCGAACCGCATGTATCTTCAACGATGCTTGTCAAAAATTCTCTATCTCTAAACCCATATAAAAAAGGTGTAAAAGCACCCAAATCCATAGCAAATACACCCCACCATAAAGTGTGGCTTTGCAATCGTTGAATTTCAGCAAATATTGTTCTAATAGTCTCTATACGCTCGTTTGTTTCAATCTGCATCGCGTTTTCGACAACTTTAGATACACCCCAGTTGTTAATAATTGAACTTAAATAGTCGCATCGATCTGTAAGGTGGACGAAATTCCTGTAACTAACAGATTCGCCAATCTTCTCAATACCTCTGTGTATGTAACCTAACACTGGTATAATTTCCTTAACGACTTCTCCTTCTAACCGCAAGACAAATCTCAGCACTCCATGCGTGGAGGGATGCTGAGGTCCCATATTTATAAAATATTCTTTCGTACCCCAGGTTTTTTTTTTATTTGAACTATGTAAAACCTCATTTAATGTTCTTAAATGAATAGCCATATTAAATCACATCTCCAACATAAAGTTATCCTTATAATCTTTTCTTAAAGGAAATCCTATCCAATCATCTTCTAAAAATAGCCTTCTCAGATCCTTATGGTCTGTGTATAAAACACCAAAGAAGTCATAAGCCTCTCGTTCTTGCCATTCTGCAATTCTCCAAATTCCAGATACCGTATTGATTATTGGTTTATTTCTTGGAATGGTGGTACTAATGATAATATAGTTTTTATATTCAGTTGAATATAAGTTATAAACTAAATCAAAGCTGTTATTATTCACCCAATCGACAACCGTATGATCACATAGTATATCGTATTTTAAATCAGAATCATTTCTCATAAAATACATGAAATCTATTAAATTTTCAGAATTTATGCGTAATTCTTTTTTAGAAATTACGTTTTCAACTATAAATTTTTGGTATTTGTTATAAATTTTTTCTATAGATGCTGTCATTTTATTCATCACAAGTATTTTTTATTCATTAAAACTTTCTTCATTTCATCATGTATTTCTTCGAGCATTATGCCTTCTGGGAGAGCGGCTAAGACAGGTTTTTTATTATTTGTGCTTTTGATCAAACTATTCTTTTTGATCATCTTTTGTAGGACCAAAATTCCCCAGAATAGTGCTTCAGGCCTTGGGGGGCATCCCGGAACATATACATCTACGGGTATAACTTTATCTACTCCTCTAATTGTAGTGTAAGAATTGTAGATAAAGGGTCCACCTGATATCGTACACGATCCCGTGGCTATTACATATTTAGGTTCCATCATCTGATTAAAAAGCATTTTCAATGGTTTTACCATTCTTTTTACAATAGTTCCTGCGACAATAAGTACATCAGCTTGTCGAGGGGAAACTCGGACTACTTCTGATCCAAACCTGGCTAAGTCATAATGTGATGATCCTGTCGCCATCATCATTTCTATTGCACAACAGCTTGTTCCAAAGGTTAAAGGCCATATGCTATTCGATCTAGCCCAATTTAACATTTTGTCCAAATTTGTAGTGATAATACTTTTGTTTAAACTTTCCATTCTAAAGCACCTTTTACCCAAGCATAAGCTAAGCCTAAAACTAGGATGAATATAAAGACTAAAACTTCTAGAAAACCTGTAAATCCTGACTCCCTCAACACAATTGTCCAAGGAATCAAAAATATTGATTCGATATCAAATAACAAAAATATTAAACCAAAAATATAGAACCCTGGATTAAATTTAATCCATGAAGGTCCGATAGTTTGTTCTCCACACTCATAAGGTAACATTTTTTGCTTGTTTCCTTTATAAGGTGTTATATAGTTAGTAATTGAAATAACAAGAACAACTAATAGTGAAGCAAATACAAATGTTAATAAAATAATAATATAATCCATAAAATAATCCTCTATTTAACAGTCCAGATATCTCCACTGTACATTAAGTCTTTCAAGGTTTTTATTTTTGCATTTTCTTTTGCAATTTTTTCATGAGATCTTAAGGTATCATCAAAGGTAGATTCCTCTGTTTTTCTAAATATTCCTACTGGGAGAGGGAAATTAGGATATTCTAACTGTAACAACAGGTATTGCATAGTTGAATTATCGCCATCAGTGTTATGCGTCAGAATATTTTTGTTATCAACATCATCAATGTTAACTTTTTTAATGGATAAGTCCTTTAGAGTCAAACCTTTATCGTTGTTCTTACCGTAAATTAAAGGCTGTTCATTTTCCATGAAAATGATATTATCATTTCTTATAGACTTTGCTTCAAACGGATAAAAGGTATCATCATTAAATATTATACAGTTTGTAAATATTTCGATGACAGCTATACCTTTATGTCTACCAGCTTCGACGATTACTTTCTGCATGTGCTTAACATCTGTGGCGACAACTCTTGCGATGAATGTGGCACCCATAGTGAATGCTAAATGTAAAGCATTTATAGGCCTTTCAATTGATCCCATAGGACTAGTTTTAGTTTTTAATCCGACCTTGCTTGTTGGAGAAAACTGTCCCTTTGTTAATCCATAAATTTCATTATTAAATAATAATATTTTAATATCTGGATTTCTTCTAACAATATGCATGAAGTGATTTCCACCGATAGACAGACCATCTCCATCGCCTGTTACTATCCATACACTAAGATCTGGATTTGTTAGTTTTGCGCCCATGGCAACAGTAGGAGCTCGTCCATGAATGGTATGAAAACCATAAGTTTGGCAATAATACGGAAATCTTGAAGAACATCCAATACCGGATACAACCAAAAAATTTTCTCTTAACGTATTTAACTGAGTAAATGCATTTATAACGGCATTATAAACACTGTAATCTCCGCAACCAGGGCACCATTTTATACTTGTGCTGCTTTGTAGATCTTTTTTACTGTATGAGACATTCTTATTTATTACTTCTGACATATTTAAACCTCTATAATAAAGATATTACCATTTCTTCAAGATCTTTGACAATTAAAGGTCGCCCTCTTACTTCATTAAAAGGTACTGTATTTACGCAAAACTCAGATCTGATTTTAACTGAAAGTTGACCTAAATTATTTTCGGCAACTATGACGTGCTTAAAAGATGATAAAATATTTTTTAAGTTCTTAAAGAAGGGATTAATATATTTCAAATGACAGTGGGATACTGAAATTCCTTTCTTAGTTAGATTATGTGTCGCCTGCCTAACAGAACCAAAAGTACTGCCCCAGCTTAATAACAAAACATCTCCGCTCTTGTTGCCATAAAAATCAGGAAATGGAATTTCATCTGCTACTTTATTGATCTTTTGCAATCGTAATTCGCACATTCGATGATGATTATTACCATCGGAGCTGACGTCTCCAGCTTCGTTTTTCTCAAGGCCACCTAGTCTATGTTCAAAACCTTTAGTTCCTGGTATTACCCAAGGTCTTGCAAGTGTCAAAGAAAACCTCTTGAAGGGCTTATAATTCTCTAAATTTATATTTTTATGGTCGACTATATCAATCGATTTTAGACTGTTTACATCAGGTATTTGCCAACTTTCTGAACCATTAGCTAAATATCCATCCGTCAATAAAATTACCGGAGTCATGTATTTGCATGCAATCCGACAAGCCTCATAGGCTGTGAAAAAACAATCACTTGGGGTTTTTGGAGCTAAGACGACAACTGGAGATTCACCATTTCGGCCCCATAAAGCTTGGAGAAGATCTGATTGTTCTGTTTTAGTAGGAAGACCTGTAGAAGGTCCTCCACGCTGTACGTCAATTACTACAAGTGGAAGCTCTGCAATAACAGCCAGATTTAAGAATTCACTCTTCAGAGCTAGTCCAGGACCGGACGTACTCGTCGCTGCTAATGCCCCCGCAAAAGACGCTCCAATACTCGTTCCTATACCAGCTATTTCATCTTCTGCTTGGTATGTAGTTACGTTAAGCTGCTTGTAAGCTGCTAGCTCTTGCATAATAGCCGTTGCCGGGGTTATTGGGTAACTACCTAAGAATAATCGTCTTTGTGCTTTCTGAGATGCACATATAAGCCCCCAAGCCGTGGCAGTACTTCCATTAATATATGCATATGTTCCTTTTACTACATGTTCAGCTTTCTTTTTATCGATTACGAAAGATGTACTAAATATCTCATTTGCTTCACAAAATAGAAGTCCTGCATTTAGAGCTTTTTGATTTCCTTCGGCAATTAATTTTTTCTTAAAGAACTTTTTTTCAATCCAATCTATGGTTGTGTCTAACTTTCTGTTTAACAACCAACATACCACACCTAGAGCAAAAAAGTTCTTACATCTTTCTTTTTCTTTTGTCGATAATGGGACGTCTTTAAGAGCTTCTTTAATAATTTTATTTACATCAACTGAAATAACTCGAAAAGATGATAAACTTTTATTATTTAGGGGATTTTCAAGATAGCCAGCTTTTTCGCAATTTTTTTTGGTAAAGGCAAATGAATTCAGGATGATGATTCCACCTTTTTTTGTTAAATCAACATTAACCCTCAAAGCTGCCGGGTTCATGGCAACGAGTATATCTACTTTGTCTCCTGTCGTATATACATCTGTTGTACCAATTGTCATTTGATATCCTGATACTCCGCCTAAGCTCCCCGCTGGCGCTCTAATTTCCGCTGGAAAGTCAGCGAGTGTAAGGACATCATTTCCCATCATCGCAGATACTTTAGCTAACCTTTCACCAGTAAGCTGCATTCCGTCACCGGAGTCACCTGCGAATCTTACAACGACGTTTTTCAAACCCAAATTTTTAACTGTATTTGATGTTTTATCGCTAGTTATGTTCATCATATATAAATCCTTTAAGGTATTTTTTTAAATATTATTTATATCTTGAAGGATAATCATCTGATATATCATCATCTGGGTGAAGCGTTCTAGCTCTTTCTATTAAAGTCGCATCATCTTCCTTGTAATCTGGATCATCAACGCAGCACTCTACAGGGCAAACCGCTGAACACTGAGGTTCATCATAGAACCCTACGCATTCTGTACATAATTCTGGGTTAATTACAAAAATATCTTCACCTTCACTGATAGCTTCATTTGGGCATTCCGGTTCGCAAACGGCGCAGCTTGTGCATTCGTCAGTTATTTTTAAACTCATAATTTTCTCTCTTTTTTGTGTTTTATGTTGTTAGTTAGATAAAATCTCTTGCATTTTTAATGCAGTAGTAATATCACCTTTAATTTTGATTTTGCCTTTCATGAAAGCTGTAGTCGGATTTATATCACCATTTATAATTGCAAACCAGTCATCTAGATTTGATACTACTATTCTGCAGGTAACATCCGCACTATCTTCAGTTTTAAAAATCCTATTGGATGATGCTGTAAAGTCAACTGTCCAATATTGAACATCTTTTTCAGAACCGATTTCGATTAAACATACGCTGTTAATTTTTTTAGCGAGTTCATCTGTGATTCGGGATTCCATTTTTGCAACTGCTTCTTCGATAGTTTTCATTTCGTGTTTCCTTTTTAAAATGTTAATAAATATTTATATTATGAAGTAATATACATTGTACAATAATAAATATCAAAATAAAATTCTTTTATATTATTTAAATAGGATATCTTTTTATCATGCCGCTAAAAATAGAGACGCATACAAAAAAACGATCTTTAAAAATATTTATTAGAAATTTTATTTATCAATTTGCATATACACGGATTAATAAATATTTGTATTATAACAAATATAAAAAAAATATTCTGCGTAGAGCTAATGACATAGGACTAATAAACACAATGGTCCCAACAAAATATGGGGGCATAGGGTTGAGTCTTTCGGATAATATTATAATCGCAGAAGAACTATCTTTTCAGTCGTTATCCATTGCAGTAGATATATTTATAGATACCTATGGTTTTCTTCCACTAATGATGTTTGGAAAAAAAGATCAAAAGGAACGCTTTTTATCGATATTAAGTTCAAGCAATGTTCATTGCGGATCAATGAGCTATAATATGAACGTCTTTTTTAACAGCTCGCTGCGAGCAAAGTTAATAAATTCAAGATATATTTTAGAGGGGTACGATATTAAAATAAATGGATCCGACAAAATATATTGGGTTTTAGTACATGCGCAAACGAGAATGGGATACTCCATATTTTTAATAGACTTAAAGCTTTCTAATTTAGTAATTAAAAAAGAGTCTTTCCACATAAAATATATAGATTTCAAAAGGGTGTCTGTACACCCCGAGAATCGTTTGGGAGAAGAGGGAGAAGCCCTACTAATCTACCGAAAAACCTTGAATCTGATCAACCCTATTGTTTCATCGATGTATATTGGAAATTCGATTTCGATAATATATAACCTTATTAAAATTATCAAAAATATAAAATATGATAATAATAGACATTATAGATACGTAAGCTATGTTATTTCAGAGTTATTCGTGAACATAGAAACATTTAAAATTATCGTCCAAAAGTCTTCAAACACATGTAAAGATAAACTAGTGTATAAAGTACCCTTTGCGAATTGTAAATTATACTCTGCAGAGTTAATGATAAGATGCTCTATCAAATCAATCAAAATTTTGAAAAAAAA
>Ga0115006_10003588_pt1 | contig 10586 bp, 10 predicted proteins | sample ArcOceMetagenome_3_FD_88943 | JGI IMG/M metagenome (GOLD analysis project Ga0115006, IMG submission 88943) | Marine eukaryotic phytoplankton communities from Arctic Ocean - Arctic Ocean- Svalbard ARC20M Metagenome | ecosystem: Environmental > Aquatic > Marine > Oceanic | place: Arctic Ocean...
CGGCGGGGGGGGGAGGCACTTTAGCAGACCGACATAGCCACAGAAGGCGAGGCGCGCGAGCGCGACGATGCTGCGCCTGTCGGTGGCATGTCAGTGCAGGAGCGGGAAGAGCTGGGGCTGCGGGTCCGCGGAGCGCACGAATCGACAGCGGGGCAGGTGCAAGATCTCGGGGGGACGGAAACGAGGGTGAGACCCGGCGCCGTTGTACTCGACGGGCTGCGCGACACCCATCAGGCCCATCTCGCCCATCTGCTTGACGGCGTCGACGGGAAACTCGTGCGCCTGGTCCCACTTGCCCGCGTTCGGCGCGAGATCATTGTCGGCAAAGGCGCGGCACATGTCGCGCAGCATCTTGTGCTCGTCGCTGCCAGACGGAGGCACGCAGCGTCAAGGCGGCCGCACACGAGGGAGCAAAAGGGGGCGGCGCAGCGCCCCTGGCCATCAGCACCCGCAGGCCAGCGCGGTACCTGAGCTGCGAGTTGGTGGCAATAAACCGGCGACCGACGCCCGCAGCGGCCTTTCCAGAGTGCAGCGCATGCGCCCTGCAGCAGCTCAAACAAACGCGTAAGCCACGGGCGCTCTGGGCCTCGCGCTGTCCACGCGCGGCGTGGGCCGCGCGGCGAGCCCATCCTCGCGCGGAAGCCCGCCGCACCACCGCCCGGGCAGGGCGCATCGCAGACCGACAACGGCTGACAGCGCCAGCGGCGTGCGCAGGGCTCACCGCAGCGCGCGCTGCGAGCCTGCCCTCAACGCTGGCAGCATGGTCGATCGCAAGGGCAAGGGGTATATCGCCGCGGGGCGCAAGGAGTCAAGGACGATCTGAACCGAGAGAACGGTGGCCGGGCCCGTGTAGTAAACTGAGTACACTGGCCACTGGCAGTGGCCAGGCCGAGTTTTTTCGCCGGTCCAATGACCAGGCGCTGGTGGGACGTGCCGGAGCCCGCCGCGGCGGCAGACGCGGCGTCCAGCGCCAGCACCGCCGCCGCGGGATCGGGCGAGGGCCACTGGGCGGCGCACGCGCTGAGCGAGGCGCTCAACGCGATGCACACGCCGCTGCTCCCGTTTGAGTGCTGTGCGTGCGCGCCCCAAAAGGGGCGTGGCGGGGATCATCACGAGATGATGGTGAAAGACGAAGGGGAGCAAGGCGACGACTCTGCGTCGCGGAGACCGGCGAGCGACAAGCGGGTGCGCATGGAGCTGGGCGCCGAGGGTTGCGACAATGCTTCCCTGGTTGCTGGCAGCCTCGGTCAGTCGCAGCGCTCGGGGGGTCCGCGCAAAAGCTGCCTTCGCCCAGAGAGGATGGGGTGCGGGGAGCACGCGCCCGCAGCACCCTTGTCGAAGCTCGAGGAGCGACGCGTGATGCGCAAAGAAATCGCGGGTATGATGGATCAGGCGGCGGCTCTCCGCGATGCCATGGCCGCACAGGAGCGATGCGGGCAGCTGTGGGCACTACGCCGCGGCACGGAAGAGGCTGCGCGCCTGGACAGAGACATCCGTAAATTAAAGGCGGTGTACGCAAAGCGTTTCGGCGAAAATCGGCACCGCTTCCCCAGTCGCCCGCGGCCAGACGAGGTCACGGAGGACCGGTCGTGCTTGTCCGTGACGGGCAGGTCCGTGCGAAGTGCGGGCTCTGGAAGATTTTCAGAGGCAGATGCGACGCAGGCATTTTCGTCGGTGGCTTCGTCGAGCGCGGGAGGAAGCAAGGTCAGAAGCTGGTACGCAGATGATAGTTGGAGCGAGCGAGACGGCTGCGAAGTGGAAGTGACACGGCCGAGAGGAGCGAGTGCGAACCCTTTGTCAGAGATCCCACGCCCGTCATCCCCCGCTGGGACGGCCGCAGCTGAATGTCCCGAGTCCCCCACCCCGCGTGTGAGCCTCCCACCACCTTTATAAGGCCACAACACACAAAGTGAAACGAAGTAAATCAAAACGCAAAACTTGAATGGAGATCAATGAAGTCAAGCAATGATCAAGTAACGGGTCCCAGAAACCCACAGGGTTTCTGCGACAAGGTGATGTGGGTCCCAGGGGGGGCCAAGGTGAGGCGTGGTGAGACAGGCGATGTGGGTTCCAAGGTGCCTCGCCTTACAGCAACGAGGCAGTGGGCCCCAAGGTGAGGCGTGGTGAGACAAGGTGATGCGGGGCCCAAGGCTTACCTCATCTCAGGCAGTGGGGCCCAAGGTGAGGCGTGGTGAGGCAAGGTGATGCGGGGCCTCAGACACGTCAAGTGCCGCCAACGGCAGATCCGACGACGATTGCTGTGCTGGGCAACACAGGAGCGGGGAAGAGCACGCTGCTCAACGCCTTTCTCGGAGGAGATCCCCCAAAATGCCAGCTAGTCTCTTAAGCTGCACAACAGGTCGCGGAAAAATTTGAGGATTGATCCTCAAATTTTGTTTCAATTGAAATAGTAAACCGTTTGCAAACCCAGAGGCGTTCATCAGCCGCGGCGGCAAGTGGAGCTCTGTGCTCCCTACTCACAGTCTAGTATAGACCAATAGCCACACTTCCAAGTGTGGAGAATGGATGGTCTTGAACCTCGTAGGTGTCCAAGTCCGGCTGATCGTCAGGTTTGTGCGGCCTGCATGTATGCACAATTATCATTATGTTTGGATTCTCCAGGGCATCTCTCTGCGGAAAATCTTTCAAGCAGCGACAAAATGCATCATCCGCACATGGACACGCAGACGCACAGGCGGGCAAGCATATACACTCATAACACTCGGCGCACCGTATGACCACGCCCGATGCTGGTCCGTTGACAAAAGAGGGGCCCTTAACACCTCTCTGCCACTTTTGTCGGTCTGCCACTACGTCGTTGAGGATTTTGTTCTTATACTTCTTCATGTGCTGTCCCTTCACGTATTCTGTAGCAATGTGCGTATCCAGAAGCTGCTCAGACACCCTCAATTGTCAGTTGACTTACTCGCGCTCCATGCAACTTTGTGTGCGCAGCCGCCCGGCCTTGCCACAATTATATGCTACTAGGAGTATTCGACAAACGGAATCTACTGGGCAACTGGCGCAGTGCGCCCATAAGTCCCACAGACGGCTTTTGCGACGCAATCACAGTCACAGCCAGCAACAGTCTCAGCTGCCGCCAACGACAATCACAAGCGGCGTTTAAGAGGATTCTCAATATGAGGAATCGTAACTTTTGTGAAGGATTCGGGACGTTTGGGGCACGTTACGCCCATCTCGCCGCCTAGTAAGAGGTGCGATGCCAAGGGCAGCATTCTTCGCTGGGCGGAAGAATTTCGTACCTGGCTGAAGATCAACGAGCGATTGTGCGTGGTCACGTCTTCATCAGAATGAAGGTTGGGGTTGAAGCCACGCTGACCGAATATAGTACTCATGTCCTCGTGCACTTTTGCGTTATGCAGCATTACTTCGCGGTCCTGTTGTAAATACATGACCCAGCCCAGTCAATTCTCGTTTCCACTGGCGTGCGTGCAAGGACGGCGAGCCCGACCTACTCGCAGGTCAAGTACCTCAACAGAAATCTTGAGCACATCCTGGCGCGAGAGGGTAAGGACAGTGACGAGGCGACACGAGATAATGTACGCGGGCATCACACACAGCGGGTGCGACCGACTGACTTCGAGCACTGTAAAAATAATCACAACCATCAGTTCGCTGCCTGACGCCACCACCAAGACTCCCAGGGCCTGCTAACATCGAGAACCCTCAGAGAGAAGGAATTGTAGAGCGGAGGGGAGAGGGAGGAGAAGGGGTTGTGCAGAGAAGGAAGAGAGGGAGTACCCGAAACAGCGCCAAAGCTCTGTGTTAATCCAAGCAAGCCCATTTCGATGAATTGCCCCTGCAGAGACGCAATGACCTGCTTCTGCTTTGCCTCCTTCTTGAGTTCAAGCCTCTGTTCTGACGAAAATTCTGCGCTTTCATGCTGGAGCTGCAAGTTGTATTCATGCAAGGGAAGAATCAGTAACCGGATGCAACCAACTAAATCTTGTCAACCAAGCCGGGCGACGAAACTGATAGGATACTTGCTGCTAGCCGGTCTCTGGCAAGGAAATTCCATTGCAACATCTGAAACAACAAGACTTGCTAAGTGCGTTCGCTTCCTACATACAAGACATGTACCAACGCCTCCGGTGGTGCACATACCGTTGGAGGCTTCGTCCACGGGCCCCACGAGTGATCATGACTACCCTTGTCCTTCTTCTTGGTGATTACCTCTGGCACCATCTTGCGCACAACGCGCACAAATCCCCTCCTAATTACGTAAATCAGCGATGGCGAATCGCCCTGTGCCCACGTCCATGCAGGGAGGCAGACAACAAGATATGCATATACTACGATCAGTGATCGGTCTCGGCCAAACTCCTGAAGCTCTGTGCGGTCAATTTGCAAAGAAACGTGCGGTGCTTGTGGTGAGGTGATAACACATAGCCGACGTTTCAAAAGTCGTACCTGTTTCTCGATGATAGAGTTCGGCGCAATGTCTTGTAGTTGTGCTTGCATTGCAAGCAACTTGATGCCAAGCTTCGACACGCCGGTGGTCAGCCGAATGCATCGCAGCATCTGCGCCTTTTCCCCCCAGTCTTTATTGACGATCTCTGCAAGCTCATCGCAATTCGATTTGTTCAGCACCAGAAATATGCTGTGGCTGTGCTTGTCGCAGGTCGACACAACTGTCCGGCTCGACATTTCTTCGATGAACTGCCCTTCCGGCACTATGATCTCGTGGCCACACACGTAACCTGGATTGCGTTGCAAGTGAACAGTCTCGTCCGGGAGCTGGTCGCTCTGTGCCTGGTCCACCAGGCGGTAAGTCTGGTCGAAGAACCGATTTCGTTTGTCGACCCACTCCTCTTGGAATTTTTCAATGTCGAAGAATTCGCCTGTCGCCTTTGCCGCTTGCCGATGCTGCGCCAGCGCAGCACGCCGTGCCTTCTCGAAGCGCTTGAGCGCCAACCGGAACTCAAAGACTGCGACACGGCCCTGGACTAGGACGAAGAGTTTTGAGGGAAGTTCGCCACGCTTTACAACGGCCGTGCCGTGCGATGCGGACGATATCTCGCACATCATGGCAGCTTTCAACTTTTCAAATTCGTTCATGGACGCAAATGGCTCTTCTGTCAGGCTGTCCATGAACTCGATAATGTGCTCGAGCTCTTCATACTGCCGGTCTTTCGGCGGCGTCTTGAGCGCCGCGAGAAAGTCCTCCGAGACCGCAACATCGTGCTGCGCATCTGGCGACAGATTGTGGGGCTCCAACATTCCGAGGAGGAATGAGCGATCTCCCTGCTGCGCCGAGGCTAGCTCCGAGAGCACGTAGTGATCGTCCTCGTTCGCGTCCTGCTTTGTGTTCGGCTTCATCTTGTGCGCGCTCTTCGCAACTTCGCTGGCGTCTGCTCCGAGCATGCGGGGCGTTGATCGCTGCTTCGACTTCCACAGCAGGATCTCTGCGTCGACTTTTAGATCGCGCGCGCTCTTCAGTGCGCCATCGGCACCCACCCGTGGACTGCCCTGCGTCAGCATCTCAACCATCTCGGGTCCCATGGGGCGCACCTTGCGCCCAGCGTGATGCGCAATGGACATCTGCCTACCGGAGACGTCAACCCTGTCTTTCCCGATTTGCTTCATCACGATACCCTTGAGCTTGCTGCCCTTCTTCGGGCTTGCTTGGGCCTGTGACAACGCGAACTCCTCCTGCATTTGCCAGAGGCGCATGTGGAGATTCGGTTTGGTCGGATGCCGCTCCGCTATCGGGGGAGGCCTGCCCGCCGGGGGCGCTTCGTCGTCTGCCAAGCTGCGGGCGCTGTGGACGGCGCCCATGGAGCGGCGCGGCGAGGCTGCGGCAACGTTCACCGAGAGTCTGCGCGGCGAGGCCGACGCCAGGCTGTCTTTCCGCGTTGGAAGTGCCAGCATCTTCACCAGCCGCCGCTCCGGCCCTCCCACCGCGAGCGTGCCGCCGTTCCAACTGTTTTTGTCAGGTATCTGCCACGAACTTGCCCTCGAACCCTCCGTGAGTCACGGTCCCGTCACGGTCAACTTGAAGGTCACGGTCCCGTCACGGTCCCCGAGCCTGAGACTCCGAGTCGGAGAGAGAGAGAGAGAGAGAGAGCTTTATTAGGCGAGGACCGTGACGGTCCCGTCACGAGGAGGAGGAGGAGCAGGAGGAGTTTATTCGTATTCAGCGGATACTATAGAGGTCCTAATGAGAACGGGAGAAAAGCACACCCTCCAAAGACCAAAAATAGAGGGACCCAGGGCGCCCGCTGTTAAACTGACGGCGCGTCACTCCAGCGGTCACTGTGACGGTCACTGGCACGAGAGAGAGAGAGAGAGAGAGAGAGAGAGAGAGCTTTAGGAACAATCTCCATAACGGGGTGGTCTCGAGCGCGGCCCGCGGACAGGCGTTGCTTGGCCCCTTGTGGGCTGCACTGACCCCGGACTCTAGAGGAGACCCCACGGGTGATACCGAGGAGCCTGATCGCCGCCGGCAGGAGACACCACACCTGTCTTCGCGACGCAAGGAAGCACTGCCGGCCTCTCCAGAGAGAGAGAGAGAGTTTTATTAGGAAACAATGTCCATGACGGGGGCGTCCAGGGCGCGGCCCGGTGACAGGCCTTGCGTACCCTATGTGGGCACGGTGCCGGGCCCGCCGGCCCGGGCCCGGGTGAGAGAGACTCGGAGACTCCCGGGCCGAGCCTGAGGCTCGGAGAGAGAGAGAGAGAGCCCGGGCTGAGAGCCTGAGAGCCTGAGACGTCCCTGGCAAAAGAGAGAGACTCGGGGAGAGAGAGCTTTATAAGGAACAATCTCTATAACGGAAAGGTCTCGGGCGCGGCCCTGTGACAGGCGTTGCATGGCCCTAGGTCTGTACAAGGTCCTAACTTGAAGTCCTGAGAGCCTCCTCTAAGTATGATGCAGGCGGCGCGACGGCAACCTGAGCCTGAGTGAGAGGAGCCTGAGACACGGGGGGGGGGCAGAGAGAGAGGAAGAGATAAAAAGAGAGATTTGTATGAAGAAGCGGCGCAGGCTTGGACCGGTTTCCGAGGTTTCGAAACAATAAAAAATAAAACACCCTTTTCCAGATCTCTCAATGAGCGTGGCGGACATACTCTCTTCACACATCGAGCCGCACCCGCCTTTTGCCACCAGCCCTTGCCACCCACGCAGTCCCACAGCCTCTCCTCCCCCGCGCTACACTGTGCAACTGAGCCTCTCAGCCGCAAGGTGCTGGCGCACTTGCAGCGCATTCTGCGCAGACTTGCGCAGAACTTGCAGCGAATTCTGCGCAGATGGGACACCCCCCCCCCACCACCACCTCTCTGCCGCCTTCACGACGAGTGCTCATCGTCGTCATCGTCAGACTCCCCCGTACTGCCATACCCCATGCCCATCAAGTCGAAGTTGAACTCAAACTCGCAGTCGGCATCTATGAAATCTTCCTCTTCCTCGCCATCCACGTCCCCGCCGTTGCCCGCAGATTCAGGCTGCGCCCCGCGAACGGGCACCTCCATCGGTCCGTCGCCGCTGCGCGCCCCTCCACACGGGCCTTGACCCTCAGACGGGCAGTATCGCTCATATGTGCACTCGAGGTCCACCTCGCCGTCGGGGAGCAGCACAAAAGAGAACGAGGTCTTGCGAATGGTCCGCGGCGTCTCCCACCCCTCCTGCCCTCGCTCTGATGCGTCATCGCCACCGGGCCGGGGGGCCTCATTCGTCCGACCACCAGGTCTTGTGTGGCGGTGCGGCTCGCCGCTGCCGCGCAGTTCGCGGCGCACCGCTTCAAACTGCTGGCGGCTTCGCTCGCGGGCCTCCTTGGCGAGCCGGCGCTGCACGCCGGAAGGCAGTTTCGGCGTCGCCAGCGGGCTTTCGCACCAAGACGTGCTCCTCTCCGGGCCACCTTCCTCCTCGGCGCTCTGTTTGAGCTTGTCCTGCGCCTCTTTGCGTTTTTGCAGCGTCTCGCGCACACACGCTGTGAGCATCGCGGGCGCGGGGCCTTCAGTCATCTCAGCAGGGACGTCCCCCCATCTATTTTTGGCGGCCTTGAGCTTCTGGAGCGTCTCCGGGTCCTCGCTGAACGCTGACATGATGGCATTGACCACGGCCGCGTGCCCGGCGACGGCAGCAGCGTGCAGGGGCGTGCTGCCGCCCTCAGACTCGCCGCGCTGGAACGCTTCGGCAAACGCCGCGAACCACAGCTCGCCGCGACCGAGCATCACCGCCACCGTAGACGCATGACCGCGCTGCGCTGCTCTGTGCAGCGGTGTCTGCCCCTGCTTGTCCGACAGCACCTTGGCGCCGCGCTCCAGGAGCAGGCGCACGACCGGCGCGTGCCCGTTGGCGGCCGCCGCGTGCAGCGCCGTCTCGCCCCTGCCGCCCACCACGTTCACAGGCGCCTCATGCGCCAGGAGAAGCTGCACGACCCCGTGCCGCCCTGCGTCAGCCGCAATGTGCAGCGGCGTCTGCCGCCGCAGGTTGCGCTCGCCCAGCATCTCCGCCAGCCGCCCAGAGGCCCGCGCGCCCTCGAGCATCGCCTTGATCGCGTCCTCGCCGGCGCTGCGCACCGCCTCTGCCAGCGGCAGCTCCACGTCCGGCGCCGCAGCAGACGCGCCCGGCGAGCGGTCCGCCCGCGGCCTGCCCCGCTGCTCTGCCAGCAGGTCGCCGAGCGCGGCAGGCAGCGCACGCCCGCGGTGCGCCTGCCGGTTGTTGGGGCGCAGCGCGATGGGGGCCGCGCCATGCTTGGCCCGCGTGCGCGCGGGCCCCGCGCCGTTCTCGGCCATGGCGGCCCCGCGTCCACACCCCGCCCCCCCTCCCTGCTGCCGACTCGCCCCCGTGTGCCGACGTCGCCAGCAAGCCCCAGCGAGCCTGCCAGCCCTCGTTGTCAAAAGCTCGTTCAAGTGGCGGTTCGTGGCCATGTTCGTGGCGTGCTAGAACCGAATCCGCGAGAAAGTGGGCCAAAAATGCGATTTTTTGGACATTAGTGAATTTCAGATTTCCAGGTCTCTTTTGCGGAAATCGGAGCCCCGCACGGGCGATTGCGCCATGAAGATGTGGTCGCACGGCGGCGACGCTCCGTGTGGATCGACGCGGCTCCGCGAGATAGACTAGGTGGCCAAACGTCGCCAGCTGAGCTTCTACGTCGCATCTGTCGCCAAAAGTGCTACAGAATGCGTGCAGGGCTTCCGGAGCGGGCCTGCGGCGCTGACCTCAGGCGCCGAGCGCTCTAGGACAGCTCGGAGCGCACGTGGGGAGCGTGGTTAGTGGCGCACAAGCTCGTGCGGCTCAGGAAACGGCGGACATCAAGACGACTGTGCGCGTCCAGCGAGTCTGGGGGCGCGTGCTCGCGCTGTGAGTGAAGCGGGGAGTCGGCCGGCGCCCGTTTCGCCCGTACTGTGTCCGATGCATATACCCTAGCACTCGTGCCGTTCCTCACCGGAGGCCGGGACGCGGGCGCGCGCGGGTGGGAGCGTGCGAAGCGTAGCGGGTATGTCAGGCGCGCATGAGCGGCGGACATGCGCGCGCGTCTCCGGGTGCATTTGCGCCGCGTAGCTGCGCATGAGGGTGCTCGTATTCTCCTCGTGCGACCGCCAAACTCCTGGTCGCCCCGTACGATCAACATCGAACATGGACATGTCCGCTGCTTCCGAGAGTATTGTTCCCTCTGTGCTTCGCTGTGCACCCTGGTTATGTGGAATGCACATGCACGGAGGCCTCCGTCCGCTCTGCTGCAGCGTACATGGTTCTCGCTGTGGTGGTGCGATCAGGGAGCGAGATGGCAGAAAACGACGGCCTTGGGCTAGTGCGATCAGCGGACCATCATGCGCTGCGCTCACCGCTCGGACACGGTGGCTGCACCGCCAACGTGCATCAACTGGGCGAGGGTGGTCGTGTTCAGTGGATGCACGTTTGGCGGTGCAGCCACCGCGTCCGTGCGGTGAGCGCGGGACACGCTAGTGCGCTATACGCGCCAGCGTATGGCCGTCATTTTGTGCCATCTCGCTCCCTGATCGCACGACCACAGCGCGAACCATGTCCGTTCCACTGTCCCGACAAATCAGAACGGACGAAGCACGAGGCGCTCCGTCAACCTGTGTTGGTACGTGCTCCTCCCGTTGCCGCGCTGCAAAGATGAGGTACAGCGACACCATCCTGAGCATGAGTTCATGCGACAGTAATTGTCACGTTTTGAAGCTTCTTTGAGAGGCCCTCGCGCATGTATAGCGTCGGCACAGACGCCAATGCATGCGCTGCGCCATTGTGTCATGACGCAGAATTCTGAAATCCCAAAGAACGGGACGATAAGCCTCGAGTTCGTGCAATGAAACCATGGCTCTTGGGGTGTTCATATGTAACAAAAAAATGGGCACCATACCGTATTAATACCCATTTTTTGTCATTATGAGTACTAATTTTAGGTATCCAAGATACTCCGAGGTTTTCTCAGCCTCGTTTAGGCCTCTTACAGGGGAAAGTTCTGAGGTTTTTTGACCCTAATGTCCGCTCGTTGGCCCACTTTCTGGCGGATTCGGTTTTAAGTCGTCAGTCCTGGACGGCCACTTCTGAGTATCTCCAGATCGCCACAGATGTCGTTATTTACCACACAAACCGGATC
>Ga0115006_10003589_pt1 | contig 10582 bp, 5 predicted proteins | sample ArcOceMetagenome_3_FD_88943 | JGI IMG/M metagenome (GOLD analysis project Ga0115006, IMG submission 88943) | Marine eukaryotic phytoplankton communities from Arctic Ocean - Arctic Ocean- Svalbard ARC20M Metagenome | ecosystem: Environmental > Aquatic > Marine > Oceanic | place: Arctic Ocean...
AGGACCTTATCGATCCTTCAGAAGATGATTCAAATCACCCCAGAGGTGTTTGAGAAGCTGAGTATCGAAAGAAACATCGACAATCTCCGGGAATTTTGGCTGAGCGTCGACGAGAATGATGATGGACTCTTGGACAAGGAAGAGGTTATTCCTATTGTCAAACAATTCTTTTCCACCTCCTGGCAGTTTATGCCGGAAGACGAGCTTAACAAAATGGTGGAGACTTTCATAATTCGCGTAGATCTCGATGGGGATGGGTGCATCAGCTACTATGAACTTGAGCAGGCCGTCAGGAGCAGAACCATGAATGCCAAGAGCATCTTCGAAAGCTCCAGCTTGATCAGGATTCATAATACGATGGGTTACGACTTTTACTTCGGCAGCGTCGCAAGGAATGGTGACAATGCCATCACCAGGGCATCGCAAAGCTCCAATTACGAGGATGTAGTGAAGGAGATAGCGCTCGATTCCTTTGACATTTGCCATGTTGGGAGAACGAGACCCCTAAAGCTTGGCGCCGATTTTACCAAGAGGAAGCATCACAGGTTCTTTAGGAGCGGCGACACAATCTCACTGAAGTTTCAGCATTTCCGGAACATCAACAACATCCAAGTCCCAGCGTTCCAAAAGGTAATCTTCCCACTATCATACCTCAACCCAAGGGAGTGGTCTCCTGCCAGTCGCTTCCTCCCTACTCTGACGATCGCCCCGGTCACCGACCCTTTAGAAACGGTCTCTTTAACGGTTCGCTCGAGTTTCATTATTCAAGCCAACACCCCGATATGTGTAGAAATCTACAAGGTCAAGAGTTCACCCAGCAGGGGGCTGAGCGTCGAAGAGAAGATGGCCTATTGCTTGCAGAAGGCCGAATTTGTCATGAGACTTGATCTGGATGAGGGAGAAAATGCAGGAATACCTCTTAACGTCGTCCTTTCCAAGTCACTCCACTTTTTGAGGATCCGAGACGAGGGGCAGTCCAAGTGGAGGAATCCCGTAATTTTCGACAGAGACTTCCTTTGGAACCTCAAAGCGGATAGAGATGTTTCTAGAGCGCACGCGAGAGTCGGAATCAACGTCGTGAGGAAACAGCTCATAAATGAAGGCGGGACTACAATTCACAGAGCGCCTGCTCCTTCCGTGCATTCGCGTCGTGGCTCTAACGCAAACGCACACGCCCCCCCCTCAGTCGCACTCCAGCCTACCAAGGCATGGGACACGGCGATACGTGTCTTGCCCAGTATAGTGTTGAGCAGCAGTCTCCCTTTCAACGTTCAGTTCCACTGCTTTCAGAAAGTGAAAAAGGGCTATGGGGACCCATTCCAAAATAACACCCCCCCCTGGTCTTCGTCATCGTTGAGGAACGGAGGGCAACCAAAGAAGAAGAAGAAGAAGAAGCGTTCTAACCATGGGTTCGGGTTCAGGAAGCAAAAGAATAAGACGTTCAAGTTTTCGCGACCTTCATCTTCATCCTCTTCAATAGGCAGCAAGGGAAGAGCAATTATGGGGACTTCCCGAGGAGACGCTGCACCCTTCAACTCAAAGGGTACCATAAAGGTCGGAAGCGAAGTCAAACTGACCGGTGTCGACCTAAACGAGAGCCTCTGGATCTCAATTAGCAGGGAAGATGGGAGCTCGAGGGAGAGCAACCCCATCGAACTGAACCTAAAGGCTATGTCAGGAGGAAGGGCTCTACCGACAGTCAGAGGTAATTTAGAGGACGAGGTAATCTTCAAGGTCAGCGGAGCGCATATGCGAAACACCTGCAAGATGCTAAATATTTTCAGCCCCTACTGGGTCGTGAATAAAACAGGAATGAGCCTTCAGTACGAGGTCTCAGGACGAGAAAAGTCCCTCCACGATACAACACTAGGCAGTGCACCGGTACTCGTTGACTCGGGAGACCAGGGTAGAGCGCTAGGAGACAATTGGGGTGGAAACTGGATTCGGACGATACCCAACCAGGGGGTCTACAAAGACAAGCTTACAGAGTGGTGGAATGTGAAGGAAAATGGCCCTATTACTGCGAGGAAGGACCTTCTTAATTGCGGGTCTCTAAGAGGGGGCAGCAACAGCGGGGGAAAAGGCATTTCCCTTGAACCAGACTTTAGCGAAAAGATTGGACTTGACAACGTCGGACAGATTGGAGAGATTAACTGCGGCAATATATACTTTGGCGTCAGTGTGGAGACTATGACCGGCGCCTTCCAACAGAGCAACCTGATGACTTTCTATCCTAGATTTGTTGTCAGGAACAAGTTCAAGGCTGACATTACCATCGTGCCTCTCGAGGGGAACGTGAAGCAGTCTGCGAAGATTGTTGACCGAGACTGGAAAATGGGAAGGTTTAAGGGCCTGGAGATCATTGTCAAGGCTGGGGAGGCATCTGTTGTTTACAGCTTTAGCAAGTTCGGACATGCTTCGAGCAAGACAAGGTTCATTGCTTTGAGAACCACCACCGAACCTGCTGATATTTTTGACTCAAGTTCCACCGGAAGGCGTAAGGCGTCAATAGCCGGATCTGGCGATGATTTTACTGGAGACTCGATCACATATAGAACCCACATCATTCCTGTTGACCAACTTGGGACTCTTCACTTTTGCGACAGGATGGGGATGAGGGTCGGCGAAATTCTTAGGACCAAGAACACCAAGTCGGGGGCGTCAACCATTATCACGTTGGACGAAGCTAATGGGGGCGATGCAGGATCCAAAGGAGGGCAGCCACCCTACAGGATTGAGAACAGAAGTACTGACAGCACCATCGTGATTATGCAGGATGACGACGACGCAGAGCCCATCATGTTGGGCCCCATGAATTGGTGCAGCTACGCCTACGACAATCCCCATGGTACGTTGAGAATCAGGTCCGTCGCACTGAATAACGGTGGATACGGTTACGTAAAAGACAAGGTTGATGGTCTCCTCGACTTTGGAAGCAAGTCGCCCGCCAAAAGCAAGGCTTCAGTGAAGGCTAAGTTCAAGAAGCGGATGTCTGGCGCTAGAAGGAAGGTGTTAGGAAAGAACAGGAAGGAGAGGATCCTGAATGAGTTGGACCAAGAGGAAGAGCAGGCGCAGGCAATCCGAGAAAGGAGCGAGAGCGACGATAGCAGTATGTACAGCAATTTCAGCCTCGCTCAAAGCGTCGACGAGGAAAGGTTCAAGACCTTAAAGGATAGAAGGGGGTACGTAAGAGCTCTCTGGGGCAGCAAGAGTAGGAGGTTTAACATTGACAAGGTGGGACGTAGGAAGAATCTCCCGTCAGTAAATAGCGCAGGAAAGAAGGGGGACGACCTTCAAGTCGAGTGTAAGATATTGAGGGGGACGAAGGTCGTGAGCTTCAACGACTCGAGTTTTAGGATAGAGAAGGAGCATCACCAACAGACCCAGAGTGGAGGCGACTGGAGGGGCGTGGCTGCCTCAATCAAGATCAAAGGAATCATCGTCAACCTAATCGACTCGCAGCCACAGGAAGTTCTGAGCGCCTGCTTGAGAGAAATAATGGTCGAGAAGGTACAAAAAGAGATCGATATCGAGTGCAGGCTAGGGCACTTGCAAATCGACAATATGAGGGACGGGGCCAGATTCCCCATAATCCTTCAGCCGGCCGACGACAGCACCGAAAATAGGAAATTGGAGCTGCTGGAAAAGGAGAGGAGGAACGAGGGAGGCACGGTAATTGGGAAGGAGGGGAATTTTTTCTGGCAGCACTACAACCACAAGCCTAGGCCTTTGTTGAGTATGTACATGGAATATCTCCCCCTTCAGAACATGACCTGGATTCCCGAACTTAGAGTTTTTCTCAACCCTCTAATACTCAGGGTTGACCTCGCTTATGTGCTTGGTGTCGTTGACATCGTCAACGACGCCATAGGCGATGATGAAGAAAGTCCAGGCCTCTCAACTGAGGAGGTAGAGTTAGCCTACATGGCAACAGACAAGAACATGGAGAAATTGGTGGGGACCGAGAATATTGGTCAGCTAGCGTACGTAGGAAATCTTAACATTAACGAGACTTTCCTCTCCTTGGACCTTTTCCTGAGGCAAGAAGTTGACGCCGACACGAAGGCCGAGGAGGAGGAAATCGAGCTCGAGGAATTCCAACGGCGAACTAAGATGGAGAACGAAGATATAATTTTGGAACACGCTATGCAAAAAAAGGGTGCCTGGGCCAAGGCTGCCGATATCGATCAAAGCGACGAAGAGGAAGAAGACAGATTCCTCGACGACGCCGACAGTCCAGCAGAAAAGTTTTACGACGAGATTGAAATTAGCAACCTTAGCACCATCGGGAGGGGAACCAACAGTACAATCGGGGCAAGCATGCTCACCTGGCTTACAAACGTTGCTAGCAGCTTTGCCTCGATAAATCCGACGTTCACCTTCAAGGAACTGGACATCCATAGTCACTTCGGGCAAACGGACGAGCTGTCAGAGAGCATCGCTAGGCACTACGTCACAAATCTGCTCTATCAATCATATAAGCTCTTCTCCTTCCACCTCCTGGGCGACCCATTTTCCTTGCTAAATTCAATAACCAGCGGGGCTATGCAGTTTATTACGATAACCAGGGACGAGCTCATGGCAAAGGGAAGAAAAGGATATGGGGGAGGGGTGAAGAAACTTGTCCAGGGAGTGGTCGGAGGCACGACCAAATCCACTGCCATGGTCTTTGGTTCAGCAGCCGATATCGTGTCTCAGGTCTCTGGGAATGGCGCAGTTATGGACAACTCGTCGTCCTCGACCACAGATGGGCCAAAACACCTAGGAGAGGGCCTTATTGTTGGAGGCGCCTTTTTCGGGAAGCATCTGCTAAAGGGCATTGTGGGGGTTTTGGAGAAACCCGTGAGAGGTGCAAGGAAGGGGCCCATGGGAATGGCAACAGGCATGATGAAGGGAGTCGGTGGTCTCGCAGCTGCACCATTTGTCGCCACCTTTGGAGGCGTTTCTAAGGTTGCTGACTCGATTGACGCAACCACACACATGTTCGACTATCGCATAGTTAACTGCAGAGTTAGACCTCGCCGTAATTTCGGAGGCTGGGGGAGCGTTAGGATGCCGATCAGCGTGCCTTGCATCAAGGGCATTGGCATAAGGATCCACAACTTGCAGTACATTACGCTGGACTCAGGGAAGATGGACGGGAAGAAGAAGATCAAGATTATTGGAGCCGACGGAATGAAGTACAACTTCAAGGGAAAGAAGCCAAGCGTCACGTACAATAACAAGGGCGAAAGCAAGACCGTCGAGTATACGGTACTTTTTGAGGACACCATTGTTGTCAGGAGCAAAGATTTGCAGGTTTACGACGAGTTGCGAGTTGAGGTTTGGGACAAGAAACTCAGCAGCGTATCGCCACTGGCTATAACGTACATCAAGATCGAGGAGCTGTTGCTGGACATTAAAGAGTACAACGATGAGATAAAGCGGGTGAGTAAGAGCTTCTACGCGAAGAAGATTAAGATGCTCACGGGCGCTGAGATTCGAGGGGAGGAGAAGGCAAGGGGATTCGAGTGCATAAATCGGAGGAGGAGGATAAGCATGGGTGCGGGCGAGGAGGACCTCTCGAATTTGTTTGAGAGGGAGACGAGTCTCCTTGATGGAGATGATGGAGAAACCTTGCTTGACAAGGAGAAAATGATCGAAGAAGCCATCTGGAAAGTACCCCCTAGCGTGAACGAACATATCCTCTACTCGATAACATCGAATAAGACAATCATGGGTAAATTGAAGAAGATGCAGAAGGACGCTTCACAGAGTATTAAGCGAAACTCCAAAGCCGTCGGCAAGGAGATTGCCGAGCCAGTCGTGGGAGGCATCAAGAGATTCAAGCACATCAGCCAAAGGGTCATCAACGAAAAGAGGATGGTTGATGAGCTCAATTACGCGTCTGAGCACACGAACGAAGGGGGCGGGAGGAGGAACGGGGAGGTTTCATACTTGGAAGTCGAGGAGAGTGAGACAAGGTCGTCACTCATTCAAGGCGAGTGGACCCCGTGGGGCGTGCTGAAGGTATCGTGCTTCCCAGTAGAATTTTAGAGGCGACGGGATGCGTAATTTAGGCAAGGTTTTATATTTGGGAAATTAGGATTGTTTAGGTTTGCTTTTTCGTAATATGTACCTTGCCATCATTAGAAACCTCGACGTTAAGGCCCATTTTCTCCATCATCGCGTTGGGTTTGGCTTTATGGGCTGTTAGTTCTTCAATGATATTTCGGTTCTCTTCGTGTTCAACCGCACTCTGAACGCAGCTCACAGCGTACTCCCTCCCTCCTAGAACCTTGCACGTTTCCGTTGCGTTCAATATAGCGTAGATTCCGTCCCTTCCGAGCGAAGATCTCGCTTGTGGAGAGTGGAGGAGGGAGGAGAGGAGTTTGAGGAGGTGCTTCTGCCGTGTGGGTTCTGTGGTTGAGTTAAGGAGGCCGGTTGCAAAGGACGTCATTGAGGTGGGGGCGAGGGGGGGGTAGGAGGGATGAAGAGAGAGAAGGGAACCGTAAACGTCGACGAGGAGGGTTTGGAACTGCGATGAGCGAAGCGACGAGAGGAAGGTTGTTAGTTATTTAGGAGCGTAGCGACGAACATTTCTGGTAGGCAACATGGTGTCGCTTCTCACCTTTGAAGACATGTCTATCACGGGCGAGGGAGGCTTTGGAGGAGTTGTGAGGAGGGAAGAGAGGAAATGTATAAGAGAAGTGTCGAAGGGCGAGGACGTAGTTGCGCCGTTGAAACCCGACGACAGAAGAAGATCGTCAATGACGCCTCCAAGTGCACTCAGTAGGACGACGTGTTCTGGGCGCGGTGAGGCGAGGAGCGAAATGGCGAGTGGAAGGTTATAAGTTATGTAGGAAGGCGGAATAATATGCAGTTTTGCTGTGGCTTCGCTCCAGCCTTCGCTCCTCGCCCAATCCCACCTCCCGTGATGACGGTATCGGATAGCTTGCGGTGGATCATGGGGTAAGGACATTCATGGGGGGAAAGGAAGAGGGTCAGGAGACGGACGATCCAGTCGGTGCAGTCATCCCGGGGATCCTCAGCAGAAGAATCCTCCACGGATGATGTAGGGAGGGCCATCCTTATCACGTTGCCGATAAGGTTGGGGTTGTTGTAGATTGATGGGGAGGGGGAGGGGGAGGAAGGGAGAGAGTGGACTGCGTTATATATCGAAGCGATTAGTCTTGCGACCATCTTTCGTTTCTGGGTCTCCCCGCACTTGAGTTCGCAAATGATGGCCATGAACGCGTCTTCCCACCTTTTCGAGAAGAAGGAATTGGCTTCATTCAGGTATGGGGCTATGGAGGGGGAGGGAACCGAGGTGAACATATTGCAGAGGATGGAGCAGCATGTTATTATTGTAGACACAGTGAAGGAGGAGGCTGGGGCGAGGAGCGAAGGGTGAGGAGCGAAATGATGAGTAAGAAGGTATGGCGAGGAGCGAAGTGTTGCTGTACTGTAGTCTTCTCACCTTCCTCCGGCGCAGGATCGTCTATATCCAGCTTTGATTCGTTTCCTCTCGCCAGCTTCACGATGTTGTCGACGATCTTCTCATGAAGTGACAACGATAGAGCTAAGGCCTGTGCTTCCGAGTTGTGTACCAATACTTTACGCAAAGATTTTAGCGTTTTCAGCCCTGTTTCTAAGTCATTAGGGACCGGAGTAACCCCTTGTACCACCAGAACATCAAGAGCTGTTCGGATTATTGTTTTGTAGACTGATGGTGACGAAGACAAGGAAGGGGAGGAGTGAAGGGGAGGGGTGGAAGCATTATCTTCAAAATTTGACATTGATATGGGAGGCTCAGCGTGAGTGTATATATTTAATATGGGACGAAATTGTGGAATGAGAGAATGGAAGACTTTCTGCCAAAATGGTTTCAGCTTGCCCATTTTTCAGGTTGGAGGCTAACCTCTTTGGACTCCTTGAACGTTTGACTTTTACTTCAGGCCGGTACATCACTTTTAGCAACCTTTTTGTGTGGTAAACACTTTTCTAGCTTCAAAGTTTAATAAAAGGGACTAAAAGTTTAAATCCAGCAGCAACCTCTGAGGGTGGTTAGAGTAACATGGATGATCCAGTTGCTTGGGTACGCAGCCTTTCGGACGCAACTAGGATCTTCTCTTTACGTCCTTTCCCTCATCCTACGACTGTTGGTCGTCATGAGGATTGTGACATTGTGCTTGCCCCTCAGTCCATCTCGAGGCACCATGCTAGCATACAGATAAGTGAGCAGGCTGCTGCCAACGCCAATGCTGTGGCGATTTTGAGGGATAGCAGTTTCAACGGATGCTTCGTGGGGGACGACTTGGTCAGGAATAGGGCAGAGTGGCTTGGGGCAGGGGATGTCATCAGGTTCGGTAATGACAAGGAGAAGTTTGTCCTCGAGACAATCACCATGAACGAGGCCGCCATGAACAACGGTGGCGGTAGGGAGCAGGGTATGGCGCAGCAGCAGCAACACCAGCAAACCCAGCAGCAACATCAGCAACCCCAGCAGCAGTACCAGCAGCAGCCCCTTTCACCCATCGACGAGAGCAACCAGCACGGGGGGAAGATCGCGGGAATGGGTAGCGAGCACGGGGAGAGACTCAGGGCGAGCGATGGTCTCAAGACCTCCCCCATCAGGCAGTACCAGAGCACGCAGCCCATGCAGCAGTCCCAGCCTCTCCCCATGCAGCAGCAGCAGCAGGGGGCCAGGACGGGGGGAGGGCAGGCACCTTGGGCCTCAATGGCCGCTCCACCCATGCCATCCGCACCGATGGTCCAACAAAGGGACGTCTCTTCCTCCAATAACGTCGTCCGCACGAACGCAGGTCAGGCGTGGCAGATAAGGTGAGGCCAAGCGAAGGCACAGAGCGTAGCGACCTGCCTAATGCTTCTCTACGCGATAAGCCCCCCCTGCCTCCCCCCCCCTAATCGTCGCTTCGATCCTCGCCTAACCCTTTCCTCCGTCGTATCGGTTCGCTCATGTCAGTTTCCCCACCACTAACGGCATGAGGGTGAGCACTAGCAACGACTACGACCAGCAGGGCGGGATGGATATAAGTATGCCCCCGACGATGCCGATGACGAGCAGGACCAGCCCGGCGAGACCGAACAACAACCCGGCGGACAACAGCATGTTCATGGAACAACCGATGAGGAGGAGCACGGACGGTGTAGACATGGGGGAGATGGGGGAAAGGGCGAGGAACATATATGGGGGTACCATGGGTGGCAGTGGTGGGGGAGGAGGAGGAGGGGGAGGAGGAGTCGGGCACCCGCTCAGCAACAGCATGCCAAGCTGGGGCTACGGGGCTCAGGGGGGAAACATGCAGATGATGCAGCCCCCCCCCATGCCATCCCAGCCTACGTCTCCCTCCACCGCATGGGCCGACGTTCCGCTCCCAACGGTCGGGGACGGCAACAACGAGAACTCCAACAACATGAACTTTGCTAGGGACTCACTTGAAATGGGAGGGGGAGGGGTAGTGGGACAACAGGGGGGGATCAATAAAGAGGAGGACGAGGTGGAGCTCAACCGCCCCCCCCCGCTACCGTCGGGTGACGAGCTCGGTTCGAGCCACGCCCTGACAGCCTCCGAGAAGCACTCTATCCAGGAGGAGAAGAGGGCGGCTGCCAAGCACATGAGGGACCTCAACATGCTCCTGGCCGGAACCCTCGACCCCCGGGACGTGGAGTTCGTTTTCACCGAACCCGAGGAGTCGCAGTTGGACGGGGAGGCCGACGGGATGGGTAGGAGAAACATGTCCACTGGTTCGCTTCAGTCGAGGAGGGGGAAGGAGAGGGTGGAGAGGCAGGAGCAGAAGGACCTGCTTAAACAGGAACACGACAGGGCGCTCGTTGAGAGGACACTGGGGATACTGGAGAAGCACAAGACTAGGGGTCTGCAGAAGGCTATCAACAAGTGGAAGATTGAGGTTAGGGCCATGAACATGAGCAGGGCCGAGAAGGCCCGCCTCCAGAGTATCGAGGAGGGCCAGAGGAAGAAGGACGAGGAAATGGAGGAGAGGCTCAAGAAGCAGAGCAACGAGAACAAGCAGAGGTCTGCCATCCAGCTTATGCTGGACGCCAAGAAGAAGGGGAAGCAGCTCATGGTGCTGGCGGGATGGAACACGTGGAAGCAGTTCGTCGTTTCGTTCAAGAAGGAGCAGTTCAACAGGGCGATGAGGGAGAAGGATAACGGGCACGGGGTTATGAGGATCGCCAAGATGATCAGCAGCAACAAGCAGAGGCAGATCTTCAAGGCGTGGTGCAGGTGGAAGGGGTTCGTTATGAGCGAAGTTAAGAGGGGGGGGGGAGAGGACAGGAGGGAGGGGGAGAGAATAAAGGGGAAGATGGAGGGGATGAAAAGGAGGACCAAGGAACTTGAGATTGGGAACAGGGAAATGAGGGAGGAACTGGAGAGGTGAGGGGCAGGGAGCGGCAGGGTAGGAGGAGCGAAGTGACCACTGCCGAATGTTAACTGGACTCCGAAAATTAATTAAGTTCCCTTTATAACATCCCCCCCCCCCCCCCCCCTCAGGTGAAACACTTGGGCCAAGCCCCAAATTTCTCAACAAAAAAAATTTTCTCCCCTCGCCGTTCTCCC
>Ga0115006_10003590_pt1 | contig 10582 bp, 9 predicted proteins | sample ArcOceMetagenome_3_FD_88943 | JGI IMG/M metagenome (GOLD analysis project Ga0115006, IMG submission 88943) | Marine eukaryotic phytoplankton communities from Arctic Ocean - Arctic Ocean- Svalbard ARC20M Metagenome | ecosystem: Environmental > Aquatic > Marine > Oceanic | place: Arctic Ocean...
GCTGTAGTGACGTTTACGGGCAGGGTAAGGCAACAAAATAACCACAACGAAGTAAGCAGTTTGATGTTAGAGCATTATCCAGGTATGACAGAAAAAAGTATTAGCGATATTATCAAGACAGCACAAAAAAAGTGGAGCCTTGGCCGCGTAAAAGTCATTCATCGCATTGGTCAATTATCCCTTGGTGAACAAATTGTGTTTGTTGGCGTAACCAGTGCTCACCGCAAAGATGCCTTTGCTGCCAACGAATTTATTATGGACTTTTTAAAAGTGAAAGCCCCCTTTTGGAAAAAAGAACAGATTATTCAAAAGGGCGTTTTGTCTGAGCACTGGTTAGAGGCAAAAAAAACAGATACCGATAAAGCTGAACTCTGGCGTTAATATGACCTACTTTTGGCAAATAATGTTAGTGGTTAGTCTTTATTTTGCATCGGCTGTTAACGCACAACCAATGACTCTGGTGGCTAACGCTCAGAGTAATATACAAAGTAATACTGAGCTAATTTTTCAGCTAGATACTAAGCTAGTTACCAAGTTAGATACTGAGCTAGATATTGAGCTAGATAATAAGTCAAATACTCAGTTAAGTCCTGCATTAGTGTCTGTGTTAAAAACAGAGTTGAAGCCAGAGTTGAAGCTATTTAACCATGATCAGCCTTTGCGTATTGCTGTTGCGGCTAACTTTAGCCCTGTGTTAAAACCTTTATTAACAAAGTTTACAGAAAAAACGGGTATTCAAACACAGGTGATTAGTGGTGCCAGTGGCGCTATCTTCTTACAAATAAAATACGGTGCGCCCTTTGATGTATTTCTTAGCGCCGACTCCAGTAGGCCAATTCAGTTAGAACAATCAGATCATGCTCTCCCTGATAGTAGAGCCACTTATGCCAGTGGACGATTAGCCTTTTATTCAGCCACAATGGCCATCACATCGATTGACACCTTAGTAACAAAGTTATCAATACAGTTATCAAATAAACCAAGACCACGCTTAGCTATGGCAAACCCTAATGTTGCCCCCTACGGTAAAGCCGCAAAAGAAGCATTACAACATATGCAACTCTGGCAAAGTTATCGAGCGCAATTAATTATAGGTACTAATATCAGTCAAACCTTTACCCAAATCCATAGTAAAAGTATTAACCAAGGTTTCATTGCTTATAGCCAACTAAAAGTAAACAACTTAAGGGGTGTACTGATTCCAGCGAGCTATCACCAACCGATAAAACAACAATTGGTTATTTTGAAAAATACTCGCCAACCTGAAGCTGCTAGAGCATTTCGTCAATTTTTACTTTCTGACCAAAGTCAGGATTTTATTAGAAGCTCTGGTTATACAGCGCTTAATCAGGAGATAAAGTAAATGCTCACATCAGATCTGCAAGCATTGCTCACCACGCTGCAAATGGCTGGTTTAACAACCCTGATTTTATTAGTAATAGGCACACCTTTGGCGTGGTATCTTGCTAATATGAAAAGTCGTTTTAAAGTCATTGTTGAGGCATTAGTCGCACTGCCATTAGTTTTACCGCCTACCGTGTTAGGCTTTTATTTACTGATTGCTTTTTCGCCGGAACACTTACCGGGTCAACTATGGCAACAAGCTACTGGTCAACAGCTTGCGTTTAGCTTTTCTGCCATTGTTATTGGTTCAGTCATTTATTCTTTACCCTTTGTTGTGCAGCCCCTGCAACGTGCATTTGAACAACTCGGTGATTCATTACTAGAGGCCAGCGCTGTGCTTGGCGCTGGTGCCCTTGACCGGTTTTTTTCGATTATACTGCCTTTAACAAAAACCAGCTTTATTACTGCTGCCACCTTAGGTTTTGCGCACACAGTTGGTGAGTTTGGTGTGATCTTAATGATTGGTGGTAATATCCCAGGCGAAACCCGTGTGTTATCTATTGCCCTATTCGATCATGTTGAAGCCTTTGATTATGCTCGGGCACATATGTTGTCTATTGGCTTATTAGTAAGCTCCATGGTGATATTAGCGATTATTTATTGGTTAAACTTAACCCACACTGATAAGCGATTATCACCTAAATATAAGCAACAAGCGGAGCACTCAATTGACGATTGATATCCCTCATAATATCGCCTCATTGGCGATGCAAATAAACGTTAATTATGGTCAATTTGAGCTAGCCATTGATCAACGCTTTAGCTTAGACGGCATTATAGGTGTTTTTGGTCCTTCTGGGTCAGGAAAGTCTACACTATTAAGATCGATAGCGGGCTTAGAAAAACACCTTGTTGGTAGCATTACTCTTAACCAAAGAAATTTAATCAATACTAAAAATAATCATGTTGTTAAACCTCAACACAGACAAATAGGCTTAGTGTTTCAAAACAGTCGATTGTTTACACACTTATCAGTACATGAGAATCTTCACTATGCGGTAAAACGCTGTCATGATAATCGTTTATCACTAGGTGAAGTGGTTGAGTTAACTGAACTGGCACCCTTGTTAGCACATAATGTTGTTAAGCTTTCAGGGGGGCAACAACAGCGTGTCGCGCTTGCACGTGCCTTACTTGCTGAACCAAAATTACTCTTACTTGATGAGCCAATGAGTGCCCTAGATCAACGCAGTAAAGCTAAATTACTGCGCATGCTGTTAACCATTCAAAAAAAACTCAACATACCTATGCTCTATGTAAGTCACTCATTAGCTGAACTGCAACAAGTATGCGACAATTTATGGGTACTAAATCAAGGTAAAATAACCAATTTTGGTAATATCCATAAGGTGATTCATCAACTTAATTACAGCAATTTACACGATAAACAAACGAGCTTGTCGTTACCTATTGAACTCATTAACAATGGTTATGGACTAACGCAACTTAGGCTCGACGCTGAACAAACAATATTGTTAACCACGCAAAAATACTTTAATCATTTAACTCAATTACGTTGTTTTATTTTGGCTAATGATATAAGTATTAGTTTAAAAAAAATAGAAAACACCTCTATTGTTAATCAAGTATTTGGTAAAATTAAACAGATAAATCAACAGCAACATAATGCACTTATTACCGTACAATGTGGCGAACAAGATTTTTTTGTGATGATTAGTCAATTTTCTGTACATACCTTGTCACTAGCCATCACTCAGCAAGTATTCTTGCAGTTTAAAGCCAGCGCAGTTCGCACCTTTATCCATTAACCATTAACCATGCAAGTCTACTTTTAGGAAAAAACGTGTTAACAATTCAAGAACAACTAAAATATTCTCGACAAATCAGTTTGCAAAGTGTGGGGGAAAACGGCCAAGTTAATTTACGTAATGCCAAGGTATTAATTCTTGGGGTTGGCGGCTTGGGCAACCCAGCAAGCTTATATTTAGCCGCCGCAGGGGTTGGCACTTTATTTCTTGCTGATGGTGACACGATAGAGTTGAGTAATTTACCTCGACAGATATTATTTAATGAAACCGATATCAATACCAACAAAGCCGATGCAGCAGCCGAGAAACTCCAGTCCCAATTTCCTGATGTAAACATTGAAGCCATTGATGAAATGTTTGATCAAGAGCTTTGTGATTATTATCTACCGCTGGTTGACGTAGTGCTGGACTGTTCAGACAATATCGACACACGCTACCTTATTAATCAAGCCTGCGTAAAACACAAAACGCCCCTTGTCGTTGGTGCCGCAACCGGCTTTGATGGCCAGCAACTGACCATAGACCCGCGTATTGACAGCTCAGCGTGTTACCAGTGCCTCTTTCCAGTAAGTGAGAAGCCACCAGCTAATAATTGTCAAACAATAGGGGTTATTGGCCCAGTACTAGCTATGGTGGCAGGTATGCAAAGTTTACAAACCATTAAGTTATTAACAGGTCATGATGTGCAACTAAATCAACTCAATTTATTTGATGGCTTAGCTAATACGTGGCAACAATTTAACCTAAAAAAACAAGAATACTGCCCCGTTTGCAATAGTAAGTAACATGTAAAAAACACACACAAAAAATACAAAAAACATACAGCAAATATTAATAATGTCCCAAACTAAATTGACAATCGCCACTGCTAATAACAAGCTCGGTACCCTGTTCAGTGACTATTTCATGTGCCATGGCTACCCATTGGTAATAAATATTACGGTGGACTTTTGCCAATAAGTTTCGCCGCACCAGCACATATAAATCACCCTCGGTATTGGTTGTGATCGGGTTTTCTTTACCTAGGGTAAAAACATCATCTAAATTAGTAGTGACTTGCAGCTGGCTTTGCTGATCATCTTGCCATTGCCACTGAGTAATAACAAAAGGGGCATCATCGACGGTTATTTTAACTTTTTCTACCGGGGTTACTAAAAAATACTCGCTAGTGTTATGTTGCTCTTCCTTAATTAAAACCGAAGCAAACAGTTTTACTAAAGCCAAACGTTTAAAAACAGTACCGTTATAAAACCAATCACCATTATTTTTAATTTGAATATCAATGTCACCACAATAAGGTGGATCCCATTGCTCAACAGGTGGCAATGATTTGTTATTACTGGCAAGTTGGGCTGAAATCTTATCAAGTGACATACGCTTCCTATTAGTTAGTTTTATCAACTACGTCATATAAGCTTAAAACATGTAAAGCTTAATTAACACCTCAGGAACGCCCATTAAGTTATTAATATACCGCAAGTAAACGATAAATAGCGACCAACAAACTTGCTTATCAAACCCAGCATGATAACTTTATTGACCATAAACCTTTAAAACGTTTGATCGATTTGTTTTTTAACTCACAACTAAAAGGAAATTTATGTTTACCCTCTCTCAGAGTCAGAAATTAACATTATTAGCTAGCGCTGCGATGTTAATTACCTCATGCAGCAACTCACAAAACGACACAAGAGATATTATGGCTAATATTAAGGCGCCCGTTGCAAAAAAAGTCCCCTATGAAATGTTAATTCATGATGACAAACGTATCGATAACTACTATTGGATGCGTGATGACACCCGCACTGACCCTGAAATATTAGCGCACTTAGCCGCTGAAAATGATTTCATCAACGCAAAAATGCAACACACTGAAATACTGCAAGCACAACTATTCGACGAAATAAAAAGCCGTATTGAGAAAGACGATAGTTCAGTACCTATTAAGCGGGGTGACTATTTTTATTCCAGCCAAATGCAGGGTGAATCCGAATACCCAGTATACGTAAGATCGAGTAATTTCGCAGGTAACAACCTTGAGGTGTTGCTTGATGTAAATATATTAGCCAAACCCCATGATTACTTCCAAGTTAGTGGTTTAAACACTAGCCCAAACGCTAAGCTATTTGCATACGGCGCGGATACCCTAAGTCGACGTGTTTATACTGTTTATTTTAAAGACATAGCCAATAACACATTACTTGATGATACCTTAAAAGGAACAAGTGGTAGCCTTATATGGGCTAACGACAACAAAACGGTCTACTACATCAAGAAAGATCTACAAACCTTGCTAGGCTCAAAAGTTTTTCGTCATACCTTAGGTACCCCACAAGCAGATGATCAACTAATCTATGAAGAAAAAAACAAGGCTTACTATACCGGTTTAAGTAAGTCTAAAGACGGTAGCAGTATATTCATATGGCACGCTAGTACTGAAGCCAGTGGTACTTCAGTGATAGATGCAAATGATCCGAAAGCCATGCCAAAACGCTTTATAAAGCGTGAAGAGGGCCATGAATACTCAATATCAAAAATGAATGATTGGTTTTATATAAAAACCAACTGGCAAGCCAATAACTTTCGTTTAATGAGAGTAAATCAGCAGAATATAGGAGATAAGCGTTTATGGCAGGAAGTTATTCCAGCCAATGATGCGATTAAATTAGAAGATTATGTGTTGTTTAACGATCACCTTGTGTATCAGCAACGTCAGCAAGGCATTAGCCAGCTAACCATACAACAGCTATCAACAGGTAAAAAAAATACCATAAGTTTTAATGATCCTGCCTATACATTATACCTATACGGTAATAATGAAGTCAGTAATAACGCTTTACGCTTGTATTATGCCAGCTTTACTACACCAGCTACTCATTATGATATTGACTTAACCACTTTTGCCAAAACAACACTCAAGCAAACTAAAGTGTTAGGTGACTTCAATAGTAATAATTATGCCTCTGAACGCATTTTTGTTGAGGCACGTGATGGTAAACAAGTACCTGTGTCTATTGTCTACCGCAAAGATAGCTTTAAAAAAGATGGCAGCAACCCACTGTATCAATATGGTTATGGTTCATACGGCGCCACTATCGACCCTTACTTTTCAGTAAGTCGTTTAAGTTTACTCGATCGCGGTTTTGTATATGCCATCGCCCATATTCGTGGTTCAGAAATGCTAGGTCGCCCTTGGTATGAAGACGGTAAAAAACTTACCAAAATGAATACCTTTACTGACTTTATTGATGTTACTCGCGCATTAACAGCTCAAGGCTATGGCGATAAAGATAAGGTATTTGCTGCAGGTGGCAGTGCTGGTGGTTTATTAATGGGGGCTGTAATTAACATAGCACCTGAGCTTTATAAAGGCATTGCTGCTGCTGTGCCATTTGTTGATGTAATAACGACCATGCTTGATGAAAGTATTCCACTAACCACCAATGAATTTAAAGAGTGGGGCAACCCTAAAGACAAAGCGTATTATGAGTATATGAAGACCTACTCGCCTTATGATCAAGTCAAAGCACAAGACTACCCCAATATACTCGTTACAACCGGCTTACATGATTCACAAGTACAATACTTTGAGCCGATGAAATGGGTCGCTAAATTACGAGAATATAAAACCGATAATAACTTGTTGGTATTTAAAATAGATATGGAAGCAGGCCATGGTGGCGCATCGGGTCGATTTAAACGCATCCATGATACCGCTTTACAATACAGTTTTTTTATTGACCTACTCAACAAGTAGTTAATTAGTTCAAAAAGATACTACCCTCTTGCCTTGTTGACTGTGGATTGAGACAAGAGGGTTTATTGATAACAAGATTGTAAAGTATTTAAGCAACACCAACTTAAAAAAACTAACAAAAAAATATATTTTTCCCTTGTTAAAGGGCGCTAAAATGCAATACAACCGCCGCGCTGTTATTTCGCAGCATCTATCTTTATTGATGTTTTATTTGTTAAGCATGAATGGATATCAGTGGTGGCTATAGCTCAGTTTGAAGTGGCATAGTTAATTTGGTCACCTAAATAGAGGTGTTATCATAAACCTCTATTTAGGTGAAACTATGACAAAAAGAAAAAGACCCAATTTTATTCCTGAATTCAGACTTGAATGTGCTCAATTAGTCGTTGATAAAGGCTATTCAGTTTTCGAAGCCTCACAAGAAAAACTGTATCTTTAATACCTGGCCAACTTAGGATTCGTGAGCTGATTAAGCGTATTGTTCGTACCGAAGAAGCTAAGGGGTATTGCAACAACTAATTTAATTTATTACAGAATTTACTCGGTTATAGCCCACTATAATGATTCAAGTACATGTAAAACATATAAGGCTCTTAGTGATATTTTAAGTATCTAATATGAATGTTGTAGATTAGTTGTACAAATACCATAAAACATAATCAATAGTTAGAAATACAATCAAATACGAAGATTTTTCTTGTCAATCTACGCATAAATGCAATATACTCTCGGCGCCTTACCACAAGGCGCTCTAAGTAAGTTCAGTGGTGGCTATAGCTCAGTTGGTAGAGCCCCGGATTGTGATTCCGGTTGTCGTGGGTTCAAGTCCCATTAGCCACCCCATTCTTATACCTATTAATACTAGTAACACTTCCTATTACCCTATTTAAAGTAACGTTTTGTTATAAAACCATACAAGTAAATCAAATCGGGGATAGATTATTTTGCTTAGCTACTAATAAGCAGCTAGTTAATAAGAAAACCTGCAACTGCAACACCATTAATGGTTATTAAGTTTAATAACTTAACAACAATCCTAACGTTCTTAAAATTAATAGGTATTTGTTGATTGCCATTCTACCTCGATAAAAACAACGCAGCTGACTTGATACATTGCTATTATCGCCCCATACTTAACAACATAATATCCTAAACTGAACTAAATGATTGTCTATCTTAATTAACAAGCATGATGTAATAAATTTACGCTATTTTTATAGATTTTTGTTATCAATTGTAGCGTCACAAAGCCTTGTTTTTTTTATCCATCAACACAAAGGCCTTGCATCGTTTATTCAATATGCTTTAGCTGATTGGGTCACTGATATCTATCGCTATTTTTTTACAGGTATTACCGTTAATGGCAATGTTATTATAGTGAATAGTGAACGCTACCTAATTATTGATAATGAGTGTACGGCATTAATGTTATCAGCATCGGTAGCTTCGGCAATTTTTGCCTTGAATTATTCATTGCTCAGCAGGATATTTTCAATAGTCATTAGCTTATTACTAATACAGTTTGAAAACATTTTACGTATACTGCACCTTATCTTTGAAATTCAAAAGCCAGATAACTTATTCAACTTTTATCACTTGTACATTTGGCAAGGTATTAATTTTTTAACTGCCGTTGTTGTTATTTTAATAGCTGAGCACATGATGAAAAGGTTTTCTATTAACCATCAAGGCAACAAAGACCGACCTTGGTATGCAAGCTATTCGTTATCAAAAAAGTGCTAATTATGCTGAGAACACACTTCTTTTTAATCATATTTATCTTATTTTTGCCTTTTATGGCAAATGCCGTTGGCGGTGGAGGTGGAGGTGGAGGTGGCACAAGCGTTCCAACTTTACACTTGTTCTTACAAATAATGTTAATTGTTGTTGTGGCTTGGTTTTACCGTAACAAAAAATGAGAAATGTAACCTAACATTACAACATTAATGCAGCACTAATAATCGAGTTAAGACACACTTGCCTTATAGAGATGAAGATATTTTGCTTGTAAAAAAACTATCAAAAACACATCAAACAAGTGATTTAATGGCAATAGTAATTACCGTTTTATTTTTTTACTTGGCGTTTCCTAGCGGTGGTTATGGACTGTTGTCTTGGTTTGTTATGGTGCCGATTATAATTGCATTAAACCACACCACTAATACAAAAAATGCCTTCATGATGGGCCTATTAGCTGCCACATTGGGTTGGATGTTCAGTATTTGGTGGGTGCCTGATGGTTTAGCAAAAATTACTGGAGCCTCACCCCATGTTAGTATTTTACTGGTGTTTATTTTTTGCCTTATCTCAGCCTTACCTTATGCACTGGCATGTTGGTGCCATGTAAGGTTTAAGTTAGGTAAAAACGCCTCAGGCGCTCTTCTCTCCGCTGCTATTTTTACTCTGTTAGTCAATTACATTCCCCATATTTTGCCAGGGAATTTGGCTCATGCCTTATATTTACAGCCTATTTACCTGCAATTTGCTGATATAGGTGGCGTGGCGCTGGTCTTTTTTATTATTCACTGTGTTAATTTTCTCATTGCTAATGGTGTATCCCAAGTTAACAAAAAACATACACAGTCGATCTATTGCTTCACTCTGGCTATATTAATTTTTGTTGGTAATTGTATTTATGGTCACTTTCGGATTGACGAAATTAATAACCAGTTAAACAAGAGTATTAATAAGTTTTCAGTGTTGTTAATACAACCTAATATTGCCACCTCAAACAGGTCACGTGCTGATTGGTATAATGAGCAAATACCCCTTACTAAATTATTGGGCACTAGCCGCCAACTTGAGCCTGCTGATTTAGTTATTTTTCCTGAAGTCCCTGTCCCCATATCTTCTACTTTTTTTGAAGAAGATGACGTATATTTTAAGCAATTTTTTTCAGGACAAAACTTTTTATTAACAGCAATCAAACCAATTAAACAAAACCTAGAAGAAGAGAGTGGCTATTTTAATACGATGGAGTTACATCACGATAGTGAGAAACTCTCTTATTATAGCAAGCAGGTATTATTACCTTTTGGCGAGTATATTCCTTTTTCTCATGCGCTACCTTGGCTTAAAAAGTTTTTTGCCAATGCGCCCAATTACCGTACCCAAAAATCTAATGCTACAATTTCACTTGCATTAACAAACAAGATTATTAATCTAATACCACTTATTTGTTATGAAGCTGTTTTTACTGACACAGTAAAAAATGGGGTTACCTCAGGTGGTGAGGTGATGATAAATACCTCTAACGATGGCTGGTTCTCGGCATTAGCCGCTAAAAACACTCACTTTGCGTTGGCACTTTTCCGCACCATTGAATTTAGAATGCCTTTAATTCGCGCTACCAATACTGGTCTAACGCGCATTATTAATCCTACGGGTACTATTATTTCTGCACCTTTATCAACAGATATACCTTTGCTGTATTTAGATGAAGTAGGGCTAATAGATTATCAAACCATTTATCAACAACACCCTAATGCGTTTAAGTATTTACTGATTATTTTTATCATTGTGGGGTTATTGTATAACAACTCTAAAACAAAAGTTCCGTAATAAAAAAGGTGCCCTAAGGCACCATTTTAAATTGTTATTACGTAAAAGTTTTCTATTACTTTTCTTTATTAATGAAACTAAGACTAATTAC
>Ga0115006_10003591_pt1 | contig 10581 bp, 9 predicted proteins | sample ArcOceMetagenome_3_FD_88943 | JGI IMG/M metagenome (GOLD analysis project Ga0115006, IMG submission 88943) | Marine eukaryotic phytoplankton communities from Arctic Ocean - Arctic Ocean- Svalbard ARC20M Metagenome | ecosystem: Environmental > Aquatic > Marine > Oceanic | place: Arctic Ocean...
AAATCCGTGACACGATACCGAGCTGGGCCCATAATCAGCGCGTTGACTTGGTGCGTTGGTATAAGAAACGAATTAGACGTGGAAATCGCAACCGTCATCGCAAAGATTGCAGGATCACCACCCGCCGCCAACGCAATTGAAACGGCCAGCGGCACCAAAAGCACAGTGGCACCAACATTTGACATCACCAAAGTAAAAACTGTTGCTAAAAGCGCAATCACAACCTGCAAGCCCCAAACTGGCCAGCCCTCAAGTAACAACAAGACCTGATACGCAAGCCACTCAGCAGTACCGGTTGATTGCACCGCTTGGCCCAAGGGCAACAAGCTCGCAAGCAGAAATACCGTATTCCAACTAACTGCAGAATAAGCCTCATCAATCGACAAAACTTTGGTGATAATCATCCCAATAGCCCCAATCAGCAAGGCCAAAGAGAGACGAATGTCCGTAAGCAAAATCAGCCCAAAAGCCACAACAAAGAAAAACAGCGCCCAGCCAACTTTTTGGGGGCGCACCTCTTCCTGCGGGAAATCGGTTGTAACAACCACAAAGTCTCTATCTTTGTTGATACGGGTGAGCGCTTCCCACGTGACATGCACCACCATGATGTCACCGGTCTGCAATGGCTCTATGGAAAGGCGCGTGGCATCATGATCCGCAGTTTGGACATGGCTCAACGTAGTCTCTCCGCGCCGGATCGCCAGCAACGACATCCCATGCACCGCGCGCAGCCTGGTTTCGCGCGCAGTTTTGCCAATTAAATCACTATCAGGCGGGATCAGGATTTCAGCAATCCCGGCCTTTGCCGCCGATACGTCTTCGGCGAACACATCGAGCTTTGGCAAAACTGTCACGTCAAATAATGCGCTAAATTCTGAGATCACGCGGTGGCGCCCCAACATGGCCAGACGGCAGGGGCCCTCTATGACTGTATCATTGGGACTGGCCAGCGCGGTCTTTCCTTTGAAATGCGTACCGATCACATAAAGGTTATTGGCCTCGGAAATATCTGCAAGGGTGTGACTGACAAGAAGAGAATGCTCAGGCACTTCGACTTCGACCAAATCGGCTTTTAGTCCATAAAGACGCTTGAGATAGCCCTGCGTGGATTGCCCCGACACACCTCCTTGTTCGGCATTTGGTCGCGGCAAGACAAAACGCCCAAAGATTATAAAATACAAAATGCCAGTAAACACCAAAGACACGCCGATCGGGGTAACTGCAAACAACTCGAACGGCACCATTTGCTGTTGGGGCGGCAGATCTTTGTTGGTAGACAGTATGAGATCATTCAACAAAATTAGCGGTGAAGACCCGACCATTGTCATGGTCCCTCCGAGAATAGCGCAAAACCCCATGGGCATCAGCAGGCGGCCCAGACCAATTTCGGTTCTCGCGGAAATTCTACTGACCACAGGCAAGAAAAGTGCGGCAGCCCCAACATTTTGCATAAACGAGGAAATGATCCCAACTGTGGCGCCTATAATTGGCACGATCCGCGCCTCTGTAGCGCCACCAATATTCATAATATAGGCCGCCACTTTGCTCATTAGACCCGTTTTATCCATGCCTGCCCCAATCACCATAACCGCGATTATTGACATCACAGCGTTGGAGGCGAACCCGTCAAATAAGTGGTTGATATCGGCAATGTTGGTGAATCCGGGAATATAGCTGGCCGCACCGAGTAAAACCATCACGATGATTGCCGCTACATCGACGCGAACAATTTCTGATATGAATAAAAACAGGGTTAGAAAAATAAACCCCAGAACCATCACCATTTCGGGATTTAGCGGAATATATTCCATGCGCAGTTGCGGGCCTAGATTTAGAAAATTGAGATTGGGCTTTTGTCATACAAACCTTAAAAAGCGAGTGAGTAAAGACCTTTAATTCGAATGAGCGTATTTTTGGCGACTAACCAATGCGCAGTCACAAACGACAAGTTACCCGCGGGAACGCGATCGGTCCAAAGATACCTTCCGTTCGTCTCTGGTGCCGTCTGCTATACCGTTAATCCCAAGCGAGCTGGGCTAAGCCCTTTTATTACATGCAATGATGAATTTCATATCCAAAGCACAATTTACCCCCCACTGACTGAAAGCGTTCTTCATATAATTTGACTAAGCACCCACGTGTGTTGTGCGTGCAACATGGAAGCCCAAGTTATCAAACGTGCTGCAACAACCCTAAAAGTCAGTCATTGGGGCGCCATAACAATGCCTAATATGTAGCGCCTTGAACTTTACAAAACCAATTAGTTGTGCGCGAAGACAAACCAACAATTTCACCCCATGTATGCTGTCTTAAAACCCGCAACAGAGACACCTGTGATTTTTTTATGAGCCGTTTTTATTGGATCTAGGCGAGGACAGACTTTGGGAAATAAAAGCTGACCACCCAGTTGGGGACATCTACAATCTCAGATATACGCAGATCGCCAGCCACAGAGCACAGCATATAGGCATTGACCGCAGACATTTGGGTCGTGGCGCAAATCCAGTCAATCATCTCAGAGACGGCATCACGTGCCGCCACCATCAGATCGTCTCCGACACCCGTTGTGATCCGGTAGCCTTGCCCATCTATGTGGTTGGTTACGGGTCCGGCAGTCTCCAAACGTGGGAAAGCAAAACCTGCATTTTTAATGAGTTCGACCTTAATCTCAACCTCCATCGGACTTTCAATAGCCGTACCACAAATCTCGCCGTCGCCCTGTGCCGCATGGGTATCTCCAAGTGATAAAAGCCCCCCCTGCACTTCCACTGGCAGATAAAGTGTGGTGCCTGTACAATTGTCGCGTATGTCAAGATTGCCCCCCACTCGGCGCGGCGGCACCACGCTGTGAAGGCCCGGTTCGGCAAGCGCCAAGCCAATTGTACCAACAAAAGGCTTAAGCGCCACCTGCCCCATCGGGGCATACGCAGCAGGTTTGCAAAGACTAATGTCATAATCCCAGATATGCAGCGCAGGGTCGGGAAAATCTTCGGCCAAAAGCCCAAAGCCCGGAATATTGGCTGTCCACCCCCAACCTAACGGATGAAACGCACGGAACGTGACCGCGACAGCGTCTCCAGGTTCAGCAGCCTCTATATACACGGGGCCGGTAACCGGGTTGACACGATCAAAATCCAGCGCGGTTAAATCTGTGACCTTTGCCTTAGGGTGCAATTGACCGCCAGATGCATCGATGGTCTCAATCGCAATCGTTTCACCAGGTTTTACAGATAGGGCGGGTTCAATCGTATTGTCCCAACCTAGATGGTGATCATGTTTGTGAATCGTATGATGACACGTCATTTTTCCGTCCTTTTTGTCTCTTACGATGCAACAAATCTTCGATTTCACGATGCCCCATGATGCCATTTGGTAAAAAGGCCATCACTGCAACGATGACCACCCCCAGCAGCAAGCCCGATAAACCCAGCATTTGCGGCAATTTAACTCCAATCAAAACTGGACCCGTTTCCAACCAACGCACCAACTCCAAGCCCATGGTAATCAACAAGGTCCCCAGAACTGCACCGGTGACACTGCGCAGCCCACCCAAGATAAGCATCGCAACGGTCAGAAAGACAAAATTGAAATAAAACGGTCGAGCCGAAATCGTGCCAAGGAAAAACGAATAAGCAATTCCCGCAGTCGCGAAAAAACAGGCACTCATCACCCAGGCAATCAGCCGCACGCGACGCACATCGACCCCGATAGAACGCGCTCCCGCCTCGTCATCGGAACTAGCGCGCAGTTGCAATCCAATCGAACTTTCGCGAAACAGGCGCGCGACAAAGATTGCCAAAACGACCAATCCGGTAATATGGGGCAGATCAAATATCTTAGGGATGCCGAAAAAGCTTGATTGCCTTTGAAAATATCTGTCCGGTGCAAAAATATTGAATGTACGATGACCAGTAATGCAATGCTGGTGATGGTTACACCAACGCCACTGAGCCGCACAATTATCAGCCCAGTAGCGAGCCCCATAAGCCCAGTAATCACCAGAGCAATCGTCGCAGACACCAGTGCTGACAGCTCAAAGGCATTCAGACCCCAAGGTGCATCAGGCAAAGAAATCAGTTTCATTGCAGCCGGAGTGACACAAATAGCCGCGATATAGGCTGCAATCCCCATAAAAGCTGCATGGGAAAATCCCGTGATGTTCGCATTGCCAGTAAAAACCTGCAGCCCCACAACCACCAAGAGATTGACAAACGTCGCATAAAGAATCCGCGCGTGGTACGTTTCACCCCAAATATAATAGGCCCCAACGATCGCCAAAATCATCAGGCTTAACAGCGCAGAACCCATCAAGCCCTTACGTTGATCCGGATTGAAATACGCCATCATCAGATCTTGTCCCCCTTGTTGCGTGCCGGCGACAGAATGCCGTCAGGACGCCAGATTAGGACCAGCGCCACCAGAGAAAACACGGCCGCCGACGCAAGCCCACCTGCGCTTTGCGGTAAGATGATCAGCATCGTCACCTCGGCAACTCCCAACAGAAAACCACCTAAAACGGCACCAGGTAGACTACCAAACCCACCGATCACACAGGCCACAAACGCAACCAGTACCGGATCAAATCCCATATTGGGCTGGACGCTGCCACGGCGCGCCATAATGAAAATACAAGCCAGCCCTGCCAGCAGTCCGGATATGGCAAAAGCACCTGCGATCACACGGTTTGCACGAAACCCGCATAGGCGCACCATCTCAAAGTCCAAAGCTGCCGCACGCATTGCGATACCAAGAGGCGTCTTCCGTAAAAAGAGCGTCAAAACCACGATGGCAACAAGCGTTGCTAAGGTTTCATAAATTTGCAGCGAAGACACACGGATTGTCCCAATAGTTATGGTTTTATCAAGAAAAATGAACTGGGTCGCGGCAATCGCACGTGGAGAACCAAGCAATAAAAACAGATTCTGAAGGACAATACTGACCCCAAATGCCGTCAAAAGTCCCGTGGTCAGATCCGCACCTCGCACAGTTCGAAAGGCCACGCGTTCCAGAACCACCGCCGTCAAAACGCAGGCAAACATGACACCGATCATAATAATCCACGGATTGCTAGTCAGCAATGTGGCGGTAATTACCATCGAATAACCACCAAAAGCTACGACCTCGCCATGGGCGAAATTCACCAGCCCCATAATCGAAAATACAATTGCCAGCCCAAGTGCAATCAGCGCGTATTCCGCGCCAAAACTCAATGCGTTCAAGGTTTGTTGAATGGCATAATCCATCAGACGTAAACTCCAGTCAACTCATTCATCAATTCACTTCCATGTCCAAATTGATCGGTTTGACCATGTATATAGATGACGCCATTATTCAAAACATAGACGTAATCCGAGACGCTGACAGCGGCTACAGCGTTCTGTTCCACCAACAAAATTGTGGTTCCCTGAGCTTTCAGATCGCGGATGATATCGAATATCTTTGAGACAATTTGTGGCGCCAGCCCCAGAGACGGCTCATCCAGTAATAGGATGCGCGGGTTGGACAGCAGAGCGCGGCTGATCGCAAGCATTTGTTGCTCTCCCCCCGAGAGGGTTCCAGCCAGTTGATCGCTGCGCTCTCGCAAAGTGGGAAATTGTACAAACCACTGCTCAATCTTAGCACTGAGTTGGGCCTTACTATTGTACAAGGCGCCCCCCATTATCAGGTTTTCGCGCACTGACAGATTGGCGAAGACACGCCGGCCTTCCGGCGAAATCGCAAGACCACGCCGACTGCGGTCATCAACTGACATATGTGCAATTTGATCTCCGCCCAAACGGATGGACCCAGTGGCGCGGGCTGTTCCGGTAATCGCCGAAAGCGTCGAGGTTTTACCCGCGCCGTTGGGGCCTAAAAGTGTCACACACTGCCCCTCAGAAACAATCATATCAATGTCATGAACCGCCTGAATGGGTCCATGAAAGACGTTAAGAGAGTTAATTTCAAGCATATAAGTCCTATCATTTGCAGCGCCTTTCCAGAGCAGACCCCGGAAAGGCGCGCAGATACCTAAGGCCAGGATGGCACGTTGGTAGGAATGTTCTGAGACAGTAAGACACGTTGCCCATTTTTAAACCCGATCACCGGAATATCGCGCAAAGCATAGCTTTTGGTATCTTTGAACGAGATTGATGAGACCGACATCACAGGAATACTGTCCGCGGCGCGGATCGCCGCTCGAATTGCCGCCGGTTCCAGCGAACCGCTCGCTGTTATGCCATATTCGATGATCTTGATCATATCTCCACCCAGCGATGGGAATAACCCGTTCACCTCGACCCCGACCGCCGCACATTCGGTTTGAAATTTTTCTATGCGGCTGCCCGGAATGGCAGGAGCCAAGGTGCCAAAAAAGACCCTATCCAAAATTGATGGATCTTGTTCCGCCAATGCGTCCAAAGACGGATCATCAAAGCCGTCAGATCCAACAACCCAAGCCTTAAGCCCCGCCGAGCGCATCTGCCGGATCAAAATACCAATATCTGGCATTGCCCAAGATATATATACCGCATCCGGGGCCGGTTGCAGCGCTTTCAATTCGGCTATTTGTGGACTCCAGTCCATGGTGCCAGCAGTATAATTTAGGCGGGCCTGCAAATTGCCCCCATTCGCCACGATCACCTCCGCGAACCATTCCGGAGTGCGAGCAGACCATGAACCACCCTCGTCAGAAGTGAAAATCGCGATATTCTTGACCCCTTGCGACAGCGCATAATTGGCAGCCGCTGTGGCCGTAAAAGGATCAGGTGCCACATTGGTCAAAAAATTATCGACCAAGCCCGTGTGCATTTCTACCTGAGTGCTTTGAGATTGAACCACGGTCACCCCATTTGCCGCAGCAATTTGCGCCACGGGAATCATTGTGTCGGAAAACGGGATCGTACCAAGCGCAACTATGTCGTTGCTAAGAAACCGCTCGGTCAACGAAATCGCAGTCTGTGTATCAGACCCGGTATCTTGGATAAGCAACTCTAAATTTTTACCGCTGATACCCCCAGCGTTATTTATCATCTTAACCATACACTGTGCGCCAGCCACTTCGTTGTAGGGTGCAAAATCACCAGTTAGCGGTACCGCTAGGCCAATTTTTATTGTTTGTTCTGCCTGCACGGCAATTCCCAAAAAACTGAGAATGGTAGCTGTCAAAAATGAAATTGAATATAATTTTACCATAATCTATCCTTCTAGTTTTAATCAGTTTGCTTGGCCAAGATAAGCGTTTATTACCTCCCTGTTATTTGTGACATTTTCAGGCAGTCCCGAGGCCAGCAGGCAGCCCATATTCATGACAGTTAACTTTTCGCAAGCCGACATGATGAATTTCAGATCGTGATCGATAATGATTATTGCGCAGGGCCGGCGCTTGCGAAGCCAAATCAAATTATCCAGTAATTCAGTGGTCTCTTTGGGGTTCATGCCCGCCGCAGGTTCATCCAGCATCAAAATTCTGGGCTGCAATGCGAGTGCACGGACAATCTCAAGTCGCCGCATCTGCCCATAAGGCAGGCTATCAGGTGAGTCCTCTAGCACGTTGCGCAGGTGAAAAAGATCAATCGCATCTTCCACAAGATCAGGATCAACAGCCGAGCGTCCCGCCAATGGGATCTCTGCAACCTTAATATTTTGACGCACCGACAGATTTTTGAATAAACGGAGGTTTTGAAATGTACGCGCCACCCCCATGCGCGCGCGACTTTCCGCTGGTAAGTTTTCAATATGATGACCATCTACCAAAATTTCACCCTGGCTTGGAGTGAGCAACCCCGAAATCAAGTTGAGCATCGTGGTTTTTCCAGCACCGTTCGGACCAATCAAACCGTGAATTTCGTTTCCTGCAACCGTAAAGCTGACACCGTCCACAGCCCTGACCCCGCCAAAATGTTTAACGATATTGCGAACTTCGAGCATATTAGTATACATCCTTGTATCGATCGCATTTCTGGTTCCAGTCAAGTTCCGACAGAACCGCCATCTCACCCCGTTTATTGGCGACATAAAGATCGACAAACTCATCCCCAAACCAGCCACGCACAGCAGCAGAATGGTCGCACCGTCCCAGAGCCTTGTCCAAAGTTTGCGGCAGGCGGCAGATGCCTTGCGCTGCAAGCTCGTCCTCTGCAAGAACTGATAAATCCTGCTCGGTCGGCTTTGGTGGCTCTATCCGGTCTTTAACTCCTTGCGTGCCTGCGAATACCAAGGCGGCATAAGCCAAATACGGACTGGCAGCTGCATCAACCGACCGCACCTCAAAATTGAACTGGCGGGCAATCTCTTGCGGATTAAGCGTCGAAACTGGGCAAATCCGGACAGAGGCCTCGCGGTCCCGATAACCCAAATTATTATATGCTGCGCTCCAGCGGTTGGGTTGCAGGCGCAAATAGCTAATCTCAGAAGGGGCCAGAAATGCCAGAATTTAATCAAGGTAATGCAGAATACCGCCAATAAAATGTCGGGTCATCTCGCTCATCCCATGGGGGTCAGATGGGTCATGGGTCAGGGGCAGGCCAGCGTCGTTAACAAAACTAAAATGTATATGCACCCCATTGCCAATACCGTCAGGATTAAGAATTGGCGAAAAGCTAGGCATGGCCCCGTGACTTGCGATTACATCTTCGGCTAAAAAGCGCAAAATCACCGCGTTATCGGGCGCCATAAGCCCGACCGCGGGTTTGATCGTAACCTCATATTGCGATGGCCCGAATTCTTTCATAAAACTATCCGGCTGACAGGAGGTCTGAGCAAGTGCAGCCAGAAAAGGGCCGGACCAGCCCTTGGCATCCCGAAACCCTTTTGCGCCAAATCCATCGCCGACGCGCGGAGTGACATTCTTTATCTGGAATTCATGCTCGAAAGCCGCCAATAGCGTCGCACCACAGGCCTTTTTCAATGCATCAATCGCCCGGCGTGCGTGAGACCGCGGACAACAGACCCAAGGGTCGCCAGCCAGGGTACGAATATCACCAAGAGCAAGATCAAAAATGTCTTCTCCCTGACCCAAAGTGAAGCGCATCTCAGCATCGGGTACGAGGGCCAAGTCACCAAAAGCACCCAAAGCGCCATCCGAAAAGGTGTCAAAGCAAGTGATTTGCGCATTGGCCGGTGTCCAACCCAAACCGCTATGGCAGCGTTTCTCCCATTGCGAGATGGGAAAAGACTTGCCCCGCAAAATGCCCGACAGGTCTGACGTTGCCACAAAAACCAATCGATCTGATGTATTCAAGCGTTTATTCTCCATTTACCTGTGCAAGCAGATCCCAAGCATAAAACCTTCCGCGTGGATCATCCCCATCGTGGTCAGACTGCGGATGACCCGCGCCACAAGAAAGGAAACTGTCAGACCTGCGCTTGTTGGACCTGACATGCAACGCAAACGCCAAAATTCGCTGCGCACAACCCTTGGTTTTAACCAGATTAATATAACGACATTCGGCGGAACCGAACGGCTCTGTTCGCCGGTCTGTAAGGGATAAACTATTCACATCAATGCCCCGCAAAATCACGGGCTTTCATTTTTAAAGTTAAAAACTGTTGTCAATATTCAGCACGTGAAATACGTCTTGCAGATAAGGTATAAAATTTATTCGAAACGCCCATTGCTCCAAAAACAGGATTACGTAGAGATTATCGTGACACAGACAAAAGGCAACAGACAACATGTCAACCTGTTGGTGGCAGGCAGCGATTTAGATCCCGTTTTAGTAAAAAATCCGCGATCAACAGCCTCTGTTGCGATTATTTGTGAACATGCTGGTCAAAATATTCCGATTGGTCTCAATAATTTAGGATTATCCCAAGCGGAACGCAATCTTCATATTGCCTATGATATCGGCGCAGGAAAGGTTGCCACATTATTATCGGAAAAGTTGCAGTGCGCGCTTATTTTGCAACGCTATAGTCGGCTGGTGATCGATTGCAACCGCGCCCCGGGAAGCGCACAGTCGATCCCGAGCGTCAGCGATTCCGTTGTCATCCCACAAAATGTCCACATATCCCCAACCGACCGCAGGGCACGGGAAAGCGCAATTTTCGACCCCTACGCGAAAGAATGTCAGGCGCGTATATCTCAAAACCATATTCGTTTCGCATTTTCAATTCACAGCTTTACGCCAAAACTTGGCGATACAGACCGGCCTTGGGATATCGGATTTTTACACCGCCACAGCCACATCCAAGACGACCAGTTGATCATGCTTGCAAAACACCTCCGGCCCAATCTGACAATTGGCAAAAATCAGCCCTACATGATCGAGGATGCGACCGACTGGTTTATTCCCGTCTGTGCAGAACCGCGCGCCCTGCCACACAGTCTGATCGAAATTCGCAACGACCACTTGTTAGATGATCGCGGGTGCCACGATTGGGCAGAGCGGTTGTTTAATTTATTGTGCACATTCATGGAGGAACACAATGACCCCGACCCGTAATCTCCCCCTTGTTCCGGCACAGTCGGCCCTCTTGTTCATTGATGTGCAAAATTTCAGTGCGCACCGGCAGGGCGCCGAATTCGCCAGCCTGTCGCAAGAGGCATGTGAGCAGACATATGGCTGGTACTTCGCGCAATTGGAAAGCCGGGTCATTCCC
>Ga0115006_10003594_pt1 | contig 10576 bp, 1 predicted proteins | sample ArcOceMetagenome_3_FD_88943 | JGI IMG/M metagenome (GOLD analysis project Ga0115006, IMG submission 88943) | Marine eukaryotic phytoplankton communities from Arctic Ocean - Arctic Ocean- Svalbard ARC20M Metagenome | ecosystem: Environmental > Aquatic > Marine > Oceanic | place: Arctic Ocean...
CGATAGTAATGGCTCTGGCAGATATCTGGTGAATGACGACGTCCTCTCTGGTCCTCAACAGCTTCGTGAGACGGCTCTTTGTTTCCCATTCATGCCTCGCACTCTTGATGTGCTGGCTCGATGTGCGGCTTCTATCATCCCGGTATCTTCGGCGTCATCGTCGAATAGTTCCACTGAAGTACCGCGCGACAGTGTTTCTACTTGTATGAGTAAGATGATGGCGTTGGCTTCTGCCCTGGCCATCGGGGGTGGTTCTATCATTCTGTCCGAGGAAACTGATGATAAAGATGGCGATGAAGGATGTTTCGTTATTGCTGATGCACGCCTTTCGAGTATGGCAGTCTCTACTCTAATGGATTGCGTCAAACGAATTGCTACAACGTCGAGCACTAGTAGTGGAGCCACATCTTCCGTGAGCGGTGGCGATACAAGCGGCTTAATGCCAGCTGAATTAGTCCAGCTATATCATCTTGATAAGCCCCTCATTCCTCCTTCGTCGGGAGGAGAACTGAACGAGTCTGCCAAGGTTGACGGCTTTTGTTCTTACGGCGGTGCACTGATTCTTCTTCCTGTCTCAGCACATTCATCATCGTCAGCATCTGTTCCTGGCGACGATGGCCTTGGCACTCTAATGGGGATTACCAGCAGTGCTGGTGGGAGCAGTGGGCAAAGGCACGGTGGATGCTTAGAAGATGGCGATGTGCTGGCTCTCTTCCTTCGTGCCATGCTCGAACCTTCGGGAGATCACCAATACACCGCTGAGGAGTGTGCAGCTCGCCTTCTGACTCAAATTCTGAGGATTGTTGGATGTTGCTACGCGCGAGTTTCTGATCTCCAACCTGTTGTCCGAGATTCAGATGTCCAGGCGATGGAAAAGATGGCCTTTGCCAAGTCAGCACTTGCCGCAGATGCTCTTGATACACTAAGGAAGTCCCTTCTCATTCGACCGTCATCTCCGTCTATCAGCTCGAGCAAGGACCGCTTACGTCGTTGCCTCCGTTCATGCGGCCTTCAGTTGGACCACATGCGTCGCTTGATTGATTGCTCCTGCTCTCTGGAAAACTTTTTCCGCGACCGTGTCTATTCATCTCGGCAAGCTCACAAGAACAAAATTGAGAAAGAGAAAACAGATGAACGCAATGCCAACAGCGACGCCGAAGCAGTATTAGACGCTTCAACGCGCCGTGATAAATCTTGTAACGAGTATGACCCAGCGGAACGCCGGCTATGGTAAGTCTCAAGTGTTTGCTCTCAAAAGTTATTATCAAAAACAATTCAAAATGATTGCATCATTGGTTGCTCGCATTAGCACGCTTATTCACACAATCTCGTCCTGCAACTTCTTTCTGCATCAATCATCGCAAAGGCAATCTCATGTGAAGTGCTGCCTCACTTTTGGTAGAGGGAAACCGGGCGACCTGTACACGGCAACAAATATGGGCTTCAGCTCTGAACCTATCCTGGGAGATTACAAGACGCGCCTTGATATGCATCAATTGGTTGCCGAATCCTTTGAACAGTCCAGCGATCTGAAGCTCTCTTGGCCGCTTGCTCTCCCACGTACGCTCCATGCCCTCATCACTTCGAATCTGTCTGTTGAGCCTCTTCCCAAAACGGCAAAGGAAGCAGCCCCAGAGCGCCGCATCTGCGACTTGTTTGTTTCAGCGATCTCCGAGGCATTGCAGGACTTAACGTTGGTGTCCAACTGCATGTCCGACTTCTGCGTTCCTTTGTCGTTGAATGATTCTCGAATGTTCCTCCTCGCTCTCCTTCGCATGCCAAAGAAGGAGCAGACGAAGGTGCTTTCTAAATTGGTCGACTCTATCCACGAGAAGGTGGTGGAGCGCTCATTCGATCTCAGTGCTGGCAAGAGTGCTGAGGGAAAAGCCGCGTCATCGGGGTTCCTTGCCAGGCTCGTTACTGTTGCTGTGGCAGCTGTGGATAGTGTTCGAGCCGGCCGTCACCTCCTAGAGACCCTCCGAATGCAGACTGGATCTGAGCACTATCATCCCCCTGCTGGATTGTACGAGGACTTTACCTCCAAGGAAGACTGGTATGGAAGATCCAATAGCTTTCTGAGTCTTTATGGTGACTGGGAGCAAAGTGGAGTGCCAGTTCCGGACATCATCGACGGTACAGAGCCCTTGGTGAAAACATCGATCAACAAGCTCATCACCTCGTTTATGATCTTGTTCGACAAGTCATTTGTGTCTGCAAAGGACGATCATTGTCACTTACTCTTTTCTGCTTGGAATGCCCTTGCCGAATGTAGCGTGTGGGATCTGAAAGCACCGATGCCACTTGAATCTCTTGCGACCGGTGATACCGCCCAATATGCCAGATCTCTGATTGAAATGCGACAAGACATGTGGGCCATTCACAAGCGCATCGTCGGAGCGTCTGAATCTCATCCCGATACAATGCTCTTCAGGGGCCTGACAAAGAAGGTGGACACCGGCAAGTTTCGAAGCATGCAAGTGTCTGCCATGCTCAAGACGGCGGTAGAATTTGCAGTGGATATCGCCAACAAAGCAGTCGTATCTCTCGTGGACGCTGACAAGCAATCTCCATCATCGTCTTCGGCAGCGCTCTCCGTTTACGAAGGCGTTGCAGCCTACATGTCATTCCTAATCTCCATGCATACCAAGTCTGACAAAACATGCAACACTTACTTCGGTGACGAAAAGCTCCGAAAGACAGGCCGAAGGAAGGGAAGCGGGATGTCTGATTCTGTCGAAGAGGCACCATCTTCGGACGAATCTGATTACGACGAAGATGAAGAAGACGAGGCCAAAATGGCAGTGCTCTCGAAGCTCCACGATGCGTGCCAAGCTGTTGGTGCAGCCCCGGTTCACCCAGACTGGCTTGATACAAGCGTTCGCATCTGTCCGGGAATATCCCCCTCGGCGGCGGCTGAGGCTGCCAAGGCCGCGCTGTCCTCCCTCTCGAAGCTGGCCAATGCTGCACGGATCCATCGTGAGAAGTCTCTCCAGCGTGCGCTCTCCAGTACGAGCACAGAGCCGGGAAGTGAAAGCTCTCTGAGCGACGCAGCCCTGGCACTAAGGATCCACAGGTCGATCCAAGATCAGGATGCGTCCCAATCGTCCGCAGTCGCCGAAACGTTGGGTTTTGACAAAAATCTCTTATCCTCTCTGAACAATATAAACTGCAGCTGCTCTAATGATGCTACTGTGAGAGAGACCTGGTGTACCAACTCAGCCCAACAAATCAAAGGGGGCTTCCAAGAGTGTGCTGCGGCACTCGAGGGCTGGTTCACAACGAGTGCGGAGCTCCGAGCCACAAACGAGTGGGAGATGCTCCTTAGTGATTCTCTCGTCGCGGCGTGTACCAATATCGCTGCTTCCCAGCCAGATGATCTAGCGGCATGGCGGGGTGACCGCGGGGCTTTAGGTGATTCTCTTGATGACGCCGAACGTTGGCAGAACATCGTTTGCGCCTGTGCCGAGGCGATGGTTCCTTGTGCGGCACTTTTACGACTAGGCTTGAATTGTGGGCGTGGTAGATCGCAGCATCCCTTCAGCATCGAGGATCAAGTGAACAAAGAAAAAAGTCTGGAGCCAAATGCTGTGCGACCATCATCCCCGCTCCCTGATGGCAACCTCGTGTCTTTTGTGTCGGTGCCGGAGGATGAAATCAAGTCCGCGCTAGCGACAAGCATTGCCGTCCTCTCCGATGTCGCCTCGGAATCTGGAAAAAGTCATTCTGACATCAACAAGACGTGTCATGCAGCCATGTGCCATCTGCTGGGCGACGCGTCGCAGCAAGAGAACTGTGAGGATCTCGCAACTGTTCGATTCCATCTCGCTGGACTTTGTGCTTTCGATCAGGCTCTATCTTTGCTTGGGGCTTCTAATGACAAGCGCATTCCCATTCGACCCGATGATGTTGTTGTCGGGATTGTCAATGCCCTTGATCGCAAGGAAGTCATCCCGCAGCTACTCGCTGCCTTGGGTATCGACAATACTGTGAAGATTGATACGCTGTCTGAGAGGCAGGTCGATGCCACAAACTTGCTAAGAAATGCCCAGAAGCAATTCCAGACTCTTTCCGATGTGTCTTTGAATCCTGACATCGGTGATTCGCTCCTCCCGTGGACATGGGGCGAGCAGCCACAAGAAAGTCTTTCTCTTTTGATGAAACTTTTATTCAAAAAGACTCACAACCTCGCCAGCGCATCGAGGGCTGCAATTGCTCGCCTACTGGGCAATGTCATTGTCGCCGAGGCGGACCATCTCTTGAGCACCGCCTCATCGAGCGGAAATACGGCTGTTGTCTTGCCAATTATCGCGAAGGCATGGAACGAGTTGGACCAAGAGGAAGTCAATCGAGTGATCCTTGGTGATATTTGTTGCGTCCAGAAAGAAGACGGCAGTGATGATTTGAGTAAGAATATCGGTGTGCTGCTGACTCAGCTGTGCTGCTCGGACTCGTCAACAGTACAGCTAGTTGGTGAAGATTCCTATCTTTTCGCAACTCAAGCCATGGTAACGTCCATCAAGGATTGGGCCGTTCTTCCAGATAATGATGTGACGCCGAAGAAAATGGACATTTTGGAGCACCAAATGGAACTGCTTTTCGCTCTTGCCACCCGAACAGGTGGTGGAGAACATGACGGCCTCTTGAAGAAGGCCGGAGAAGAACTTTTGACTTTGGCGTCGGGGGAGAGACTTTCGGATCAAACGAAAAAGGGAAAAGCAAAGTCGGATCGATCTTCAGCGGACCCGAGATACTTGCCAGCATTGGAACGCTTCTTCTACTTCGTTCATGCCCTGAATAAGCGAATGAACCAAATGGATCTAGACTCGGGATCTTCAACTGCCGGAACTCACAAGCAGCAGAAGGGGGTGTCTTCCAATAGCAATTCCACAAGCGCTGACCAAGACCGTGCTGGCGTTGGCGACGACAACGAGAAAAGTGAATTCTACATCACGAAATCTGGCGCCAAAGTCTGGCGTACCTGCACCTTTATTGACACTGGTGGCGACTTCAAGGAGCAGCACTGGTGTGAGTGGAAATCGTTGCTTGGCACGCGTTGCAGCTCACACGATTTGTTGTATTTTATCGTTTCGCTTTTCTCTATCTTTGTTCTCCATTCATCTGACTCACTTTTCTTGTCCTTGTATTCACCCGTCGTACCGCAGACAATTGCTATACATGCGGCTTGCTCTGGGACAAGGGCTGCTGTACACTGTGCGCTCTCACGTGTCATCGCGACCACGATGTTGGATATTCTCGAAAGAGCAGCTTCTTTTGTGACTGTGGCGCCGAAGTGGCGAGTGCGGGGGAAGAGAATAGGGTAACTTGCCGTTGCCTGTCGCCCCTTTCCTCCAAAGAACTCTCCACGATTTACGAGGAGCCAGAATCGACGAAGAAAGAGGATCGTTCGCCGTCAAATCCAGGCAAACAGAATGAGCCGTCACCTTTTACTGATACATTCAAAGATCCAGCGTCCCGAAGTGATGCTCATTCTCGAGAGAGCACAACGCGAACTATCGATGCCCTGGTCCGTCGCCATCCTGACCATGTCGATGCTGCTGTGAACAAAGTAATTGGGGAGATTAAGTCGTCATGGGGAGAACGTCTCGTCGAAGTTTTCGACGGTTGCTTCCATGCATGGTCGCAAAAGGTGAAGAATCCGGATACTTTGTCAGAGGACGGGGTGTCTCCTTCGTCCGCTTCGACTGCAGCTGAGTCTGACGTCGGTTCTACATCTGGTCCTCGTCAGGCCGCTACTGAGACTGTGACTGGAGCCTCCAGTTGCCTCCCTGATCTGTCGCTCCGAAGTGGTAGAACCTTGTCTCTGAGCAAAATCCAAGGCAACGCGATGATCCCCGTACGAGCCGTCAAAGCGTCTTCTGTCACCGTGAAGCTATCTAGCGACCCGTCCACGGATAGAATCAAGAAGGCGCTGTTGTCGAAGAATAGCATTAAACGAAGTGCGTTGGTGTCGGATTCTCGTGGCCGTATCGTGGTCTCCGAACCTAACTCTCTCTTTTTCTGCTCGGCCCTTCCGTTGGTGAATGTTCGCTATCCTACCGCATACAGCAGTAGCCCTCCTTTCGACAGGAACCAGCTCTGCTGCCTTGGTTCCCATAAAGTCGACTTCTGCATCGTTGGTATGCAATTTTGCCCCGAAAATGACCGCCACCTCGTTATCTGGGGAACGGCAGAGGCTTCGATCATCGTCTTGAGCAAGAAATGCGACAAGGTCGAAAAGAAGATTGACCTTGTCATCGAATTGGAACCCCACGAGTGCGACAGCGAATATCTTCTCAAGTGCGAGTGGCTCCCATCGTCTGAAACTCATGTTGCCGTTTTCTGTGGAACATTCGTCAAGGTTTTCGATGCAAGACGTTCGACCTTCTCAGCAGTAGCGTCCGCCTCTGCAGCATCGGCTAGCAATAGCGCAAGTGGTGGCACTGCTGCGTCGGACCGCTGCAAGCAGTATTCGTGCTCATCGACAACGTGCTACACGCTCGCCTACGAAGACGCATTGATCCGATCAGCCGCCGTGGTCCCTCTTGATAATCCAGCACCGAGCTCCAATGAGGATGGCAAGGCCGACCAAGTGGCCTCTTCCTGCGCAAAGATGTTCCTTTTATTTGATTCTGGGCGCATCCACGGCATAGATATTGCCTTCGACAGCAATTGTGATCTTGATGATCAGGGTGAAATTTACATAGAATCCATTGGAGGAATGTCCTTTCCCACCGCGGGAGTTAGGCGATACAGTGGTGCCGTGCCTGGTGCCGTAGACTCGGTCGCAACCACATTTGGTGAAGGGTCTAGCTTGGAATACCTCGAGCAAAGCGGCTTGCTACTTTACAAATGTCTTTCTTCCTGTGTTGTGGCGTTCGTGATCGATAAGCAATCCGGAGATATCACGGGGTCGTTCGAATTCCTTCCACAGGTTGTATCGTCGTCCATGCTTGGGTCGGGATTGGACGGATACTCTATATCTGCCCCCTACGCGAATTGGACTGAGCTCGGCACCTATGAGAAGGATGGCACGGTTCACTACCGAGTCGTATGCACCGGCAAATCCACTCGTACGAACCAGCCGAAGCTCCTACTTGTCGAGTACGGTGTTGATTCAGTCCACGTGATGGAATTGAGTTGGACCGGCGGCAGCACCCTCGGACTCGGTCTCAGTCTCAATACGTCCTTCGAGGGCATTGCCGCCTTTTCAGCTCCAGTGATCGAAGACGCCAGCGACAGTGGCTCTTTCTACGAGCGTGCATATGTCGCTGCCCTTACATCGAATGGGTCCATCCTCGTGTACGGGGAAGATCTTAGCACGAAGGATGGAGTCGATCCCTTCCGTGTGAATCATGCAGAGATCTCCAACATTGTGTCCAATCACCCAGGCGTAGCCACCCACGTTTCTACAAGCAGCATTGGAGAGAACAATGCCGGCCAACCGAAGTTTCCTCTGACAATATTCGAGACTCTCGAAAATTTTAGCCACTCACAAGAGCTTGTTTTGGGGGGAGATGGGATCGGCAAGGACCAAGACACTGTAAAAAGAAAGCTGTCAATTCACAATGGTGATTTCTTCTTGTCTCCGTCCCGCGACGGCTGCACTCTTACACTTGCATTGCAGCAGAGCAAATCGCTCAAGCCCAGTGCTTCTTTGCCGATTCAGAACAGCAGCGGCGGTGGAGCTTCTCCCGTGTCTGTTGCGGAGAACTTCCGTGCAATTGTTGCCGTGCGGCTATTGCTAGGGTCGACGACTACGGACTACATCCCAAGGCAGGTATCTGTAATGGGAAGAGTTATTAAGTTGAGTCAAGGGGTTAAGCGATGGTACGATCTGCCGCTCACCAACGAAGAAATTATGCTTGGAATCCGGAGCGGCTTTGTCACTCTGTCCATCTCTAGTTCCTTCGACTCGTCCAATAACCCGTTGATTGATGCAATGGAGGTCTACGTTTTGCCAACTGATGAGCTACCCTTTGCTGTCCCCCCAGCGTCGCCTCGCGGCGGCAACCTTTCTCCGAGCACGGAATCAGGGGCAGTGGCAACATCATCGAGCTTTGGGATCGACGACAGCAGTCAACATAAGCAGAACGAAATGGCTGTAAGACATGATTGTGTTCTCGAGCAAAATGGCGGTGGTGAGAATTCGAAGCTACAGCTGAGCCTTTTGTCTGCGGTCCGCGCAGCACAGATTGCTCATGGGAGCAGCCCACATTCCGATCAGACTTTTTTCATTGATCGAAAGTTTATTCTTCGATCCATTGAGGTGACCGCCCTTGAAACAACTCAGAGCAAGGATCAGAGCGTCCGCCAGAATGTAATGGACCTCGTTCAGACAATCGATGGTAATAAGAGCGAGAGGGACTTCCTCGTCGATGGAGGAACTCTCAGCGGCATTCGCAAGGCGATGACTACTCTTCTGATTCATGTCGAACGATTTTGCGGCGGAGAAAAGACTAGCACTAGTAGTGGCCAAACCAGCGAGGGCGCGATGGAAGTGGATACCGACCTTGAGTCACCCACATTTGCGATTGCTCTGGCATACCTCCCGAATATTTTGTCGGCCCTCAACGATTGTCTCTCCACCGCCCTGGCTGTTGCTCGAGCTAGGCCTGCGAATTATTCAAAATCACACTGGGAAAGTACGGAGGGGAAACGGCAAACTCTCGCGTGGGTCGCAGGAAAGATTCTTACGCCGGCTCTATCTTTCCCAGGAGCATCTACATGCAAGGGCTTTGCTCTTGCATCTGCCAACGTGGTTGAGCTTGCTATTCGCGAAACTGGAATGGAGTGGGCCGCCTCCGTTGATAGTCCAACGTTTGATCTCGTAGCAAAATTCCTCAAGTGCACAGACAAAGAAGTGGTGAGAGTGATGGCTAAGCGCATGGTCGAAATGAGCCAAATGGAATACGAAGACAAGACTGCTGGCAGCTCCGACAATGCTGCTAGCGCCGGTGGAAAGTCTAAATCCGAGTCGGAGAAGCCTCCGATTGCATATCAGTGTGATGGATGCGAGACATTCCCCATCCAAAGAGTCCGATTCACTCTGGAGGTAGGGCACGACATTGATCTCTGCCAAGGCTGTTATGATGAGGGTGTTCAGTACGCCAGAAGTAGCGCGCTAGACGTGGCGGCCTACATCAATGGAAAGTCTTTTTATTTGAATACCGGAGAGGCCATGACCTGTACCGACTTACTATCAATGAAGCGAGTTTCGGTAGGCGATGAAGTGTTGGAAGACGTAAGGATGTCGGAGCAGGCATCGGATAACGAGGAGGATGCGGCTCTTCAGCTTGCCCTCGCAATGTCAATGTCGATGGAACCGTCCCAAAAGGCAAAATCACCATCCAATACCGTCCAGGAAGTCACCAAGGGCGGCAATGGTAGTGCTGGAACTGGAGGCGCGACTGACCCAAACATTTTTGTTTCTCCTCTCTTCGATGGACTGCTTGACCTAGTATCAGCGTCTATGAAAGGTGGATCGACAGCGGACGTCAAGCATATCGATATGCTTCTGGATTGCCTATTGCAATTGGTCGAGAGTTCAGGTTCTGAGGAGACTCAGATTAAACGTGGAAAGAAGATGGCTGATATCCTATGCGGAGCCATCTCATCGATCGTAGAGAAGCCATCGCCCACGGCAAGTGGTGATGACGAGGGTGAAGATGTTGTTGTTATCGATGAAGGGAAAAAGGGCGAAAAGATGAACCTGATTTTCTTCGTTGTTTCGTCGTTGGTCAATGGCCGCACTACCGTGGCAGCGTCCCGAGACGTCTGTTCCACTGAAGCATCGGCATCAGCGATTGTGACGACAGACGTCGTTCAAGATGTCGTTCAAGATGGCGGGTCGGGCAAGTCGAAGGGAAGTGCCGGGCATAAGGACAAGACGGACCCAAGGTTTGTTTGCGATACCCACGGAGTTCCGGCAGTGCGACGTCGCTGCTCTCGTGGGGTCCACAAAGACCGCAGGTTCTACGTCTGTGGCATGGAGCGGAAATCGAGATGCAAGTATTTTCGTTGGGCAGACGAGGCCGCCGATGAAGGAAGCCAGCCGAACAAAGCAGCGAACAATAATGTTGTCGCAAGCCATCCTCCTAGTAGTGCGCAGCATGCCATTGAGCCTCCCTCTCCGGCCCTGAAAGCAATTCAAGAATATGTGTGGCATCTGTTGACAGTGAATGACACCAAGGGCAATAAGGACCAGAAGGAAGCTGCCGGTAGTCTATCCTTGTCTGCCCAGATGTACAAACTAGTGGACAACTCCTTCAAGAGACTCCATCCGAGTGGGTCTCAGACTCCAGATGTTTCATTCAGCACCACCGTCACGTCGGACGATGCGTCTGCCTTTCGGTTGGATAGTCTGGTCGACAAGAACTCAAAGCAAGAGGATTTGTGCGATGGGGTCAACCTCAGCAGAGACAAGCTCCGACATAAAAAGCTTGCAGACGGCGGAGAAGAAATAGCCGCCAACGACAATCTATCTGTTGACAGCAACTCGCATGACGCTTGCACTGTCTACGCCTCATTAGACCTGCTTGGTTCTGTTGCGTCTCCTACGAAACACGGCGATTCAGCC
>Ga0115006_10003596_pt1 | contig 10576 bp, 8 predicted proteins | sample ArcOceMetagenome_3_FD_88943 | JGI IMG/M metagenome (GOLD analysis project Ga0115006, IMG submission 88943) | Marine eukaryotic phytoplankton communities from Arctic Ocean - Arctic Ocean- Svalbard ARC20M Metagenome | ecosystem: Environmental > Aquatic > Marine > Oceanic | place: Arctic Ocean...
CAATGCAGAAGTAGAGGCAGAATATGGATGGTGGGACGACGACGAGGAGGAGGGGGGGGAGAAGGAGGAGGGGGAGAAGGAGGGCGGGGACGAGGGGGACAGGGGGGACGACGAGGAGGGGGACATAAAGGAGACGAGAGGGGGAGAGGAAGAGAAGGTAGGAGATGAGGAGGTAACTGTGAAGGATGTCGAGGAGGAGAAGGCAGACGTGGAGGAGGAGAAGGAGCAGGGAACCAATGTTGAAGCTGATTAAAATGGAATGTTGTACATTTGAAAAATCACGAAACTTTATAACAAGTGTCGCTGATCACCTAGCACTGACTGCGCCACCGAACTTCAAATCGCGCTTTCACCATAACCTTCCAACAAAACACAGCACCTAAGCAGCTGAGATGGAAAACACTCCTACAGATTCCGCGATGGATCAATTTGTTGCAAAAGGTGCGCTGAACTACGAGATACACGCCGATGAGTCACGAATGTGCCACTAGACCCAAATTTTTTCAAAGAGCCATGCAACGGAGCTCCGTCAACATAATTCAAGTTTTTCATCTTCTATTAATTATTACCAACATCCTTCAAGACTACACTAACACTTAACACTATATAATCAACCACAGCAAAACGTATATCTCAAAATATTCTAGATCGGTCCACAATTCACCTCGTCCCTCGATGGGGGTGCTTCGTTGGTTTCTTAATGCTTTTTGCACTCCGTATATACTTCGTTCAGGGATATTTCATTATAGCTTATGGACTTGGTATTTACCTCCTTAACAATTTCATTGCGTTTTTGACTCCTTTGGATCTTCCTGGTGATGGTGCGTAGTGGAGGCCGTGTTTGGGTTTGGGTTCCTCATGTTGGTCGTGTTACCCTAATCTTACCTTGCTAATTCTACCTTGCTAATCCTACATTGCTAACTCTTCACCCTCCCCTCTTACACTATTCACAGAAGACGACGACGGTCTTGGGCTTCCCACGAGCGAGAAGGAGGGGAGGGAATACAGGCCCTTTGCCCGCCGACTCCCAGAATTCAAGTTCTGGCTCTCGTGCATGAAGGGCTCATGCACTGGCTTCGTCATGACATTCATCCCCATCTTCAACGTCCCCGTATTCTGGCCTATTCTCCTCCTCTACTTTATCCTCCTTTTCTTCTTCACCATGAAGAGGCAGATTATGCACATGTATAAGCACAAGTACGTGCCGATTAGCTGGGGCAAGGCCAAAGTTAAAGGGGCTGGTCAGGAGAAGTTCGGCGGGGGGATGCGCGGGGCGAGGAGGGCTGATTAAAGAGTGGAATTGGGCAAGGAAAAGTGTTTTACTCATTTCATTTACTCATTTCATTGCTATCACGAGGAATACTCTCCTCATCACCCCCCTCCCTTCTCTCTCCTACTACATGCCCTCCGGTTTTCTAGCAGGCAACGGGCTCCGCCGCTCCTTCAGCGATCTGAACCTGCGATGAGCGAAGCGACGAACAAAAGGTTTGTTGGTTATAGTGCTATGCAGTATACGGTCGTCGCTAAGCTCCTCCTGTCCTTCGTTCTTCGCTCCCCCTCACCTCCTCCTTGTTGTCCTCCACAATTGCTCCGTCATCTCCAACAGTTATCCTCTCCTCCGTGGTTGCGTAAAGGACCCTGAAGACATCCTTGACGACCTTGCTTCCCATCTCCAAGTTCTTCTCCTCCTTCTCCTGGAAGGCCTGGAGCATGACCTCGATGTCCCGGAGCTTCTCAAAGTAGAAGTCCCTCTCCTTCTCAAGGCCGTCAACGGCAGCCTTGAGTCCTCCAACCTCCTTCTCGAGCTCGGCATTCTTCTTCATTAGCTTGGAAGATTCAGCACTAGGAGCGGCAGCACCTACGAAGAGGAAAGGGAGCAAAAGAGGGATGTTAGTTCTGGGCCCCAAATCTTCCGGTCCCTGCGCCACCTCTCACCTAGACCCATTCTTCCCTTGGCGCTCTGCGTCCTCCTAACGCCCCTCTCAGCGGCCTTTTTCACCGCTACCTTTGTAGGGGCCTGGGAAGTAGCCGTCTTGTCGGGTACGTTCCCAGCCTCCTTGAGCACCTGCCTCTGGCTGCCAGTGGGCTGCTTCTTCTCGGGGTTTTCGGTGGCGACAACCTTCTTGGCCTTCTCCCTGTCCGTAGGTAGGAGCTTGGTCCCTCCCTTGGCCTTCTCATTGAGGAACTTGGTGGCATTGGCTCCCCCCTTCCCCTTCTGTCTAACCTTGACTGGATCATACTCCTGCAACGAGCAAGGAGGGGCGCGGAATGAATCGTTAGTAATAGCGAAGAGGAGCGAAGCGGTGGACCTAATCTCACCTCTCTCTCCACAGCGACCTGATCGAAGAAGGCTTTGAACCACTGCATGAACTCAAGGTTGTCTTGGTACTTGCCGCGGATAAGCTTATCAACATCAACGTGGCGGGAGACATTGTTCTTGTTGAAGCAGTCCTGAAGGAGCTTGTAGTTGTTCACGTAATCATACTGACTGTTGGCGGACCAGTTGACCTGCGGGGTTAAGTCAGCAGCGAAGCGACGAGCGCAGGGGTTAGGGGGGGGGAGGAGGGGGGAGGGCAGAGAGAGAAAGAAAAAAAGAGTGCGATGCGTATTCCTCCTTCCTGCCTCACCTTTCCAACCCTCAAGGTTCCAGGGAACATGAAGTCTGCCATCTGGCAAGCAACAGCCCCCGTCGCGGTCTGCTCAATCTTGGTAAGGTTGAGGGAGAGAAGGTTGTTGATCCAATCGAGGACGTCCTTGCGACTGGTAAAGTACGCAGAGTCCATCATCCCGATGGCTGCATCGATAGGTTGAGCTTTTGAGGGCATTATTAAATTTATTCTGCAACAATATTGATGATATGGGAGGATATTGGTAAGATAAGGGTGTCAAAGATGATTAAAGGGAGAGACATGAGACTTTGGAGGAGATAACATTGTTAACGATTGAAAATCGAGATGGTGCCAGAATGGTAAATGAATCTAATAGTCATAGATACGGTGTATGGTTGGGAAGATATCGATAATGGATGAAATTTACGGCAATATGTACCAACTATATACCATATACTTACGACTGGGCTGAGAAGAAAGCAAAAAAGTAACTCCAGAGGGCTTTTTAGGAAAACCGGCTAAATCAGGTCTTGTTTGAGTTAGTCTTAGTCGCTCTAAGTTGGTCGATGTCGCTTTTGTTACTATCAATAGTGGGCGCAGGAAATCGAATTTCCGATTTACCTCTTCTAGAAGTGTGCAACTGATCTTCAAAGATCGTCATCGGCTTTGTGGAGGAGAAAAGCACTGAACCCCAACAGTCAGATTCACTCTGGTTCAATCGACGCTGAAATTCAATGGCGATATACATATGACACACGTGGATGGTGCCGCTATTTATAGTTATTCTCCTCTCTGTCACCCCTTCACCGTCGCCTTGGGTCCCTCGGACGACAGCAACTCAACCCCCCTGTTAAACAAGGTCAAGTACAAGAACTTGGTAAAAAAGTCCTTCAGAACTTGGAGCAACGTGAAAGCCATTCACGTCTCGAGTGATTTTGAGTGCTCGGAGTGCGGCAGGGGCGTCCTGACACGGGCCCAGTCAGCCGTTACGGAAATGCGCAAACGGGCGGTGGAACCACCGTCCCTATCCTGTGTCACCGTCAGCCACAGCAGCTTCCTGAGGGCGATGCTGAGCGTTCTCCAGGGGGAGGACCTGGCAAGCATGTTTGGGGTAAAGCAGGTCAACGGATGCATCAATTATGTTGAGGTCGAGATGGAGGGGGACGGCTGGTTCTACGAGGATCCAGAGGACGGTGGGGAGGAATTAGATGGCAGCGCCGACTGGGAGGATGAGGATATAAAAAAGAACGTGGAGTTAATGAGGGGACTCAAGATTAGGAGCAAGGTCTTAAGGGTTAACGACGCCAAGCACCTTTCGAGAGGTTTCAGGGACGGCGTCGGCGGAGGTAGGGTTTTTAGGTTAATCAGGTGATATAGTTCTCACCACTAAAAAGTGTGTAATACATAATAGATTCTTGAACAAGACGTGTTATTTAGTCTCCCCCATCACCCCTTACAAAACCCTTCCAAACCTTCTTCTCCATTATTTACTTCGTAGGAGACACGGGAGGCACCTGTACGGGGGCGGGAACCTGTCCCTGCGTCTGGGGGACCCCGGTGGGGGCCTTAATTCCTGCTCCTCCCGTAACCGTGACCTGGGGCAGCTGCTCGTCCTGGACGAGGTCGGCGCGGAAGATGGCGAGCATGCCGGCAAAGACAGCGTAAATCATGAAGAGGAAGAAAGAGAAGGTCGCGAAGGCGCCGGCGGCGGAGTTGTGAGCATACTCTGACTCCTCTCCAAAGATAGCTGTGAGGATGAGGCACTGGTTGGCCATGACGACAACGACACCGAGGAAGAACCCGAGGGCAAGGGGTGTCTGATACCGGCGCATGACGAGAGTTCCGCCGATTGAGAGCGCAATCATGAGGAGGACCGTCCAGAAGGCGGCAAACTTGAGAGCACTGTTTCCGGAAGAGCTGTGATCGGAGGCGACGACGCAAGCCACGATGAAGCAGACGAAGACAACGAGAATGGACGCGAACCAGGCGTAGGTGATGGCCCGGCGGGGCTTGTCCGCGCACACAAAGCAGACCTTGTCATGGAAGAAGTCATGAAGCATATTGGGGTTTGGGGAGGCTTACTATCAACGAGTTACGGACGCGACTATAAGTGCGCGGCTGTGATAAGGGAGGAGAGTGAGGGAGGGGGTAAGTATATTGCAAAATTTATAAGCAAAGTTGGTCAATCCACAAGCCCAACGAAATACCCGCCCGAGGGAATCCAGGAAGCCCGCCTCCAATCACAACCCCCAATGACAAAAGCCAAAGTGACTTCCCAAACTGGCACAGAGAGGGCAGGGGTCCAAGAAAGAACAACCCAGGAGCTCCATGAGACCAGGTTGAGAGGACTTTTCAATCGAACGCGGCCACAAGAGAGGGTTCTTTAATTCTTCCCCTGCCAGGACCCGGCTGTGAAAAGCGACGACACCCCCACAGCCTCGAACCATACAAGCACCAAAATACAAAACAACGCCCATAAAAAGTAACGTCAGCACTCTAAACTTACCCTCAATGAAAAATTGGATGAAGGACTCTCTTGGTTTTGCTCAAAAATCGACTTCTTTGCTCGATTTGTGAGAGAGAGAGGTCTACTTTGAGAGGCAGGAATTTAGTGAAGTTCTTTTAGGTGAGATTAAGATTCGACGTATTCAGGTCGCTATATTCTTGATCAAGAAGCAATATAAAGTAAAGATGGGTCGTTTGAATTACCATATCAGAAGCAATGACAACCCTAACCCGATTCGCTCATGTTGCTTTGTCCCTATTTAGGCCCCTAATTCAATACAATGTCGTCATGGTTTCGTTCCACCGAGATGACCTATGTCAGCCTCCTCCTTAATGCTGACGCGGCTCCCAGTACGTTGAGTCTATTGGTGAGTTTTTGGCCAAGGATGGGAGAGTACCGGGATCTGTGCTTTTGAAACAAGGATATTTTGCTAACTTGACCGCTTGTTCAACAATTCACATCCAGGGCTCCCTTTCTTCGGTATCCTTCACCGACCTCAACCCCGACTTGACCCCCTTCCAGCGTCGTTACATTGGTTTCGTCAAGCGTTGCGATGAGCTCGAGAGGAAGCTCCGCTTCTTTGGGGGAGAGTGCGACAAGTTCAACCTCGCCGTGTCCAGGGCCTCCGGAAGCGCCCTCAGGTCTCAGTGCGACGCTCCTTACCAGCCCAACGTTCTCGACACCCTTGAGGGGGAGCTTGAGGGTTACGAGGTGAGGCCAAGTGACAGCAAAAGCGGTGTACCACATATCCACATAACTAACAACCTCCTGCTCCTCGCCACACAGTCTCAGCTCCGTGAGCTCAACTCCTTCTCTGCAAAGCTCACCACCGAGTACAACGAGAAGGTCGAGCTTCAGGAGGTCCTCCTCAAGGGCCGCGAGTTCTATGAGATCGACGCCCCCCGGCTCATGACCAGTAGCGTCAGCGACAGGATGACCAGGTCCACTGGAGGAAGGGGCGACAGTCTTCTCGACGACGACAGGGCCAACCTACCCATGAGCATGATGGCCGACGGAGGCGCCATCGACAGGGACATGAGGTTCTCCTCCGTCACCGGTGTCGTCGACAGCTCCGAGAAGGCCAGGTTCGAGAGGATGATGTTCAGGAGCACCAGGGGAAACTGCTATGTTAGGTTCGCTGGAATCGAGCAGGACATTGTTGACCCCGAGTCCAACCAGAAGGTGAAAAAGCACGTCTTTATCATCTTCTTCAAGTCCAAATCCATCGAGGCCAAGATCAAGAAGATCTGCGACGCTTTCTCCGCCCACCGCTACTCCATCCCCTCCGTCGACGATCCCCAGGCCTTCCAGGCCATGCTCTCGGCCAACGCCCAGGAGCTCAACGACAGCCACACCGTGCTGGTCAAGAATCAGGACACGAGGTTCAGGATGTGCCAGATGCTCGCCAACTGCATCGAGGAGTGGACCTGGAAGGTTGTGAAGGAGAAGGCTATCTACCACAGCCTCAACATGTTCAAGGCCGACGTTTCCGGCATGCTTCGCGGGGAGGGATGGATTATCTCTTCCCAGCTCGTCTCAGCCCGCGCCGCCGTCGCCGAAGCCCATAGCAGCATGGACCTCGCCATGCCCTCCCTTCTTCAGCCCGCTCCCAAGCCGTGGCCGAGCCCTCCCACCCACTTCGAGACGAACTCCTTCACGTACGCGTACCAGGAGTTCGTGAACACCTACGGAGTACCTAGGTACAGGGAGGCCAACCCCGCCCTTTTCACCGCTGCCACGTTCCCTTTCCTCTTTGGAATCATGTACGGCGACATCGGGCACGGCACCTGTCTCTTCCTCGCCGGACTCTTCCTCATATTCTCCCACAACCCGGACAGCAAGTACGATGAGATGATGGGTGGAATCTACTCCGCCAAGTACATGATCACCGCCATGGGATTCTTCGCCATTTACGCAGGGTTTATCTACAACGACTTCTTCTCCCTTGGACTCAACCTCTTCACCTCCCGTTACTACTTCGAAGGCGAGGACGAAGGGGCCGAAGCTGTCGAGAACGGCGCCGTTGCCACCCTAACTCACGAGTACGGCAGCAGCGAGGCCATCTACCCTGTGGGAATGGACCCTGCGTGGCACGTCTCTTCCAACGAGCTCCTCTTCTTCAACAGTTTCAAGATGAAGCTCAGTGTCGTTCTCGGTATCATCCAGATGTTTGGCGGAACTTGCCTCAAGGGTGCCAATGCTCTTTACTTCGGTGAGAAGTTGGACTTCTTCTTTGAGTTCCTTCCCATGGTTGCCTTTGCCGGCAGTCTCTTCATTTACATGATCGTCCTCATCGTCATGAAGTGGAGCATCAACTGGAACTCGCGCATGCTCTCGGCGAGTTGCTGTGTATTCGGAGACATCTGCCATCCAGTTTGCCCCAGTGACGGCGGCGACTGCGTAGGAACGCCATGGGGGAGCGACCAGTACGAGGGAGAATGGGCCAACGATTGTGAGGCCGACGAGAACGGGAACCAGCACTGCACACCGTGGGGCCAGTCGTGCTCCAACTCCAACCAGGTTATCCACGATGGGACGGGAGTCCAATATTCTACTGCGGATCTTTGCCCCCTCGATTTTGGTGGAAGCGGCGACGGATGCCAGCCCCCTAACCTCATTACTCTCCTTATTAACATTGCCCTTCAGCCAGGCAACGTGGACGAGCCTCTTTATGCTGGCCAGCCTGGCGTTCAGAACTTCCTCCTCTTCATTGCCTTCATTTCGGTCCCCATCCTCCTTCTCGCGAAGCCTTACCTTATCTCGAAGCAACACGAGAACGAGGGCCACCACGCCGCCCACTCGGACGACCACGATGATGATGATGAGGATGATAGTCACTCTTTCGGCGAGATTCTCATCCACCAGGCCATCGAGACGATCGAATTTGTTTTGGGCATGGTCAGTAACACGGCGAGTTATCTTCGTCTGTGGGCTCTCAGTCTAGCGCACAGCAAGCTCGCTGGCGTCTTCTGGGAGAAGGCCATGCTTTCTACCATCAACATGAACTTCTTCGCGGCCTTCATCGGCTTTGGCGTCTTCGCCGCCGTCACTACAGGAGTGCTGCTCATGATGGACGTGCTCGAGTGCTTTTTGCACGCTCTCCGTCTCCACTGGGTCGAGTTCCAGAACAAGTTCTACAAGGCTGATGGTGTCAGGTTTGTTCCATTCTCGTTTGCCACGATTCTGGGAGAGGCGGTTGTCGGATAGGGGTAGGCGCAGGCGATTTTGGGGGGGGAATTGCTAGGGTAGGGGTTTACTAATGTACCACTAAGTCAGGGAAATTAATTGTCTCTGAAAAACAAGTCCTTGTGTTTTGTTGTTGTTCCTCATATAAATTAATTATCATCATCTCCTCCACCCAAAACCCATATTTCATTTACCGCTTGTTCTTGTCGAGCTCAAGAACTCTGAGAACAGCGTCGATTGCCAACTTGATCTTGACAAAGAGACCCATTGGCTTCAATTTTCTGCGATGAGCGAAGCGAATCGCGAAAGAGGTTGGCATGACAGGTGAGGCGAGGAGCGAAGCGACGAGAGGAAGGTTGTTGGTTATGTAGGAAGGCGGTAAAATGCTTTAGCTGTCGCTTCGCTCCTTGTCCAATCTCACCTTCCTTCAGTGCCTTCCTGCTGAATGTCTCCCTCCCACTTGGCGGCTCCAATCCTGGCGATGGCCTCGAGGAACTCGCTGTACGTCATTAACTCACGGTGCTTGTTGCGACCGCCCTGTTCCACAACCTGCGATGAGCGAAACGAATCGCGAAAAGGGTTGCGATGAAGGTTGAGGATTATTGCGGTGGTTGGGAAGGGGGTGCGCCTTGTACAAAGGTACGAGCGCGTGCGGTTTTCGCCACTTGTGACTGTGTTGTCAGCCTCACCTCCATCTCGCTGACGTCTGACACGGTATCGTGCTGCGCCTGTCCGAATGCCTGACGGACCTCCTTGGAGGTGAGCTCATGCACAGCCTTCCTCTCTATTTTGTCTGTTAACATCTTGTGGCCGTCCTTGGTCCTACAGTCCTTGATGACATTCTCAAACTCTTCCTCCACCATTCCCCTCTTCTTCTTGAAGCTGCTCTCAAATCTATCTCTGTACATGTAATATACGAACGTGAGCTCCTCGTCGTGTTGCTGGTAGAGAAGGAGTACTTCGTCAGTTCCGAGGGCAGATTTAATTGAGGGCCCAAAGAGGTTCTTCTCAACGTAAGGAACAAACCTTTCATTGTAGAGCTCCTTGAAAGCGTCGGACGGGGTGACGGTCTTCCCCCGCGCCCCGCGGGCCCTCGCGATGGAGGAACGACCACCCCCACTCTTCATTTTTATTTTGAGGAAGATGGCGGCGGAAATGATGGCGATGAAGAACTCGTGCTGCGAGGAGCGAAGCGAGAGGATACTATATGTTAGAATATTGGACGAGCGAAGCGGGTCTTAACAGGTTTCGAGGTGGTCTTCGGTATAGTGCTGTCGCTTCGCTCCTCGTCTAATCTCACCTGGTGCATCTCACTCTGGAGCGTCACCTGCCCCTGGGTCTCCTCATCGTGTACGTGGCATTCGATGAATATCCTCTGGATCTCCTCGTTCATGTTGGTTCCCTCGACAATCTTGCTCTCCTTGAGGAAGGAGGAGAACTCCATGAAGGAGATGGTGGCGGTGCCGCCATGGTCGGCCCCGACAGCGGCAACGTGCTTGAAAATTTCGGAGAAAGGTTCGTAGTTCTCGATGAAGAACTTCCTGATCTTGACCTGCTCCTGCATGTTAGGCACGACCCTTTCCAGGGAAGTTCCCTTGGACATGTGTCCCCACTCGTCGAGCATGAGCTCCTCGTTACGAGACTCGTCCTGCAGCTGGTCCTTCATTTTCTGTTTCATCTCAAAGATCTTCATGGCCGCGTCCCTGAGTTCCTTCTCCTTTGCCATCTGCTCCAGCATCAGCCTGTGCTCCTCGATCTCGTTCGCCGCGTCATGGATCATCTTGGCTCTCTCCTCGGCCTTCTCCTGGCTGACGCTGAAGGCCACGAAAGCCCAGCGCGCGAACTGGGGCGCTCCGACTTGGTTGACCCCAACCTTATTGATCAACTCCACGTTGACCTCGTGGTCACCGTTGAGGCACTCGCCGCCGGAATCGCATATCAGATGCTCGGGATGGTAGAATTTGTTGGCGATCTCCGTAAGGGGTTTCCCATTAGCGTCTGTCAAGACATTACCATCCCCATTGGTCTTCCTGCTGGTTGTGTATAGCTCATTGGGTATGAGCTGGACATTCGTCCCGGTTATGAGCCGCTTTTCGCGAGAACGGAGGACACCGTGGGGGCACTGGAGGGTAAAACGCTGGGCGGACACCAAGGCAAGCCATTTCCAGGTCTTGTCTCCTGACCCGACGGGGATGGAGAACTGCTTAGTCTGACGACCGTAGGACACGTTCACTTTTACCTTGTAACCCATGGCAGGATATCGATCGGGAGAGAG
>Ga0115006_10003598_pt1 | contig 10573 bp, 8 predicted proteins | sample ArcOceMetagenome_3_FD_88943 | JGI IMG/M metagenome (GOLD analysis project Ga0115006, IMG submission 88943) | Marine eukaryotic phytoplankton communities from Arctic Ocean - Arctic Ocean- Svalbard ARC20M Metagenome | ecosystem: Environmental > Aquatic > Marine > Oceanic | place: Arctic Ocean...
CGAAAGGGAACATTCCGACGAGGGGCTGGCGGTATTGACACTGACACGCAATCTGGTTGAGAAGGTTGACCAGATGTCGGTAGCGATGGAGGCAATGTTTCTTCAAGTGTACCAGTAGGAATGCTGGCCAAACACCCATCGACTTCCTCATCTTTTGGATCCGATCCAACTTCTTCGCTCTTGTTCCCAAATCGCATCACTCCCTCAACCAAAGAATCTTCTCCAGGATACGACGGACGATCTCCACTTACATTGAGACCATCGTCATCAAAACGACCCAAGACGGCCGCCACCACTTGAATATCCTCAGAAACTACTGTATCTTCCGACCCTCTTGCTTTTAAAACTGTTGCCATATCATCATCATCATCATCATCATCATCATCATCATCATCATCCTCAGCATCAAAGAAATCTTCGTTTCCACTTGTTCGAGAAGGAAAACCCAACGTTGACGATTCTTCATCGGCCGTGCCAGCAATGTCGTGATATTCCTGATTCATAAGGGGCAGAGTTTCGCATTCGCCGCTTTCAAACTCTTCGATCGATGTTGTAGGCTTGGATCTCCCAACGGCACTTACATCAGCTGACGCATCGAGAAGATCGTCGTGTTGAGGCAAATCATGTTGCTCAGCATTCAGATCGCTATAGTATGTACCACTGCCATCAAGATGTGACGGAACATCCTGAATATCTCTCGGAAGTGCGTGCTCCATGGCAGTAGTTGATGGAGGCGAAGAGTCCGACACGTCATCATTGGTCTGCTCTCCACTAGCAGTCTTATCGAGAGCCGCACCGTCGTCGACCAGAACAGGAAGAGCCGCACCGTCGTCGACCAGAGCAGGAAGAGGAGGGGGCGGAGGCGGAGCTTCAGCGGCGGCAACACGTGCAAAGAGCTCCTCAATTTTTTGCTGTTGTTGCGACAATAAGTCGTCAGCTCTTGTGATCTTCTCAGTGGCCTCGACTCGATTCTCTTCAGCTATTCTCTCCACCTCGGCCAACTGATTGGAAACAGATGCTACTGTGCCTTCTAGTTCCTCAATATTTTGTTCGGCCTCATTCAACTTCTGATTCGACTCGTTTACGCCTCGAACATGTTTTGCTACCTCCTCTTCCTTTTCAGCGAAACGCCTTTTGAGTAAGTTGGACTCTTCACTAAGTTTGCGAATCTTCTTCTCGAGCTTCGCCTTATCCTGCTGCCATATATTGCGCTCTTCGACAAGAAGATCGATCAGTGACTTCATTTCATCTTTCTCTGCTGTTAAGTTATCGATCTGTGCCCGGAGTGCCACCATTTCCTCCTGTTGCTGCTCGTCTTTCTCCTCCAGTTCTTTGCATTTCTCCTCACGGACATTAATTTCCTTCCGTGCAATCGCAAAGGACGCCAAACGCTCCTCAAGTTGATCAACGTAATGCGCTATGGTAGACATTTTCGATTCCGACTCCTTGATCTGTTTGTCTCGAGATTGGATCTGTGCCGATAGCTTCTCAATCTGCTCAGAATGTTTTGCTTTGACTTTCTTTGTAGCAGCATGCAAATATTTGATTTCTGCGAGCGAGTACGATCGTAGGAGATTCAAAAAAGAAATATTTTACATACACATAGGTGAGCGCAACCTTGCAAAGGCAGCAAATAGACAAAGGAAGGCGGATATCACCACCCTCATTATACATCAAGCAGAACAATAACATGACTCACCTTCCTGCGCTCTTTTGAGATCCGAGATGACCTTTTGCGTTTTGGGCGCCTCTTCCTTCATTTCCTTCTGCAGCTGCCTAAGCGCCGCCTTCAGAACAATCTTGTCCTCCTCAAAGACAGAAACTCGATCGTTCAGCTCGTTGATAAGATGATCGCGCGACTCGACCATATCGGATATGGCCGAGTTGTTCTGCTGCAAGATGAGAAGCGAAGCCTCAAGCTCGTCGACATTGCTCCGCTCAACTTGAAGGGCATGGATCAAGGTCGACCGAGCCAGCTCCTGTGCCTTGGCTCTTTCTTCCTCCTCATCGTAGCCCTTGCCAAAAAGTGCCCCAAATATGGCCCCAAAGAAACCCCGCTTCTTCCTGCGTTGCCGGATCTCTTCGAGATATCGTTCCCTCTCGGCATCGACTCGGTCTTCCTCAATGGCACAGGCCAAATCTTCCAGCTCGCTCTGTTTCTTTCGGATCTCATTCCGCAGTTCCTTGACGAGATTGTCATCGCATACCTTTTGTTCCTCCAAGATGGCACACCGCTCTTCGCGTGCCAAGGCTTCGTCCTGTAGTTGCTGCACCGTCTTTGCCAGCTTAGTACAATTTGCCCGTAATTCTAGCGCGGCATTGCTTTCCGATGCTGCTCTGGCTTCGGTTTCCGATATTCGCTCCGTCAGAACGTCGATGGTATGAAGCCGGCCCGAGGCGGCATCCTGCGCCGTGTCCCTTGACGCCGTCAAGTTGGACACCTGGTAGAGCAGCTCCGCTTCCCGGGCCGTCAACGCCTCCAGCTCGGATTGGAGAGCAAAGAAGGGATCGACCGCCTCCCAATCTTCATATTGTGCCTGCTGCGTTTGTCCCCACTGTTGCTGTTGCTGCGGCTGCGGCTGCGGCTGGTGTTGGTGGTGTTGTTGCTGCTGGTGAGGCAGTGGCGGCGACATGCCGAAGGAACCGGGGTTGCCCCAATGCGGAAGAGGAAGAGGAGGAGGAGGCGGCAGCATGGTCTCACCAGTTGGGATATTTAAGCAGGCATCAACACCTCGCTTTTCCATCGCACTTTGCCCGCCTTCATCGAAGCCCTCCATTGCTTCTTCGTCACTACCTCCATTTTGTGTCGGCGAAATGAAGGGCATCGGGGGAGGAGGGGCCGGGGGGCCACCGGCGAACCAACCACCACCATGGTGCCGTGATGGAGGCCGCGTGAAATCTCCCTTGCTGTTGCCATTACCACCCGCAACAGTATCACCAGCACTGTCACCAGCACTTGTCGACTTATCGCTACTGTTACCATTACCAAGCAGATTGCCTAGCCAACCACTCTTTGCAGCGGCAGGTGGGGGAGGAGGCGGAGGCGGAGGTTGGGGAGGAGTCGCCGCCGCTGCTTCAGCCATCGGCACATGTACACTCAAAGCAAGAAGCGAGAGGCCGCCGAGAATGCTACATGTGCGTGTAATGGCCAGCATGGTGGTGGCAGCCGTAGGAGCACATCTCCGCCTCTCAAAATCCATTGTCCTCCCACTTGGCATCATCGATACAGAGCAGAGCCGCAAGCCGATGGCAGGTACCGGCCTACACGTGGTGGTGGTTGCGTTGGTTTTGCTGCTTGCGTATTGCGGCGGCTCTCCATGCTCCGGCTCCGGCCGGCCTCGCTCTGCAGCTCTCGTCTGTCCGCCGTCATACGCCGCTCGGCCACCACGCCACCATACCACGCCACCACGCCACCACGCCACCACGCATAGCATGAACGCATGGCATCTTCAGCCAGTTTTACCAAGCAATCTCGTGGTCGTCGGCGCGACCAATGGTACGAGTGGGACGGAGAGGGAGCAAGTTCAAAGTGGAGTCAGGGTCAGTAACTCACTAGCTAGCTACTTCGTAGCTACGTACGATCGTAGCTAAGATGTCCAGCAATCATACTAGATGCTGGCCTGACGCGAGTGACGATCAAATGCTGATCTCGGATGCGAGTACAAACCACAGCATCGACGTCTTCCAACGCAAGCGTCGGCATCGGCGGCTACTAGATGCAAAAAGAGTGCAGCAGATTCATGCGGCGCAGTTGACTGGCGCGATGCGGTCAGCAATGATACTAGGAGTATTGGTCGGTTTGGATCCGACCGCTGCCTTTGTAGAATGCCACAACCTCATCAATCAGCACCGCCTTCAGCCTCATACTCAACTCGTTACCGCTACTAGCTATCGCTTTTGTCACTTTCCGCGCATGCACCGACCAAACAATCCAGTTTCACCACTGGTAGCAGTACAGCCGAGAGCAGTGGAGGGAACAAGGAAACAAGACCAGGTAAAAGTACCACTGGCATTGTTTGCCGAAGAGAACGACTGCACCCCCTTTACGAGTATAGCAAACAAAAATAACGCAGCTGACGACGACGATAACGACGCAAAAGCAATACATGTAGAATTGATCGGTTCCGAAGAAGAGTGGAGGGGATACTACGACACCGCAGATGTGGTTTTATCCGCAGCAAAGACGTTTGGGAGAAAGGATTCAGAAGAAGACAAACAGGCAGTGCGCGAATATCTCCTTCGACGACTCCCTGTACTTCCCATTCGTTTGTCGACCCTCGCTTCCAAAGCCAATGGATCACCATCATTATCAAATATGGCCAACGATGGAGTCGATAATTCCCTCCATTCCGAGCTGGAGGCACAAAAGTTACTTTTTTGCGAAGCCAGCACTTTGTCATCGGCCCAGCAAAAGTTGGCTCTCAGAGTGCTTGGGTACATTGGAAATTATTGCGCCAAGAAAAGAGACTGCCTGCCACTCAGAGTCGGATGGCATAAGCTGAAAGAAATGGGTGCATCCCCAAGAGAAAATGTACTGAGCACATATCTCTATGGCTTAGCTTTGGCCGAAGAGATAGATGAAGAAGCAAATGCTAGCAAAGAGGTGTCCATAAGCCTACCCGAGGAGGTGGCTACATTCCACGACTCGTTATTTCAGCCAACAGAGAAGACTCTTACATTGCGGATAAAAGCTCTTGTGCAGAAGGGAGACGCAATAGGTGCTGAGCGGCTGCTCGAAACGATGCCAGTGAGTCCAAGTGAATCCGACATATGGCATCATTGTCCGTACAAGTTGCATTGTGTGTTCGAGATGCAAACATATTTCCTATTTTTACTTCTATCCAATCTTCTATCTAATCTTCTCTCCGCCCCTATCCCTTTTCCCACCAAAAGAGTAACAAAGGTGGCGGCGATTTTAGGCTGAGGACGTATCTGCCAATCCTTGAGTTGCACTGCGAGCAGGGTGATATTGGCTCTGCCTTAGGGCTGTACAAACGGATGCGTCGTGCCCCTGGAGTTCATTTCAATGCTGAGAATTATTCCCTCTTGATATCAGCGATTGCGGAACGTGGATTCTTCAGGGACGATTCGGCTCCAATCGATGGCGCCACAGATATTGGATATCACCCTGCTATGGGTTCACAACTCCTGAGTGCATTGGTATCGGAGATGGCAGAGGATGTTCTTGAAATCACCTCTTACTGCGCAAGCCGAATGAGAATGGCATTTATCCAGGGTTTTGGACTGAACATCGATGATGAAGCGAAAGAACAATTGAATGCCGTCCCAAAAGCCGATACACTTTCATTGCCTGAGGATCTAGTCGTAGACCGCGTCTATGTCGACAATGAAACGGCGATTTGTCCACGAACCAACGCAACTCTTCGGTTGATTACGCTTGATAAAGCCCAACGATCGCAGCTACACGATACGTTGGAAGAAATGGCCAACTCACAGTACGCAGAGTACGACGAGAAGCTCAAGCAAAGAAAGCAGGTTGTAGATGTAAAGGACGAGGACTATGCCGCCAAACAGCTCCGAAACTTTGCGGAATGGATTGAGTAAGTATTGCGCTGCGTGTCTTTTTATCCTTACATGTTTCTACAATACATGTACTCTTTTGGTAAACGAGCACTGTCTGTTTTCGACATTGCTTTTTATATACTCGCTAGCTACCAAGCTAGGCAGTCTTCTTATATTGTTTCTGTGCCCATTCTGTCATAATGTACATTCGCGTCAAAATATACAGCGGTAGAGACGGGGATCCATATACGGCGATTGTTGATGGGGCCAATGTTGCCTTCTTCGGCCGCGGAGTTGTTGATTACCATCATGTCAAGACGGTCGTCGAGGGTCTGGAAAAGATGGGGGAACGCGTGCTTGTCATTTTGCCTGAGAAATACTTACAACGGAAGTTTTACATCCGAAAAGGGAATGTACAGGAATTGGATGACCGGGATTGGTCCATCGTAGAGGACTTGATCGAGAACAAAAAAGTGTACGAGGTAAGAAAGCGGTGTCTGGACGACTACTACTGGATGTTAGCGTCTGTATCCGATCAAACGGCTGCCAGGAAAGGGATGGAAATTGATGTGCCGCCAAATGATCAAAAGGTGCGTTGGCCAGGAACGCGACCAATGATTGTGAGCAACGATCAGATGCGCGACCACAAACTGGAAATGCTGGAACCGCGTCTCTTTCGTCGGTGGGTTAGCAGCTTTATTATCAAATATGACTTTACCCCGGTAGTTGATGAGAAATGGGATGAACGAGAGGTCATATTCTCCCCCGCGGAGCATTTTAGCAGAGAAATCCAAGAAAACTCTTGTACAGACGGACAGATGACTTGGCACTTTCCTGTGAGCGAATGGGGAAAAGATGAACGATTTTGCATCAAGCTTCCTCGGTTGCTCGGTCGCAGGTTGAATTGATCATTCACATGTAGAAGACTGCAGTCTGCAAGTCTGATCTGGCCCTTTGTACACACATGTAATACAAAACTGCTTGCATGTTACTCTAGAGTACCGTAGTAGTAAGAACAAGGACGACCCTTGGTTAGACTACTTTTCCTGAATCACTGTAGGACGTGTACGCGCATGCATCCATTTAAATTGAAATTAGCAATGCCACCCTTTCTGCCTACTTTTCAGAGCTAAGTAACACAATTGCTGCACATGTAAGTAGGATGAATTTGCAGCACTACAATCTCTTGTGAATGAACAAAGCCCCAACGATGACCGGATCGCCTGCTACCACCCGACTTATTCGCACATCTCCAGCTTGACCTGTAGTGTCCAAATATGATATTTCGTACATGTTTCTACCGGCAGCTTGGGCCTCTTCATCTCTGGCGTTAAGAGCACGGAAATCCGCATCAGATCCAGAGTCGACAAGCTTCCATCTTGCCCCGCCCCTGGCCAGACCCTTTGCTAGTCGCCCCGGACGTCGCAGAGTATCATCAGACCAAACAACCTCCAAGCGAAAAGGAGGCTGAATTTCCAGCACATTACCGCTGGCAACAGGAACAATTCCACTAGAAAGTACCAAGGACAGGAAGGGAAAGGCCAATTTTTGTACTATTCGCCCCTGACCACCGACTTCTCTCGCTGCATCGTCCCCTATGAGTTGAAGGCTCGTGGGGCGGATTGGACGTGGCAGGTTCAGGAGGGGAGAAAATGCTGAGGCATTTAAAGAATATACAAGCTCCCAGGTCCCATCAAGCTCTGCGGCCGTGGCAGCTTTTGAACGCGATGGATCCAGTGGTTCGAGCTTTGAAATCAGTCGGATCACCTCTTCATCGGGAGCCATCGAAGCAATGGCCCGAAGGAGAGCTTGTCTTTCCGGAGAGCCCTCAACGCTCCCAGCCTCAGCACAAGAAGGAGTTGGGACAACGACAGATGCAGCAGTTGCCACGAATGCCAGCATTTTGGATGCACCGGAGGCTATGGCGTCACGCCGAGACAGAAAACTTGGGCTGGCGGGTTGTGTCGGCTGCGGCTCCACCGGCGGAGGCGGCATCGGGTCGCCATTCCCTGCAGGCACACGAACATGTGCGTTCACAGATGGTGAAGAGCCGGAGAGACATTGGTAACAGCATACCAACTGCAATTGTGGAACACATCCTAGTACATATAGTATAAGGAGGATCACTTGAGTGTCTGTAACCATGTTCGTCTACGTAGAAGCGTCGATGCCGTACCAATGTGCCCCATCGCTATCGCCCATCGGCCGCAATCTCATCGATACATGATGATGCATGATGCATCGCATGCGACGATTTCTCGCGTCATCGTCAGAATAAAAATGAATCCACTACAGTAAGGCCTATGGAGATAGTGCCTACATTGTGTGTCATGACGCTCTTCGGAAATCGAGCGCTTCGATTTCAGAAATGCCACTGTCTTCATGACGCACAACATAACAAAATCCAAGAAAAGTCAGAAATATGCATTTTTCCGACTGCATAAATAACGCTGTTTGACCCGCAACGTGACGCGCAACGCCGACGGTCGATGGGCCGATGGACCAACCACAGCACCCGAGAGCGCAACACATGACAGGCCGAAGGCCGAACAGAAGCAAGAAGTGAGACTCGACGACTCGACTCGACTCTCCCTCTCTCCACTTCGCACCCCCAAGCGAAAGAACCGTAACGATAGAAATTCCCGCCCTACTCCTACTTGCGCAGACTTCACTGCCCATACCGGTATCGATACTACGTAGCACGTACACGTTCCAGATCAGTCAATCTCAGTCGATAGTACAGCCTTTTGGTTACCATAGATAAACAACACAAACCACAAGCAAAATGAGTTTTCCAGGCAACATCAATCTCAACAACCTGGCCTCCCTCATGGCGTCTGCAGGCGGCGCAGGTGCCTATCCCGGCTTCAATGCCGCCGCTATGGCCGCCGCGGCAGCTTCCCAGCCGGCGGCCGATGGCGCCGCCTCTGGTGTCCCGGCTGCTGCGGCCGCCGCCGACGCCGATATAACAATGATCAACACCATCGAGAAGAATCTCTACCACGACAATTCTCGGGTCACTCCCGCCGATGTCGATGCCAACCCCCGAGCCCGTAGGGCCAACTCCAAGAGGGAGCCGACCTTCCCCATGAAGCTCCACCAGATGCTCTCCGACCTGGACGCCGAGGGCGTCGTCGTTTGGCTTCCCCACGGTAGGGCCTGGAAGATCATCAACCAGGACAAATTCGAGACCGGGCTGCTCGGCAAGTACTTCGAGCACGGCAACATGTCCTCGTTCATGAGACAGGTGAACGGATGGGACTTCCGTCGCGTCGTCAAGGGAGTTGATGAACAGAGCTACTACCACGAGGTGCGTTTCCGTTTATGTTTGCATGTATGCCGTTCCCCTTCCGCTAGTAGGCTTGTTGGGCGTGTGTTATTTTCATCGGGAATCGCACACAAGTCGCACGCAACGCCTTGCGCTTTCTTCTCCTACCGGCAGATCTACCCCTTGCTCGCTCGCTCGCCCGCTCGCCATGTCAGCCATCTCTCTCCGTGCCCCATCTCACCTTCTACGGTTTCAATATTTGACCTCTCTCCTCTTCCCCCCCAACTCCCTTCTCACGCGTACAGCTCTTCCTCCGCGGTATGCCTCATCTTTGCCGTTGCATGACCCGCACTAAGGCTTCCAAGAAGGAGCTCGGAGCTCTCTGCTCTCCGAAGGTCCTCTCCATCACTCCGGACTTCTACCGCATCAGTCGCGATCACCCTCTCCCCGAGACCAACATGCCCGACAGCGCCCCGTCAAGCTCGTCCAGCCACCTCCATGTACACCCTCCCCACGAGGGCCTGGCTGGTTCTGTGGTGCCCCAATCCGTCGCGCAGCAGGCCGCTGCTATACTGCGACAGCAGCAGCTACAAAATCAGGGCCAAGAGGGCAGTGCTAGCGGTAACGTCAGCAGCTCCAGCGACGCTGCCGCCCAGGCGCTCCAGAACTACATCCTTCAGGATTCCTTTGCAGGAGCTCAAGGCCAGCAGCTTACCAATATCCAGGCCTTTCAGCAGCGTCTTCAGGCCCGGTCGATTCTCGTTGACAGCCTCCGGAATATGGTGAGCCAACCCGGTGCTCCCCCCGCTACCGGAACCGCCAGCGCCGGTGGAAATGCCGCCTCCGCCGGCGCCGCCTTTTTCAGTCCACAACAGCAGGCCCTACTGAGCCAGGCCGGCAGTGCTGGAACTGGATCCAACACCAACCTGCAGCTTACCGAACTGCTCCGTCAACAGCAGGGAAGCACCACCAACGCTATTCCCACAACCAACCTCGTCCTTGGTAGCAATGCAAGCCTCAACAACCTAGGACTGTTCTCCGGCGTTCAGCAGAGTAGCAGTGGTAACAACCTCATGGCTGCTAGCAACCAGAGTCTCAACAACCTGATACATGCTCAGCAACAGAGTGGCAGTGGCAACAACCTCGTGCCTACTAGCAACCCCAGTCTCAATAACCTCCTACTCGGTCAGCAGCCACAGAATGGTAGCAACTCCAACCTCAATCTCGCCCTCTTGATGGAGATTACCCGCAACTCAGCTGCAGGCGGCGGCGGAGGTACCAGCGGCACTGCTGGAACACAAAATGCTACTTGGTAAAAAGCTTGTATGTCAAACCAAGGTACAGACATGTATGCACAAAGTGGAAGTCAGTTTATTTGACCCGGGGTCAAACCATCTCTCACAATTAAAAAAAAAGAAACAGCAGCAAGCGACACAACAACACCATCCACTTGTTTGATTTTTACGTCGTTCGTAGATCTAGATCTACCGGTAGAAAATCTAGATCTACGCTACATGTAGATCTACCGGTACGACGATCTTGTACATGTTAAATCTTCCTAGACTCTAAGATCTACCGGTAGTAAAAAAATGAACAACATGTAGATCTAGATCTAGAGTAATTCTCATAAGTTGGGCAGTCTCATAAGTTGGGCACCCCTATTGTTTTTCATCCTCTGTTCTATTAGAGATCCAATGTTTCCTTTGTCTCTACGTAGATCTAGCTAGCTAGAGTACAGTCCGTCCCCGATAACAAGCATATCCATTTGGGAGCTAGGTCTCG
>Ga0115006_10003599_pt1 | contig 10572 bp, 16 predicted proteins | sample ArcOceMetagenome_3_FD_88943 | JGI IMG/M metagenome (GOLD analysis project Ga0115006, IMG submission 88943) | Marine eukaryotic phytoplankton communities from Arctic Ocean - Arctic Ocean- Svalbard ARC20M Metagenome | ecosystem: Environmental > Aquatic > Marine > Oceanic | place: Arctic Ocean...
CCCCCCCAAACAAACCGGATTTTAGTGCGTCAAAAGGCCGTTTTCCCGCCCGCAAGAACGGGGGGGGGGGGGTGGCCACTGGCCGAACGAACTTTGACCAAAGAGACTTGACCACAGAGTGAGCAAGACTCCCGACGTTTTTGAAAGGCTTAAAAAACCTCTACGTTCCGTCGGGGTGGGTTACAAGCTCGTACGTGACTCAGCTCTCTCAGCTCTCACTGTTTGCCGTGTACGGGGCGACGGCAAAACCACAGGTGACAGCGGCGCTGGAGCGGCATATGGCGCCGCACGGGCGACAGCCTAACCTGCGGCTAGTGGACAACTACATCGCGGCGTTCCACGTGAAGGACACGGAGCTGCTGCACTGGGCGATGACGCACCCCGAGTACTCGCATCCGCAGGTGGGGTTTCTTGTTTGCTGGGCTGGGCCAAAAAAGCAGAAACTCAGCACTTGTGGGCTGATGAGTGAGCTTCGGTGAGCAGGGTAGGTAGCAGGGTGAGGGGACGGAGCTGAATCAGAGTGGAACCCTTTGGAACCCCTCGAACCGCTCGCGTGCGAGCTCGGGGAATCGTTTCAATGGAGGGTTCGACAGGGGAGCCCCTAGTGAATGCTGATGGGGGGCTACTTGTGGTTCATTTGGGCTGTCGCGTGGTACCTCATTCGAACCGCAAACGGCCACTCTGGAGCTGATGTGAGATGGGGTGTGTGTGTGTGTGTGTGTGTGTGTGTGTGTTTGCGACGACAGGTTGTGGCGCTGGTGAATCAAATCGCCACCAACTTCAACTGGAAGCGCACGCAGCGTGCCGAGGCGCTCGCGCAGATCGAGCAGGCGCTGCTGTGAGATGCATCGACAGTGCGAGTGTAGGAGTGTAGGCGGGGGAAGCGAGGGTAGGGCAAGGGAGGGTACGCGCTGCTGCGGGAAGTAGCCGAGTGTCTAGCTGACGTCTGTCTGGGTGCAGTGTAACTTCAGTGTAACGCATTGCACTCACTCCAAAGCCAGTTCCTATTGGGGATCGAAGAGCTAAGAAGCTTTCTGCGTCGACGGCCTGTCCGACGGCGAGTCGGCGGCCGGGGCGACGGCGGCGATGCAGGCGTCACCGGTGTGGACGCGTGAACCTGTGGCGGAGGCGAGTACAGGCGGGGAGGCGGCGGCGGCTGATGGTTGTGGCGGCCAACGCAGACGGTACAGTGTAGCCGAGCCGCCGTCCTGCACACGAAGGGGGCGACACGTACACGTGTGCATCCAAGACCAGTCTAGCTTAATTTAATGCCGAGAGAGAGCTCCGTCATCGCCTGAGCGGGGAGCCGAAGCTGGGCGTTCCGTGAGAGTGCTCGAACGCGTGCCGTCCCAGGTCCACGAGCATGTCCGTGGGGTCCGCAGTCGACGACAGCACCTGCCGCAGGTGCTTCTCCAGTAGCATGGCCCGTTTCATGTGGTACGCATTGCTTCGCTCCATCTCCGCGCGCTCCCCCCGCAGCACCCGCGCCTCCGCCGCGAGCGCCTCCGTCTGCTGCTGCAGCCGGCCGTTGTCCACGTGGAGCGACGCCGCCATCTCGCGCGCCTCTGCCAGCTCCAGCTGCATCTGAGCCACCGCCTCCGGGTCCATCGCGGGCGGAGGGGGAAGCGGGGGCGGCGCGGCGACGGCGTGCAGCGCAGGCGCTCGGTCCCGTGCTTGATTTCGTTGTTGGTTGGACTGCGCGTACCCAACCAAGCATGGCTGTCCAATGTCAATCCGCTCTGAACGAAGGCGTGGGCAGTGCGAGAGCTCGTGCGGATTGTTGGTTGGGGTGGTACCAGCTCGAGCTTTTGATGCAGGGCGGCGTTTTGCTCCTGCAGTTTGCTCACGCGCTCCTTCAAGTAGGTGATCCAATCCATCACGCGATCCACGCTCTCCGGCTCCGCGCGCCTCTCCTCCTCCGCAGCCCTGGCGCCCGCGGCGAAGGACGGAGACAGCGGGCTGCTGAAAGGGCTCCCCACGCCCGACTTTGGGCTGAAGGGCGTCGCGGGCCCCATCCTCGAAGGCGACGCCGCGCCTGGAACAGCGTCGCCGTCGCTTCAGTACGGTGGAACAGGCGAGAGAGCCTCTGTTTTGACGCACCGACGAGAACAGCGGAGAGTACTGGCGCTGCTGGACTAGGACGCAAGGCAACAGCAAGGAATCACCTCGCCGGGGTGAATCTGGTAGAAAATCGTTCACCTTGCCCGCTGGAAGGCCCTCGATGGCGTGTACAAACTCCTCCTGCCGCCAACGGGAAACGCCCAACTACCCTCTACTCAGATATCGAGTGATGTGCATGCGCTAAGATGTGGGGAGCTTGGGGAGCGGATTGGTATTGTCGCCATGGACGCCCGCCTACGTTTGCACCCAGAGAACAACACGCAGTGGCGGGAGTTGCCACTCACCGCGCCCTCGTCGTCCATCACCTTCTCCTCGACAGCCCTTCGACTGTCCTCGTCCGAGATGAAGTCTCCCACCGACGCCAGCGTCTCCTCCATCTGTGCCAAGGCCATCCCCAGCCCCACCTCAAAAACCTAATTCCAGATGAAGCTCTTGAGGTTTCACCGAGAGCCGTCCATCAGGCAGTCTCAGAGGGGTAGCCGCACGTGCATAATGTGCATTTGGCACCACCGCCTCTTCGAAGAGAGAAACGCCTCCTCCTCCTCCTCCTCCTTTCTGACTCGATGTTCGTCCAGGCCCACTCGACCAGTGCAAGGGAAGGCGCTGCGTTTGTCTGTGGGTGGATGTGTGAAGAGCGGCTGCGCACCATCTTCGCGAAGTGATCATCCTCGGCACCCATGCTCAGGGGCAGAGCTCGTAGCCCAAGTTGTGTGCTGGGCTCTCAGCCACACCGTGCCCAACCCAGCCCTGCAACGTCCACATGGTGCTGCTATCGCTCAGCAAGCCCTCTCCAGAGGTGGCAGAAGCCACCATTCGCGACGGCCAAGCGTACGTCCCCTCGGTCCAGGGCAGCGCCAGGGTGGACACGGACGACAACGGCAGGGTTTTCTTGCCCGCCTATCACTCACGCAGACCAAACCCTTGAGGCGCATGCCACCCATGGCCAGTAACCTTTATGCGTTTCCACTCTCTCCCCTCTCCCCCCTCTCCCTCACGCGCCCGGCACCGTCAGGGTTTCGCACCTGACCTCGGCGACTTGAGACCCCGGTGCTGGTCCGTCGCAGGCGCGGGTTCTGCTACCCACACGCTGGCGCATCGAAGGAGTTCCCTCCGCTTCCTCCCGCGGCGGCCAACCACGGATACAAGGTGCGTCATGGCAAGACACGTGGCTGAACTCGGGCACGTCTGTTCGAGCGGGCTGTTTCACTCCTCCGGCGTGGGGGGGGGGCTGGGGCTGGGCGTGCGCAGATTGACCACAATCGCATCAAAGTGGGCAACGGCCACGCCGCGTACCAGAGAGCCAAGCGGGTGCTGAATAAGTGGGGGTACCTCTCCGCACCTTTCCGTCGTGTCCACCTGCAGGGTTTCGAAACCTTGGCCGGTGCTGACTACGCCTGGCTTGGGGTTCATGGCAGGCATTTCCAGCTAGGCTGGGCGGAGGTGGACCCGTCCACACCGGTGAAGGAGGGTGCTGGCGTGTGTGTCAAGTCCAAGGTGGCGTTCTTGTGGACGCGCCACCCGCTACAAGTCGTGTACGTCAGCGAGCGCCCCAAGGGCAAGCGCGCTCCCAAGGACGAGAGACCACCGGTGCCGGGCGGTGCACCCGCCAAGGCGCGCTATACCTTCGCGCACGGCTGCCTGCACGGCCACATGCTAGTGCGTGCCTTGTCCGCTTCTCATCCAGTGTCCGTCCTTCTATTACCCCCAGAGAGCACGTGAACGAGCAGCCACTGGCAAATTGCCACGTCAGCCTTTTTTCACGTGTACAGGGTCCATGTTTGACGAGGAACCCGTAATTCAAGAAAGCGAGAGCGAGTGAGGGGCGTGTGGTGTGTGTGAATCTTCAGGCGGGGGAGGAACGGTTTGCTGTGGAGTGGTGTGAGGACGACTCGGTGTGGTACGATGTGGCCGCCTTCTCCAAGCCCGCCGGGCCCCTCTCCACCATCACCTACCCGCTCGTACGTCTGTTCCAGGCTCAGTTCGCCAAGGGCTCCGTCAAAGCGATGCAGCAGGCCATGGCCGCCGAGCCGTAGCGATGAACAATGTCCTCTAATTGATGAGTTGATGTTTATACATATAGACCGACGAAAGGATTCAAACTCCGTTCCCTCGCCGCCCCTGGCGCGTAAAACTCAAACGGCCTGCGCGTACCCTCCCTTGACCATGTTGTCCATGATATCGTTAACGGCCACGCAGATGTTTTGAATCTGGTGGTCCCACTGGACGATTTCGTCCTCGTCGTTGTCAAAGTGGATGATGCCCTCCACCTGGTCGATGGAACCGTGCATGCGCTCCTCGGCGATCATGCGCGCCGCGACCTTCTCCGCCTTGCCCGACTCGATGCCCAGCAGCGAGCCCAGCTCCTGGAAGCTGATGTTCTTGTACAGCTTGGACGCCGACAGCAGGTTGTGCTCCGTCACCGACCGGTCCAGCACCGTCGTGCCGTCGCCCAGCGTCGCCATCTGATGCACCTGCAGCGTCTCGGCGAACGCCTTCACCTCCTGCACGCGCAAAATGCGCTCCAGGTACACCTGCGATGTGGGGTGGTTTGAACCAGCCAAAGACGCGCGCGCGTCAGGTTGATTTTTCTTTTTTGTTGACAAAGCAATCGGCCTTGCTCGTTTGAATAGCACGAAATACGTACCTTCTCGAGGATGGGAAACATGGGCAGCGAAGCAGTACGCTCGTCCTTGTACAATGTGGCCAGCACGCGGCTGCGTTGCGGCCCAGCGGCGGCGAGGATGGAGCAAGCCACCGACGCCGTCAACGACTGCGTCAGGTCCTGCTCGTCCACCTGCCTGCCGGGGATCGCCACGGTGCCCACCTGCGCCCAACCCGCCTCATATGTGTCTTTTAATAACGGTCGGAGTGCTGAGCGGGCGCTGAGTATGGCGACCTGTCAAGGGCACCTGTCAAGCCGCTGTTCACAAAAGAAGCAGGGGGCCATCGTCGCAGAGTGACGCAGGAAAATGAGGGAGAAGGCACGGGCGAGACGCGCACCTGCGAGAGCTCGTAGTAGCGCAGCGCAGCCTCGAGGAAGCGGCGCTTGGAGTCCTGGATGCGCGCGTAGCACACCTTGTACTGCAGCGTGAGCACCTTGGCCTCCACGGACGCCAGCGCGGGCTCCTTGGGCAGCAGGAAGCTCGCCTTTTTTATGTACGCCTCCGCCTTGACGGCGTCGTCGTCCTCCAGGTACAGCTGCGCGATCTTGACGCACTTCTCCAGCTTGTAGTCGTTGTCCAGCATGCGAGAGCCGCTGTCCAGATCGATCGAGCCCAGCACCTGCGCCGCCTTGGACCAGTCCTCCTCCGCCTCGTGCACCGCCGCCAGAGACTCCCGCAGCGTCGTCGCCTCGTTCTCGAAACTCACCAGTCGCGGCACCACACGCTCCAACGCGTACAAAGCCACCGCCTTGTGCATGTCCGCCGCCAGCCGCTGCGGCACCTCCGCCGCGAACGTCGCCAGCAGTTGCCTCGCCACCTGTGTGTGTTGGCCCCCGTCGTCGTTGCCGCGCCCGTGTGAGAGGGAGATACGACACATCGCGAGGTGGAAGACTCGTATGGATGCGACGCATCACCGCAGCCTTCAGCATGGATCCAGGAGACCACTACCCCTAATCCCAAACCCTATTCCCAACGCCGTGGGCGTGTGCTGCAGCGGTGCCCCAAGTGGGGCCATTGGACCGATGGGGCAGTGTGGGCACGTTCGTTTCGAACCCTTGCCACCCTCATTCGCGCCACCCGCCCGCTGCGTTTCGCTGATCAGAGCCCACCGACAGGACAGATGGGGTGACCTCGTTGGTGCGCTTGGGGCACAGGCTGAGGAAGGGTTTGCGTCGTACCGGAAGCGAATAGAACTCGTCGCTCAACAGATGGTCCAGCAGGGCTCTACAGTCGGGCAGGCTCTGCTCCGACAAGGCTGTGACTACGAGCTCCTTGTACATGTCTAGGCGCTTCTTCTGGTCCTGCTCCCCCACCACAGCCTGCAGCTTGGCGTCCATGGCTACCGAGCGTCAAGACGCTCTCCAGAGAGGCGCTCAGGGAGGTTCAGAAGAGTTGTGAGGGAGGGAGAGTCAGGAGAGGTGCTACATCCGGACCGGTCGCACGGCGTAGACCAACCCACGTGGCTTTCTGCTCTCAACCGGCAGTTTCCGACGAAGCAGTCAGGGAGCGTTGGCGCAACGTAGCAGGGGATAGGGAGGATCAGTATGGCGGCGTTGTCCGCGTCCGAGGAGGCCGTCATCAAGACGCGCCTGACCACCCGCACACAGGTAGCCAACGGGCCAGCGCCGCTGACCAAGCTTACACGAAGGTAAGGCGCTGGCCACCCCCGTTGATCTTTCCCAACCCCACTACCGCTGCTTAGGGTGCCGTTCGTGTGCCTAGCGTCGCGAGACCCTGACGCGTCGTTAGCATGACTCGTTGGAGCTGCGGGCAGGGTTGTTTGCGGGTGATCGCCCACCAAACCCTAGCATCAGCGGGCCTCCAGTTCACGCAGTCCGCTGCGGGCCCAGCTGTGTCTCTCCGGCTGAATCGCTGCTGTGGTGGGTCATCACTGGTGCGTGTACTGAAGAGGCGAGCGTCGGGCCGGCTCTGCAGATGGCTCACAATGGTGCAGGAGGCGGGGACCGAGGGGGAGGCCAAGGAGGAGAGCTATCAGGCATTTCTAAAGGAGCTGTGCCTTTTCGAGCAGCAGGTACCTGCCCTGCCCCACGCATCCACTCTCCCACTCTCAGATGGAAAGGCTGATGAGGCTGAGGCTTTGGTGTGGGGCGCAGGCGGGGAGGGTCAATGCGGTGATTCGAGCGAACACGCGGGAGCAGGACAACTACCAAAAAATGGAGCAGGAGCTCGAGACGGGGATAGAGACGGTGCGCACGGAGATGGAGGCGCTCAAGACGGTGCTGGAGGACGAGAAGGTGACGCGCAACCACAAGGAGGAGTATGAGGTGCGTGCGTGCGTGTGTGAGTCGGCACATCCGCCTTGCGGCAGCTCATGGCATCCCAGAGCACACACTCGGCCAGGCAGCGCGCTCTCAACCCCCGCCGAGGGTCGGGCTGCTTTGTGTGGGACTGCTTTCAGTACAGGAGGGGTGCTAGCTGTCGTTGAGGTAGGACAGCCTGTAGTTGTGACCCTCAACTCCGCCGCACACAAACAGGGGTTTGGCTCTCAGCCAAACAACCGGCTTCTCACGGCGGGCTGACCTCTCACCACACCACGCCACTGGTGGTGCGCGGTGCAGGTGCTGCGCAAGCTCTGTATGGACCACCCGCCGCGCGCGGAGACGGAGGCGGCCATCGCTGCGGTGCAGGAGTCCATCGAGCGGCTGGAGAAGGAGACGGGCGCGCTGGACGCCAAGCTGGACCTGCGCAAGAAGCAGTTCTCGCTGGTGATGCACGCGGTGGACGAGCTGCAGCGTGAGCTTGAGGATGAGCCTTACGACACGCTCATGGAGGCGGGGGAGGCGCCGGTCGACGGCGACGCCATGGAGACGTGACATCTCGAGACCCTGGTGTCATAAAGTTTTTAGTCCGTGTTGTATATTTAGCGACCGTGATGTACAAGTTATATACGAATGCATGAGATGGGAGCTTTGCGTGCGTGCGGCGGCGCAGTCGCGTACTAGGCAGCAGCGGGTGCATGGCGCAGAGCCGCGGCGCTGCTGTGCTCCGGTATCAACAATCGCCACTGCGGCAGTGGGGACAGCGCAGTGGGGCGCTAGCTATTGTGCCAACGCGGTGATGGCGGTGGCGGCGGCGGCGGCGGGCGCGGGAGCAGCGAGGCCCTCTGAGAGGCACAGCTCCTTGACGGAGGCGACGGAGGCCTCGATGGAGCGCAGAAACTTCGCGTTGCCTTCGCACTGCGGCCGTATCGACTTCATCATGTGGTCCAGGCTCGCCCGCAGCACACCCGCCTCCGCCACGCCGGCGTCGCAGCAGCGCTGGACGAGGAACAGCGTGGCCACACACGACACCATCAAGTCCACCAGCTGTCCCCCTTCCCTCCTGCGGCCTCCTCGCTGCGCCTCCTCGCTGCCCAGGCCGCCCGGCGCGCGCTGGAACAGCCCAGCCTCGCCCAGCGTCAGCCCGGGCACGGCCCCCGCGCACCCGCTCGCCGCGCTGAGCGACAGCGGCAGCGGCGGGAAGAGCGACGCCTGCTGCGTCTCCAGCAGCTCCGCCGCGCGCTTGCGCGCGTCGTTCACCGTGTCGCTCACGTCGCTCGGCGTCTGGCGAACAGCCGGGGGTGGGGCAGGAGAGAGCGCGCGGAGTTAGGGCACCGACAGCCACTCTCATTACAAAGACACTGACACATTCGACATGCATGCGCTGAGACAACTGAGAAGTGAGGGGGGGGGGACGCCGTACCCCGTTGGCAGCGTCCATGACGGTCCGAGAGAAGCTCGCGCCCAAGCCCATGCCGCTGTGCGCGTTGGCCGCCTGCACATCCGCCAGCTGCTGGCGGCAGCGGTCCACGTGGAAACTCGCCTGGCGCAGATCCACCAGCACCGCCGCGTACCTGTCGCGGAACGCCTCCGAGTAGACGCCGCGCATGGCGTCGGCGGTGTCGTTGAGCTCGCGCAGCGTGCGCACCATGTGGCGCTTGTGCTCCAACACGCGCGTGTACTCCACCAGCGCGCGCACCTCGTCGTTGTGCGCGGCGGCGGCGGCGGTGCCCTCCTCCCCCGTCAGCAGCGCCAACTGCTGGCCCAGCGCACCCGCAAGCACGCCCGTGCCGGTGCCCAGCCGCCCCATGCTGCCGTAGGGCAAGTCGTGGCGCTCGCCTACAACCTCCTCCACCGTGGCGAACACGTGGTGCAGCTGCTTCACCATGCTGTGCTGCTGCACCAGCTCCAGCCGTGTGGCCAGGTTCTCCAGCTTGTCCTCCAGCTGCTGCTTCTGCGCCGCCGGTAAGTTGTCCATCGGATCGCGCTGCACGTACACACACCAGCCGCCCATCCACTCAGATGAAACGCAACCAAACCACCAGTACGGGATTACACGCTTGGCGAGGGGGACGGAGTTTCAGAGGGCAGCTCAGGTCGCGGTGGACAGGGCGGCAGGGCGGTTTACCGGCATGACTTCCGTGTCTTTGAGCAGCTCGGAGCCCAGCTCCATGGCGTAGAACTGGATGCGCGCCTTGTCGACGTCCACCGTCAGCACCTGCCCGTCGTGGATGTTGCGCGTGCGCGGGTGGCGCGCCGTGACGCGCTGGCCCACGTGCAGTGGTAGCGGGTAGGTCGGGTGCTGCACGGCGAAGTTCGTATGCGGCGCCTGCGACGCCCCCGCGCCCGGCGCCATGCGCTGGTACGCCGTACGCACGTCCTTGCGGTTGTTCTCCAGCTTCTGCCTCTCCTCCCGCAGGAACGGAAGGCTCAGCCGCCGCGGCTTGCCCAGCGACGAGCGGATCATGCCCCACTCCGCGCGCGTGAGCCTCGTCACCTGCCGCACAAAGGCAAGTCAGAGTCTGGAGGGCGAGAGGGTCGAGATCAGAGAGTGCAACGAGTGCTGGTAGAGGGGCATAGGGGCGTAGGGGCTAACCCTGCCCTTAGCACAATGTCATGGGGCGACGGCGCACCTCGCGCATGCCGAGGTGCTCGAGATACTCCATGAACTCGTTGCGCGCGAACCACGGGCGGTCGATGGCGGAGTAGAACCACTCGTACATGCACCAGCGGCGCAGCTTGGGGCTCTGCAGCGCGTTGGCTAGCCACTCCTGCGGGCTCGCTGCCAGCGGTCGCACGCGCCGCCTCCCCGCCGCGTCGCCCGCCAGCGCCAGCATACCCACGGCGCCGCCCGCCCCGTACGACTCTCCGTACCGCGCCTTCTTCTTGCGCATGGTCTTCTGCCCCCCCTCCGCCCCCACCCGCCCCAGCAACGCTCCCACCCCGTTTTCGCTCACCTCCTGCTGTTGTCCCTTCTTTGCGCGGCCCTTGCCCTTCTTCCCCCCCGGCGACGCGCGCACTCGCTTGGACGCTGACGGCGGCAGTGACTCGGAGTCGTCGTCGTCGTCGTCTTGTCGCTGTCGCTTGCGGCTGGGTCCGCGACCGCGCGTCGGTTGCGCGTGGTACCCCGGGCCCGCCGCACCCGCCGCCGCCCCACGCCCCGCCGACGGCAGCCGCTCCGGCACGGGCTTGCGCTTGCGGCGGCTCTGGCTGGGCGTTCGGGTAGGCGAGCTGGGGTCGGAGGCGGTGGAGGTGGGGCTGTCTGGAGGCGGCGCACGGCGCGCGGCGCGAGGGCGTGGCGCTGTGGGCTGCGGCGACGCCAACGCCAGCAGTGTGGCCACCAAGTCGTTGTCGTCGTGCTCGTTGGGCGGCGACAGGTCGTTGAACAGCTGCCGCGATCGCTTGCGCTTGCTGGGCGAGCCGTACGCGTCTGCGACCAAACACACAAACAGATGACAGAGGGTTATGTCAGGAGGGAAAGACGAGGGAGGTTACAGAGGGAGGACAAG
>Ga0115006_10003600_pt1 | contig 10571 bp, 18 predicted proteins | sample ArcOceMetagenome_3_FD_88943 | JGI IMG/M metagenome (GOLD analysis project Ga0115006, IMG submission 88943) | Marine eukaryotic phytoplankton communities from Arctic Ocean - Arctic Ocean- Svalbard ARC20M Metagenome | ecosystem: Environmental > Aquatic > Marine > Oceanic | place: Arctic Ocean...
CCCCCCCCGGCCCCCAAGGTCCTCCCCGCCCCCCCCCCCCCCCCCCCCTTCATCATTCTGCACTTCATGCCGCTGCATCCGCACAGCATCCTCCTCGTGGCCTCCTCCTGCCCACTGCAACCCCTGCCGTAGGGGATTCTTCACAACGACAGACAGCAGACTTGAATGATTGCCTGTACTGCTGCCCTTGGCCTCCTCCACTCTCTTTCCGTGGACACCTCCAGCCGCTGCCTGCTGCTGAGAGAGAGCCTGCTGATCAAACTGCACCGAGATCTGCCGCGACGAGTCAGCGGTTGCGCGCTTGTGCGTGTGTGTGGCGGGGTCTTGCTCTCGAGCATTCTCGTGGGCACCTCGCGCCTTAGTGGTGTCGCCGCCGGCTGTAGTGGGTATTTGCATTGACGCGATAGAGGCTGGACTGCCTGTCAACCCGTGCATTGGCTGTGGTTTCAGACTGGACTGTTGGCCGCGAAAGTGTGAGAGAGAGCGCGCGCGCGCGAGAAACAGAGAGAGAGAGAGAGAAGGGGGGGAGAGAGAGAAGGAGAGAGACGCGCGAGTGCACGAGTCTGTTGTCAGCGTACACAGCACACAGGTGGGACCAGGATGTTCAATGCAGCACGTTGCAACGTATTGAGGTCGGAAAGACCTTGTGGAGCGGGTTTCTGTAACGTGGTTGTTGGCTGCCTTTGTTGGAGGGACGTAGAGATGACGAGGGGGGGCCCGTGTACGCACCTGGAGGCATCACACGTCGGCTCATGCTCATTTGTGTGTGCGTGCAATCACAAGACTGTGTAGCAGACTGTGCAGCAGCCTGACGCAAGAGCATGTCAGGCCAACAAAATTGTACATGCTCAAATTTGAACCTCCAAATGTGTCGTTGAATGTTGGCTGCCCGAGAATCGGATGTGGCCTCGCAGCATTCTTTGTCAAATGTTCTGCGAGAAGTGAAAAGACTTGCATTGTCAGCCTGCTCAGCAAGCGCGTGTGTAGAGTTGCGCTGAGAGAATCTGTGATCGTACCGTGAAAAGCGTCTGCGCTGAAGCTCGCAGCAGAGCTTGCCACTGTCTCGCTCTCGCTCTCCATGCTGTACACGCGTACGCGCATACGCACAATTGATAGAGCAAAACAAAAGTCAAGGTCGGTGAACACGGATGAACGCCATTGCAACCCTGCAGTGACAGGGGGGCACTGAATCAAGTGCAGCTGTCTTGTCGTCAGTCATCACACCTGCTACGCGACAAGCGAAGGGTGTCCTCATCTATGCTCCTGTCGCTAAGGCTGTCCAGCTCGCTTCTGTCATTGCTCCTGCGGCTCCATTTGAACAGACAAGAGGCTCAGAAAGTGAGCAATACAGCATTAAACCGAAGATGAGGCACACTGCACTGTTGATGGCACCGGGGATCTTTCGGATTGTCCTGCTGCAACGAGGGGAGCGGCGCTACGTCTGGTCCGTCGTATATACTCTGCCGGGCGTGCGCGTCGGCACATGTCAGGACTCACACGCAGGGGCCCGCCCCAAGAACAGCTGACGAGGCACGCACCAGCTCAAATCGCCCGAATCGGCCGACGCGATACTGATGCTCCTCTGACGGCGCGACGTCCCACCGCACAGTCGCGAGGGCGCCATCCCCAAGGACGGCGACTATGGTTCCAGCGCGCCCCCCTGAGATTTTGTGGAAGCGCTCGTCGAGGCTCTTGCGGCCTTGGGCCGTGAGCTGCACCCGCTGCCCCACTCTCGCATGGCAGTTGAGGCCGACGGTCTTGCTTCCATCCGAGCCTGCCATGCGAGGCTTGATTTGAAAGCTGAAGTCCGTGCCAGCCTTTTGGCGAAATGCGGTGTGGAAAGTCGAGGGCGAAGACGAATGACGCGCACAAGGGAACTCAGTTTGCCGCCCATCTTTTCGCTGTTGTTACATTTTTTGAGAACAGTTTGTACCAAATTTCCCTACCAACTTGGGCAAAAATAACTCACTTCGAAGAAAGTGGGCGAGCAAAATGGATGGCGGCACTTGATCGTTCCCTCCTAGTTCCCTTGCGCCTTTTTCGTTCAACTAGTGGCTGTAGCCACTCCGCTCCGATTCCGAGTCTTCTGGCTCCGACTCGACCGCCGACGCAGGAGATGCCATGCGACCCTGTCCTCGCCGAGGTGGGCCGGCGGCGCACACCTACTGCCGTTGCTTTGTAGAGTCAGCACGCGCGGGCAGCCGTGGTGACTGAACGGTACCGGGCCACTAGTCAGCAAGCTGACACTGCATGCTGCCGTTGCTGTGTGCCTAGTGGCTGGAGGAGCTGGGACTGGACCACCTAAAGGCCGAAATGGCGACGCAAAACATCGACAGGTACGGCAACGGGCGTGCCGCCACGTGACGCTGAGCCCTTGGTACGCTGGGTGGCTGGCAGCCCCCGCTTCACGCGCGCTGACATTGCGTCTGGAAATATTCAGCACGGTGCTCGCCCTTCTCTCGCATGACCAGCTGCAGGAAGTCGGGGTTATCCGCATGGGCGATCGAGTAAAGCTGATCCGACGCGCAAACGAGCGAGCTCTGGGGCAACAGGCCAGGACAGAAGCGCCCAACAGGTGTCACTGGTCGAGAGCACGCAAGATAGCGCACTTGTCGATGTCAACAGTCGAGCTAAGCGATCAGCAGACAGTGCGCTGACTCCCCGCCCAGCGATGACTACAGATTGCTAGCGATGGCGCCGAAGCACCACCTTGCGCCGCCACCAACGGACCACTCCAGTAGCTTCAATGCCATGCCCGCAGCCTTTTACGACACCTTCCTCGCGCACGGGCGCAAGGTTTGTCCAGCTTGCCGGCGGCGCCTTGCTTTGCGCGTGCCGGCGGCGCCTTGCTTTGCGCGTGCGCTGACCACGTCTTGCCGTATTCTAAAGAATGCTGAGGCTTCAATGTGTGTGGCGTACTTGCCGGTTCCTTTCCTCTTCAGCCGCTCAGTGTGCTGCAGAGCCCATCTGCAGACTTTCCCACGTGCCGTCTGTGTCTGGAGGATACGCAGGGATCCGTTCACATCGAGTCTTCAGTGTTAAACTCCGAGGTACAGTGATACACGGACACATACGGACATGTTCTTCGTATAGACTTCACATAGCGGGACGTCGCACATGCATGATGCTGGGCTGTTGCGCCGTAGGACACAGTACCATGTATTAACTTTGTGCGCGTGTGTGTGTAGGGCGTAGTGATGATCAACTACAACCGCGAGTCCGTGTGGGCCTACAAAAAGAGCTTTGAGCGCCTGCCAGACGAGTATTTGGCCAACTTTAAATGGATCCATCGAGTCTCAACCTTTCGCGACTATGTGCCCACGTCTTCGGACCAGATGCTGGCTCTGAAGATGAGCGCTGAAAGCTGTTATTTGGTGCGCTGTCGGGAGGCGCTCTTCTTGTCCAATGAGCGCCGCATGGCCCTTGGCAACAAGGTTTGATAATACATTTCGACAAGACAAGACCTTTCGCGTGCGCGCACATATCAAAGACAAGACCATGCGCGTGCGCGCATATTATGTGTCGCCCATATTCCGCGCGCATACGCAGGTGGGAGGCAGCACACGGCCGCAGCATGATGGGCGCGCGTGCAGCGCGGGTGTTCCCAGCCGGGCGATGATAACTGCAATGGAGATCGAGGACAAGGTCGTCAGATCTCTGGAGCGGGCAGTCGCTCTGTTTGAGACCCTTGAGAGCAGGTCAGTCTGGCAACTGCGTGGGGTGTGCCGTGTGGGTGTTTGCATCACTCTTGACCTGCCTATGGGCACATGGCCCACTTACTTGTGCCTGCTTGTCTGCAGACTGTCCGTGTCGCCCTTGTCGGCGTTCTTCCTGCCCCCTGAACTGTGCCAGGGAGAAGGTGCACACGCGCTGCTTGCTGCGAGCAAGCTGCACAGTGAGGCAAACACAATGCCGGGCTCGCGCGGCGAACAGCGGCAGATCAAGTATATCAGTCAGCAGCTTGTTCGTGACTGGAGCTCTGCGGAGGAAGACGGCGCAGCAGGGCCTGTGGTGAGGGAGCGGCTGGGAGTGGAAGAGCAGTTTGATGGTCTGTACGAGCAGCTAGAGGATCGGCAACATGAGAGCCTGCACGAGGCTATCCTCGCCTCTGCCTCCAGGAGTGGTCACAGCAAGTCCGCGACATATTTTCTGAAGCCGGTGATGCGTATGTGCATGTCCGTTCGCCGGTGGCGCATGTGTGTATGCGCCTAGGTATGACCGAAGAGGATGCGTGAGAGGTTGCGTGTCTTGAATGTAGAGCACATGCAGCAGATGCCAAGCATTTGCACACTCATCCTCCATTCCCCCCGCTTTGCTGTGTCTGTGAGTGACAAACAAATCCGCGCAATCACGTGCCAAACAAACATATGTCGAATCCCACCAGGACATTGTCAGCGCTCCCCATGCGAGCACAGCGGTTCCGTCAACAAGGATCTTTGGCAACCCGCCAGGCATCCCCCTAAACGAGTCTGCCACCGTCTACGAGTCTGCCACCGTCTACTTTTCGGACGCCGTGTCAGACTGTGCTGTAGACAGAGAGGCAAGGCAAGTGGGGGAGAGGTCCGTGAGGTCGGAAGGTGCGCTTGGTGCTGAGGCCCATCAGCCTGGAGCAGGAGAGCTGAGAGCTGGCGGCAATCAAGCTCAGGAGCAGCTCGCAGGGCACAAGCAGACAGGCCCGCCTCTGATCCATCCGTTGTCAGGTATGCCATTGAGTCCTCCAGAAGCCTGTCGTGTTGCTTTGTGTGTACCCTGTCCTCCTCTGCCTCAACTAAACTTGGGCGCGTATGCTTGGCCGCTTGGATATCAGCAGGCACTTCGCGTGAAAACAGGGGGACGGATTTCCCCTCCAGCGCTTCGCAAAAGCAGAAGTCGGAAATGCAGAAGAACGAGGTGGCGGTCAGATCTGCGCCGATTGTCGAAGCTGGCAAGCAAGCACTTGATCACGCAGCAACGACAACTAAGTCAAGTCACCACGCTGACGATGTGCCAGCACGCAAGGCGGTGCTCTCTCTCAGGTCCGTACACACACACAAGACATACAATTAGCCGCTCAACAGTGCTGCAGTGATGAGACATCCACGCGACGCACTCCAGTTTATGTGACAGACTCGCATGCACATGAAATAAGGTGTCTGAGCGAGTTTGTGATGATTGGTGCGGGCAGAGAACGCATGTTCGGGTGCATATGCATGCCAAACAAGGGCATGATCTCGGCGATTGATGACAAAAGCTCGACGTCAAGTGCTCGCAGGTGGTCATTATAGCATGCCTTGCGTGAGACGTAGGGGGTTGTAGCGCTGGTAGCGATAGCAAAGATCTCCACTCGGCAATTTCCACCTTGTGCCGAGCATGAAATCAGCAGCGTACGTTGCTTCCCGGTGTTGCGAACTTGCGTGTGGGCTTTAGAGACCCACCACACTTCCTGCATCACCAACCGTTGTTCACATTACCAACCGTTGTTGTTCACTGCATCAGCACCAGTCTGGGGACAAAAGAGCTTCCAAGCATGGCACAATCTGTTGCCCATGACTCGCCTGCCCCGAAGACCGTGTCGATGAGCGAAACTGTACGTGTGCTGATGTGTGTGTTTGTATGCAAGACATGCCACGAAGAGGGATGGGGTGACTGTGTGAATGCATGTAGGTTGGGGACAGTGCGTATGTACTTGTGCATGCATGCATCGTGCGCAGCGCTCCACGACCAGGTGTCAAGAGGATGCACCAGATTATGATGCCAACACACCCAGCTCATGCTGATACCAGATAAATATATGTATGCACGTGTGCATGCGTGTCTTTGTCCCTCGCCGTGATCATTCCCACCACTGCTTCGCAGACAATGGAACCGATGTCGGGCCGGCCGTCGAGTATGGGCGTGACGGCAAGTACAGCCCCTGTCTCGGTGACAGCGCAACTAGAGCTCACCGGCCGCGATACGATTGTGGTGCTGCAGGTCGTGCTGCAAAAGCGAGATAGAGTCAGTGTATAAGAGTTTGTTGGAAAATATGCGCGTCTGTGGCCTTGGTTTGGAAATAGCGACTTTCATCTGGAAGATGAATGAGGCTGACAAAGATATGTGGTGCAGCACCTGCCTGAAGACAGCTCGTCTCGACCCTCCTCGCTTGTGCACTCGGGTACGTGAAACATCGTGGGCGTGCGCCTTTCGAGCTACCGTACGGAACGATAAACCATGTCACCTGACACACACATGGACTCGTCTGCACGTTGGCAGTCATCGCCACCTCAAAGCCATCTCTCCAAACGGTCAAGGGCCTCTTGCATGACAACCCCCATGCGCAGCCCGAACCCATCAAGCGTCTGCCGCACGCGCCTGTGCGGGAAATCGTTGTTGGACAGCAGGTCCAGCCTGTCAAGGGTATGCTGGTGCAGGTATTCCCTTTCACTTTGCCATGCGTTCACGTTCTCTCATTTCTTTGGTTTGATGTGATACAGACAGCAATAACACCCGTGCACGTAGCTGAGAACAGATTGTAGGCGCATGATCAGCGCTGAACATGCAATTCGCCGATCATGTCACTGTTTTTTTAGAACTTGGTCTTGACATGACGTGCACCGTCCACACAACTCAGCTAACATCTCAAGGGCTGGCAAGTCTGGACGAACGCCTCCTGTGTTTGTCAGGTTCCAGCGATGGCCGGTAATTCAATGTTTGTGTGCTTTTGCCCTGAGATATCTGACGTGTGGACAGAGGGCGTTGGCGGTGCCTAGAGTTTTTCAAATGGTTTCACGCCGCAGCATCTTGAGCTCAGCTCAAAGAAGCGATGAAGATTTCTTCCCGTTTTGCATCTACGACAGCATTACTAAACCACAGAAATATTGCACAGCCATGCAATTGCTGTTCAGATCTGACATTGTCTTCATCTACGCATTCGCCGTTGCGCAGGGGCCAAGGAATGATAACAAAGGTTATGAACGACGGCAAGGTGTGTGCCGTAAGCTGGCAAGTCCGGCCACACGAGGAACACGTAAGCTTTCTTTGCGTCGCATCCACGCAATCCAACCGTTGCGCGCACAACGCGACTCTTTTTGACAAATGACTTGATGATCCTTGGCTTGTGCGCAGTTCTACCGCACCGGGAGATGGGACAAATGGGAGCTGCAGCTGGCAACGGCATTGTCTCCGCAGGTGTCTGCTGGGGCAAACGACCAAACAAGCTCAGCTCTCAAATCGTCGATGGATTCGCTTCTGGAGAACGGCGGCATGCAGAAGAATGTTGTTGTGGGCAGCTCTACAGCTTCTTGGGGGTCTGCTGTGCCGCGGAAGTCTGGTCCAGGAGTCGCTGCTTCTTACGAAGAGTTTTTGCTTCATCCAACGCTGAAGCAGACGGCCCAGATCGGGCCTGCGTCGGATAGTCGCCCTCTAGGTAAGTTGCATCATCATGCTATGCGCAATGTTCCCGCTTGTGTGAAGCTTCAGGTGGGTGTCCAGCTTGCGGTGCCAGCCCCATTCGCAAGCACCGGAACTGTGTTGACTCCTGACGTTTGCGTGCAGATGCTTTCAGTGGCCTCGACCAGCAACGATCGCAAGTGCACGCGCCCGCCAAAAAAATCTCGCCTGTGGTTCCTCCTCTTCGTCTGGCTAATATAGCGCGATCACCCAGCGACGGAATAAAAAGCAGCAGCCGTGAATTTACCACCTCTCCAAAGCCCGCAACGGTTGGCTTCCGTGTGTTGCAGCTGCTCGTCCGTGCCGTGATGCTCCCGTCTTTCTGCATTCTGTGTGTTGGCGGGCGTGAAGAGGGTAGTGCAGTGTTTCGTGTGACGTTTGTGATTGGTCGGAGCAGATGGCGATTCACAACATGGGGCATGCGCTCATGTGGAACGGGGGCAAGATCGATTATAGCGTTGGCTCTGTCGACCATATGGGTACACACACGCCCACAAACGCGCACGCAAACACACTCACTCACTCACTCACTCACTCACTCACTCACTCACTCACTCACTCATTCACTCACTCACTCACTCTTTCTCACACACTCACTCGCACACAGCATCGCATATTGGCGCACCATGAAACATGTGTGAGTCTGCTGTCTCTCCTGAACCAGGATCGACGGGTGCATTCGCTGCTGTTGACTTGTGTTGACTTGTGTGCGGTCTTGGTGAAACAGCATATCCGCCGCCCCCTTCCTTCGCACCTCCTGTGGCGACCCCACGCGAAGCCAATATGCGACAGGGCGAAATTTACCGGCCATACTCGGCGAGGCTGGAGAGGGAGAGAAGCCTTGGTGCCTCGCGGGGACAGAGCCGAGAAGCAGAGTTTGTCCGTCCAAACTCGGAAGTTGTGGACAGGTCGCTCAATCGCTTCAGCCAGGCGCGGGCAAAGAGCACAGAAAGCGGACACGCGCGAAGTTCTAGCGCTGGTTATGCTCATACACCGCACTTTCATCATCAGAATCCGCCCGGGCCGTCTGCAGGACACGCCTGGGATGAATCTATGTTTGCTGCTATGGCACAGCAAAATGCGGCTCATGTCATGACGGAGGAGGAGATGTTCGCCGACATGTCTCAAGGTGCGGGAGGGCGAGTGCGGGGTTGCCGCTGTTTGTGGATTGAAGTTGTTGTGTTGGACAGATTTGCGGCGGTATTCCACATTAGTGCTGCAATGGTTGGCTTGCAACCAAACGGTAGTTCTGTTGCAGCGACGCTCACAGGAGCCAGGGCGGAGACAAACTAACCTCCACATGCTTATACTGATGCTACCTCAAAAGAATTATTCACCCATGTGCGGCATTGGTCGCGTGATGCAAGGGTAGAATACTGACATCGTGTTCCTGCCCAGTGCCTGTAGAGCACCCACTTGGGAGCCCTGGATCACGGATATCGGGATCAAAAAAGTCTGATGGCGGCTCCATGCCCGGGCCCCGTTCTTTCACGGTACGTGTTTGATCCCCCGCTCCCTGTCTCTTGACCTTGTCAGTCAAAGGGATCTTGCTCCAGATCTCTTTTTTTCGGACCTCGTTTCTAGTATCCACGCCGAATCTGCAACGAATTGTGCAATCCAAATCTTGTGTCTGTGACTTTTTGTGGCGGAATGAGCCAGTGCTGACGCGCTCGACACAGCGCATGAGCACTGCCTCATGCTCCGCGCACGATGCTCCAATTCATCCCAACCTGACAACCGCACACACTGCACACAAACAGGCGCGGCGAATGATCAACGAGTTCACGCCGCTTGAGCTCAGTGGCGTCACCAACTTCTCTGCATACACGCACGCATCCTACAACGCCCTTCACAGTGCTCGTGTCGGAGGGCCACCAGCTTTGAATTCGTCTAACAGCCAACACCCACCTCCTCTCAAGTGTGTTGCTAAGCCGTACGCCTTATCCCTTGTATGCTTCAACAGCCAAACATGGACCTCCGAAGGGTGGAGGACAGTGAGGGAGTGAGCGCGCACGCGCACGATAAAATGGGCTCTGACGGGTTTGGTTGTCAGATCTGCCAGATTGGTCAAATCTCGAGAAACGACGCCTCGTTTCAGTGACGGAAAAGATGGTAAGAGGGGGAGACGGGGGGGGCGTAGAGGAAGAGAGATCGATTTTGGGTTCTTTCTCTGCATCGCCAATGGCAACTCCACGCCCTTTTCCTTGTCCACAAACCTTACACTCTCGCGATCATACTCAAAAACACTTGCAATGCACAGATCCTTTGGCGCTGGCGAGCGGTGTTTCGAGAGCAAGAGCAAAATCCTCCGGCAGTTTCGCAAAAATACGACAAGCTCCCTACGGTCGCCATCTCGAACGTCGCTCCATCGAGCAGTTGTGGCATGATGAGCAGAAAAACGAAGCACTGGATGATGAGGATGCCGACTCCGAGTACGAATGATGTGTCGTTTCGTGCCAGCTTTCCAGGGCCCGGAACGCACCCAACGGCCCCACCCTTGAATGGCACTCTACGTCTGTACACTATATTTTTTCGCATCCCATCCAACTACAAATGCTGTATCACGCTTCCGCAGGGGCGTTGCTGTCAAATTTCACACTCTTTATCCATGCTACTGTATTTCTTTGTTTTACGCGATCGACGCTGGTGTCTCGGGCAACGGCAATGGCCCTGCGCAAGTAAACGCCATGCTCAGCTTGCCCTTCCGCAATACGCACTGTTCTCATGGTGGACTGTGACTCTAGTCTGTGAGAAGTGTTTAGCTTGTTTTGTTCACGATACTCGGCTGGAAAAAGGCAATCGGCAAGTCGTGTCTGGGGTGCCATGACAGGCCTCCCAGTCCTCAAAAGCCGTTCAACCCCCCCCATTTCTCAAGAGTTAGTTCCCCCCACGTATGCATATGCACCGATAGGGGGGGGGGTCCTCTGGAAAAAGGGAGGGGAGGAGGAGGAGGAGGAGGAAGGCTAGGAGCGGGAGAACATCACAGTATTGGGCAGCTGAAAAAAGCTGTCCAAGACTAGGTTCTCAGGGACACACACACACACACATCCATCCATCCATAGATATGGTGTAGATACGAAGTGACAGGTGGGTACGCCCCCCCTTGATCATCTCTCTTTATATATATATACATATATGTTCACCAGAGTATGGGCTCAACCGAA
>Ga0115006_10003601_pt1 | contig 10571 bp, 15 predicted proteins | sample ArcOceMetagenome_3_FD_88943 | JGI IMG/M metagenome (GOLD analysis project Ga0115006, IMG submission 88943) | Marine eukaryotic phytoplankton communities from Arctic Ocean - Arctic Ocean- Svalbard ARC20M Metagenome | ecosystem: Environmental > Aquatic > Marine > Oceanic | place: Arctic Ocean...
TCTGGCAAATCCCCCAGTTTATTAGTTTTGATTGACCCCCTTCCGTACAGATAAGCATCTAGACCCCCCTCCCTCCCCCCCCCCTTCGGCGCTGCTTAGAAATCAGTAATCCTCCCCCATAACCCCCCAAAACCCATCAACAACCCTAAAATATCTCTCCGACGCCCCCACTCAAATGGCAGATGTTCCAACCTCTTCCTCCGAGCCCACCTCCCGAACCCGCGACGCAACGATAACCTTCTTCAAGTCCCTCTTTGGTGCTGGCGTCCTCGCCCTCCCCCACGCGTTCGCAAGTGTAGGCCTTCCCCTCGCCCTCGCCATATACAGGTGAGCTGCCTTGGGAACAAGCGAAGCGAGCAAGGGAAGGGTGGTTGGTTATAGTAGGGAAGGCATGCTGCTGTCGTTGAGACGACAGCCTTCAGGTTGTTAGTTGTGTGGGTTGGAGATACCTTTCTGTCGCTCCGCTCCAGCCTTACCTTACCACGAGCCTGCGATGAGCGTTAGCGAATCGCGACCGCGACAAAGGGTTGTGGTGAGGGCGTGAGGAATCATCGCGGTCTTGTGGGGGAGGCGCATCTTGTACAGAGATGGCGTTGCTAGCTGGTGGCTTCGCTCCTCGCTTGGCCTCACCACAATTACAAAAGCCAACACACCCGCGATGTCCCCAAGTGTCTAACGCCCTTCCCGCCTCGTCGCTTCGCTCCTCTACCCCCCCCCCAGCATGACTTGCCTGCTCTGTTGCTGCACAGTCTACCTCCTCCTTGAGTCCAAAAGAATGGCGGTAGAAGACGGGGCCTCCTCACAGCTCACCTACCAGGACCTAACGGCGTACCTCGTAGGCCCGAAGACGGGCGTGTTCACGGCGGTTACAATATGCCTCTGTGAGATTTGCTTCTGCTCGGGATTTGTTATAGTTATACTAGAGAACTTCCAACACGCTGAACCGGGGGTATCAAGGGAGGCCATTGCGATCGTTCTCGCACCGGTACTCGTCATGCTGGGGCAGATAAAGTGGCTCCCCGAGCTGTGTGTGTTCTCCTTCATGGGAGCTGTAATATACGGCGTTGGTGTGATAGGTTGCTCCATAGGTGAGGCAGAGCTCGCAGCAACGATTTTGACTAGGAGATTCTCAGGAGCTTGAACCTCTGTGCAAGACGCGCCTCCCTCTTCAATTATGGAATTAATCCTTGCCATCATCCTAACCCTTTTCGCGATTCACTTCGCTCATCTCAGTATACGGCCTAGAGAACTGGTCCCCCCCCGACGGCCTCTTCTCCGTGAAATGGGAGAACCTTTCCTCATTCGTTGGAACCGCCACGTACGCCCTTGAGGGTATATGCCTAGTCCTACCAGTGGAGCGTTCAATGTCCAATAAATCCGACGCCGTGGGAATGTCCGTGTGGTCGCTGCTGCTGTACGGGGCGGCAACGCTCGCGTACTCGGCGATTGTGTACGCGAGCGGGCTGGGGAGGGAAGACTGCACCATAGTTACAGATTGCTTCGACGACGGGATGGCGTCTTACACGCTGAGAATGACACTCTGCGCGGCGCTGGTGCTATCACACCCCGTCACTCTTTTCCCGGCGAGCGAAATAATTGAGGGGCTCGTGGTAAAATCCTGGGGGGGGAGCAAACAGAAGGATAACTCGGAGCTCACCAATCTGCTATTGGACGAGGAGAAGGAGGAGGGAATTAACAAGGAGTTCAAGTGGGCGAAATCCCTGCGTTTGTTCAACGTGCTCCTAACACTAGTTATAGGTTACTCGTTCGAGGATTTTTCAGCTTTCTCGAACATAGTCGGTGCTGTGGGTCTCACCTTGGTAGGATTTGTGTTCCCGCCCATTTTGTACGCTAATGCTCACAAGAGACAGGAGGTTTACCACGGGACGCCTAAACCGATAGGGGGGGGGGTTAGATTCGCCATGGGCGCTTGCTTGCTTCTCGGGGCATTCAATGTTGTATATGTTGGTATTAAGTCGATATTGGGTTGGTAAATAGTTGATGAAGATTGACTAAAGAGATGTAATTTCATGTGAAATCAGTCATTTCGTTTGGTTGGATTGATTTCGTTGTTTTATGATTGTTGTTGCGCTTGTAGTTGTACGTTCGTTGTTGCGTCGTTGTTGTTCGTTGTTAATTGTTGTTCTTCCCCCTCCGTTGTTGTTCGTTGTCGTTGTTGCGTCCCCCTCCCCCAAATCCCCGTACCCCGAAGCCCTGTCTCCCCGTCCCCCAACTTAACGGAAGCTGGACCTGAGAGGGACCTTGAAGCAGCAAATACTCCTCTTTGATACGCCACCCCTTGCCCTAGTTCCCTTGATGGGTTTGAGGGACGTGGCTTTGAAGCCAGCGTCCGAAAGCCCTTTCGTGAACAGCGGAACGCTCAGCTCGCACTGGTCGCAGCACTAAGAGGGGGGCGGGAAGTGGCGGCGGAGGGGGGTTAGGCTTATGGTCCGCGTAAACATTTGCCTTCCCATCTCGTCGCTTCATCTCTCCCCCGCTCTAACCGAGGACTTCTTGGCTTGGGGAGTGGCAACCTCCTCAACTTTTCCGTCCTTCCCGACCTTGGGTAGCTTCTGCGTCCAAGACGCGTAGAGGTAGAGGGAGCCCTCGTCGAGGCTCGCGGAGCCCGTCGTCTCGGCAAGGAACTGGGTGTTGATTGCGTTGTCTGAGTGGTGCGGAGGAGGGAAGGATGGGTAAAACTTTCGCTCGTTAGTACCTCGCGCCCCCCCCCCTCCCCCTCACACTCACATTCGGAGTGTGTGGAATTCTCGGAGTTGAGGTGAATCGTGCCTGTGGTGGTGACGGCAACTAGGGCTGCCTCGCGGTACTTTTTGGTCTGGTCGGGTGTGGGTCGTTCGGAAGGTTGAATCTTCTTAAAACGATCGTTGGCCTTTTCCTCGTGGTAGACGGTGGCGTAGACGTGGGAAAGCGCGTCGACGCATAGAGATGTTCCATACCCATTCGTCATTACGGGGGCGGACTCATGGACCCCAGTGATGGTGTTTGCGGGATTAAAAATGGTGCAACAGCGGGCAGCCTGTGCCTTAAGGAGCTCAGAGGTGAGCACCTGAGGGAAGGGGTTACGTAAGACTTGGTAAAGGGGGGGGGGGGGGGGGGTAAAGCCATGTGCGCTCCGTTCCGTTCCGTCCCATTCGCCCCGTTCGCCTCACTCCTTTCTTCACCTTGTTCTTGGTTGTGAGGGTCTGTGTGTCTAATTCCGGTATTCTGTTAACGAAAAGAGCAAATAATATTGGGTGTAGATGGGTTTGGGGGTTGTGTCTTCCTAGACTGGGGGAGGGGGTGGGGGGTTAGTAGGGAAGGGGAGAGGGGGGGTGCACATAAATTCTAGCGTATTGCTTTGCTCGTTGTCGTCGTTGCTTTGCTTGTCGGCCATCTCACCTTAATCTCCACCCTCAACTTTGTATTAACCTCAGCCGTGGTACGGCCGCGACTGTGGTAAATGTAGCCCATGTCATCGTCAGAGTCAAAATCGTCGGTGTCGTCGACGTCCTTAGAAGCATGCAGCGGAAAGCCTGCATGACAGTTGGTGTGGGGGGGAGGGAAGGGGTGAGGAGGGTTAGGGGATTAGATTGGAATCCTTCACCTCTCACCTTGACTAGCCGCTCACCCCAAGCCTCGTACAAGCGGTTCCAACCAATCACAAAGCGCTCGATCTCTCCCTCCTTAAGGACAGCAGCGAACTTTTATTTCCAAAATACGCGACTGTTGCAGCTTCAATCTGAAGATTCGGGATCATGCGGGTTAAGTCACTCGCGACAATGGGTCCACTCGGAAGCGTCTTCCAGCGCCTGTGCTTGCATAGTGTCGCGACCGCATGTTGATAAACGTCAGGGTCCATGTCTCATCCTCTTCGTAAAATTTGACCGAGACTTCGAACTCGTTTTGTGTGTACGCATGATTGAAATCAGTACCTGACATAATGCCGTCACATATCTCAGCGAAAAGGAAGCGTTGGTCGTCGGCAGAACCTGCGTCTGAGTCCATAAGGACTATAAAAATATGAGAAGGTTTTGAATCAAAGATGAGAGTGGCGAATTGGGGCAAATTATTTTTGGATCCCAATTGCTTCTCACACGACCTCCCGACCCAATTTGAACATAGATTCCGTTAATCCCGGGCTTCGGAATCCGATCTGAGTCGGAATCGTCTCCATTGATCAGTTGGGCACTATAAAAATCTTGGTTTTGTTTGTGGTTTTGCTTTTTATAGTGATATAACACAGATATAAGTCAACACCGACTGAACCCTTTCACTTAATCCCCCCCCGCCCCCCCCATTCCCGTTAACGCAACCTAATCACCAACCACCCAAGCCCTTTACCCTTGAACCTTTTCCCTAGCCGCGTCCGCGTTGCTAAGGCAACTCCTGCTCACAGATTCAAATACACGTTCAATCTCTGCTGCACATCGAGTGAACGGGTACGACCAGAAGGAATATCTAGGGTTCTTGATGAGTTCAATGAAAGTTATCAGCAAACCCCACGGATGAGGACGGTGGACTATCAACCTTTCTAGTAGCACTCTTGTAATCTGAATTGTGGAAGGGGTTGCGTTAGTGCGTGAAAGGAAATAGCTTTTATTTCGTCCATTCTCACCTGCTCCTTCACTGCATCATTGGACGACTCGGTGAAGAGGTAAAGTAACACACAGCTCCAATAGTGGGTGTGGCTGTTGGGGTAACGAAGCTGGTTCGCGATGCAGTTGATGACGGCGTAGCGGTTGCGGTCGTCGAAACTGCGATGAGCGAAGCAAATTGGGAAAAGGGTTAGGATAAGGGACGTGAATATCACAGCGAATCGCTTCGCTCATCGCATACTTGCGGGTACAATTGTCGTCGTCGTCGTTAATGCTAATATCGTTTACATCATCAACGCTGAGAGCTCGTCGCTTCGCTCCTCGCTCCTTCTCACCTCATTAGCTTGGTGATAACGTCCATCTCAAGGGTGTGCATGTTGGGTGCGGATGCGTTGGATAGGGACTCAAGGGCGGATTGACCCAAGTGAACAATGAGGGCGTTCGTGATAATGGGGTTGATATCACCGCTGCGGTTGAGAAGCCTGGAAGGGAGCTTGGCCAAGAACTCGGGGTTCATGTACGGAGGGTTCTTAAGGTAGTTGTCGACGTCAATCCTGCGATGAGCGAAGCGAAACGCGAACAGGGTTAGGATGGGGGATGGGGGATGGGAGCATGTGCAATTTTCGCCGCTTGGGATGATGTTTTCACTTTGTTGCTTCGCTCCTCGTCTGATCTTACCTCAAGGGACCGAGGACGCCGACAATATTCGAGAGGATCCTCGGAGCCTGCTGGATCTCGGGAAGCTGGTCGATCTTAAGGCCCGGCGTGAAGGGATCGTGCAAAGTCATGCTACGCGGGAATGCGCTTAGGAAGATGTTACGAAGCTACAATGAGCGAAGCGAATCGCAAAAAAGAAGCAAATTGCAAAAAGGGTTAGGATGAGGGATGAGAATAATGGTGTGTTGCTTTTGCTATTGCTTCACTGCTCGCACTGTCTCACCTGCACGCAGTTGTTGGGGATCAAAGAAACAAAGCTCGTATGGTATTCGGCAAGGAATTCGGGGAAGTCATGCAACAACACGAGAAGTACACGAAGGACTCCCTTGTACAGTTCGCGAATAGAAGGATCCAATTCACCCTTTGCCAAATATGGATGGAGGAACGTAAACAAATCAATTAAGAGCTGGTGCGCGAGACCAAAGCCCTTTTGTCCCTTGGCGAGCAACAGGTTAGGGATGAACATCCTGCGATAAGCGAAGCGAATCACGAAAAGGGTTAGAATGAGAAATGCACGAAAGTACGAGCGCGTGGGCTTTTTAGAGCCATCTCACCTGTGAGAAACAAGCTCCAGCCACGCAAAACAGAAAGATGGTAAGACACAAGGCTGCACGACGTGCAGGGCAGAGCCGAAAACCCCGAGTATTTGTAAGCTAATGCTGCAATAAGCGAAGCGAAGAGGTTATTATTTATATTGAAAGGTGGTATGACGCTTTTGCTGTCACTTCGCTCCAGCTGTCATTCCACCTTACCTGTCGAGCTGGGGGTCAGGGAGGTTAAGGTCCTGAATGAGATTCAAAAGGAGCCTGAACCATGGACGCTGGTCGAACTTGTGTTTGTTAGTTTTCGCAGTCTCTGACGCAGACATGAGACACCGGACGGTGATGCCGAGTACTTTGTTGAGTAAGTTAATCCTCTGCGATGGGATTATGGGTGAGAATTATTGCAGTGGTTACGGATGAGGCGCGTCTTGTTCGGAAGTACGAGCGCGTGCGAATTCGCCGCGTGCGATTTCGCCGCTTGCGATTGCGTTGTAAGCTCGTCGCTTCGCTCCTCGTCCATTCTCACCTGTGCGGCAACCTTCTCGGGCCCACCACCAGAGTTCATGTACTTAAAGAGCAAGGCAACGAGCTTGGCATACGCATCAACGACATTGTAATGAAGCACAGGTGGCCCGTTCCCTCCGCCCTCGGGGGGCGTCCCACTCTTGAGCACAGCCTCGATGACGAGCTCGGTCGAAACGCGGAAGAACCTCTCCGAATTCTCCTCGCTCTTGCCAACACCGTGCTGCTGCAGCAACTGGAGGTACTGAGCGTAGGCCTTCTCATTCCCAGGACTCTCGTTATAGACCCTAATCCAGTAGTCCAGCAGGTGGGTGACGCTCTGCGATGAGCGAAGTGAATCACGAAAGGGGTCGGGATTATGGGTGAGGATTATTGCGGTGGTCGGGCAGGAGATGAGTCTTGTACGGAAATGCGAGCACGTGAGGTATTCAGAGCTAATGCAGCCATTAATAACTCGTCGCTTCACTCCTCGCCCAATCTCACCTGTCTTGTTTGAGGGGGGTCGTTGCGAGCAGCCAGTGCAAGAGCCTCGGCGGCCTTGGCCGCGACGTCGCTGACCCCAAGCCCTTCGCTTCCGTCGACGACGGCAGGGGCGGCAACCGGAGGAGAGGGCTGGGCGGCGTTTCCGTTCTCCGCCGCGGCCTCGTTCTTGGTCCCCCTCAATTCGTCCAACAACTTATTAACACTCTTCTTATAATTTCCCTGCTTAGACGCAATTTTCGTGAAGGCGTCGATGATGGAAGGGATCTCACTAGGTCCAGTAATCCTCTCGTGGACGGCCGTCCTGGCAAAGTGGAGGGCGAACTCCACCCAGACACCGTTCCTTCCACTATCAATACTCCTAGCAATAAAAGCATCAAGCTCTGAAATGATGACCAACTTAGACCTAACAAGTAGGAGCAACACCGTCCTATGGAGTTTCCTCTCCTCTTCAGTGCTCATGGGGGCGTAGGTAACCCAAGTCGTTACATCCTTTGAAAGGCTGCTGCAACCCTCCCCAAGGGCTTCGAGAATAGCGATCAAACTCTCCAACCTCAGGGGCTCGGCCAAGCTGAGCTCGTACTGCTGCTTGAAGATGGTCTGAGCGAAGCTCAAACAGAACTCGTCGCTAGCGGCAACAGCGACCTTCTTAATCTCGGAGACAATGTTCCTGACCTCGTGCTGTTCAGGGAGCATGGAATATGTCACCTCTCCGCTCCTGGCACCAGCAGCGGCAAGAAGCGAGTTGACACTGATGGAGAGCTTCTGAGCAAGAACGTTGAGAGTCTTCATGCTGTCATTAGACGTGGCAGAAGCGCCTTCAGCGGATGATCCGGCGACAACGGGCTGACGAGGAACGCGAGCAAAGGCCTCGTAGACCATGAGCTGCTGATGCTGGAGTCCTCCGGGCTTGGGGCGGAGCGCCTCGGGCAGTGCAGAAGGGTATGCAGACCTTCCGTTGGTGAAAATTGACATGTCGTAGAAAGGCTGGCCAGTCTGCTCCCTGTGTTTCCTTCTGGTCTGTAATGGAACGCTTAGGGCTTCGTCGATGTCTCTGAGAGCCTTCTCGGTCGCTGCCTTCTCGATAAGCATGCAGCCCAACTCCAGATTGTCAGCACTACAAACCTGAACGACCTGCTCGATCAACTGCTCACCGTCCGCACCAAGTTTGATTCCAGCAGAGCTGATGGCGGCGCTAAGAAGGTTGCGAAGGTTCGTGGCGACGCTACCGCGCAGGGGCTCCTTGCACGTAACCAAGGCAAGTGATCCGGCCAAGTTGCTAACCATGAGTTGAGCAGCCTTGCGCATCTTGTTCTCGTCACTCTCCATGGCGAAATCCTTCACGACGAGCTGCGATGAGCGAAGCCAATCACAAAAAGGGTTAAGCGAGAAGCGAAGCGACAATTAAGGAGAGTTAGTTTATCATAAAAGAACAACATTTGGCATCTCGCTACGTTCGCCGCCTTCGCTCCTCGCTCCGCCTCACCTCCTTCGCCGTGATACAAGCAATTGTAACAGACCTCTCGACCACCGGTTGGATTATCTCCCTAATTGCACGGTCGACTGCCACAGGCACAATCCTCTTGAGGGTGGGGTTGGAGTTGAACAGGGTTATAGATGGGTTAATCTGGACGTAGCTTGCCAAGTTTGGAATGACAGTTTGCTCCTGGAAAGCGTTCTGCTCCTTCGAAGCGTCGGCGGTGGCCTGAGGAGCTGGGGCAGGGGCAGGCGCAGAGGTGGCCTTGGTGTTGAAGTCGGGGTTCTTCTCCTTGTTTGGGCCAACCCTGCGATGAGCGAAGCGAAGAGCGGGGCGAGGAGCGAAGCGACGAGTAGGGGGGGTTAGGTTTATTGTACAGAATAATGTTAGCCAGCTCGCTGCCTTCGCTCCGCTCCAGCCGTCGCTTCGCCTCACCTCTGACTCAAATCGTCCCTCTCCTCGATCTCGTCGAGCTTCACGTTCAAATTCTTACAAAGCACCTCAATCTCGAACTTGATGTTCATCTTAAGGTCCTCAACATCGTAGAGAGAACGGAACACAGAAAGAAGGCCCATGATCCAGGGGTTAGGGGGGCGAAAGACAACAGAGTTCTTCGCTCCCTCTAAGATCTTCGCGACGAAGGGGGTGACAGCAATTAACCTTCCCGTCTCGAAGCCCTGATACAACAACTCCTTGCAGTCAAGCATTCTGTGGAGGATGGGCTTGTTCCTCGCAAGGGTGATTGCCCCAAGCCAAGAACCGAGGTTCTTGAGAAGGGAGCGCTCGGAGGTAAGGATAGTGATCTTGGGCGACCTGCGATGAGCGAAGCGAATCGCGAATGGGTTAGGCGAGGAGCGAAGTGACGGGTAAAGGGTTTCGCTCATCATAAAGAACAACATTAGGCATCTAGCTACGCTCGCTGCCTTCGCTCGTAGTTACGCTACTCCCGTCCTTCGCCTCACCTAAGAAGCTTCCCGACGTTGAGGTAGACAGATTGGAGGATGGCCTCCACAAGGCCCTTCCCGTAGTCGCCGAGTTTGTCCAAAAACGCCAAGTAGAGGGCGTGGAAGTTGGGCTGCGTGGAGATCCTCTTCACGACGAGGTAGTTACCAAGCCATCCAAAATACTGAGGAGGCATGATTTCCTTGAGTTCCGACACCTTCTGGTCCAGGTTGGACATGGAAATGTTGTTGATGATGAACTGCACCCGGTCCAGGATATTGTCTGGGGGCGCCGTGTGCTCCTTTTCGACGCCCTCTCCCGAAACAGCCTTGCCCAAGTTGTTCCCGAACACGGGAGGGTTCTTGGGGGACTGGGGTGGTGTCGTTGCCGTCCCTCCTAGCGAGTGGTTAGATGGATCGGCAGGGGCGGGGATTGCCATGTTGGTGGGTGACATTTTGGTATTGGAGGAAAGGGAGAGGGGGGAGGCAGAAGGGTTGGTGGAGGTGGGGGGGGTTTCTCCAGCCGCGTGGCTCATCTTGGCCTCCGCCTTAGCCTTCATCATGGACTGGTCGATCTCGGCAACGAGCTGGGCGTGGGACTGCTTCAGGTGTGGAATTTGGATGATGTGGGAGCAGTATTGGGGCCACTCGTGTAACCTCGACTTGAACTGCTCGAGAGCGTACATGCCGAACCTGTGATGAGGGATGGCGAGGAGCGAAGCGACGAGTGGAATGTTGTTAGGTATGTAGGAAGGCGGTGTAATGCGAGGGCGAGGAGCGTGGCGACGAGGTGAATTTCTGATAGGCAGTATGCTGTCACTTCGCTCCAGCCGTCGCTCTCCCTCACCTGAACATCTTGCCGCTGCCCCCGTGCACAGGCTGCTTCCTGAGGGCCTCAAGGACGTAGCGGAGGGCGATTCCCAGAGTGATGGAGGAGACAAGCTGGTGTTGGATAAGGGTGCCGAAGAGAATCCCAGTGATGCGAAGCTGTGATGAGGGGTGGGACGAAGAGCGAAGCGACGAGTGCAAGGTTGTTAGATATGTAGGAAGGTGGTATAATGCTTTTGCTGTCGCTTCGCTCCAGCCTTCGCTCACCTCCTTGTCAGGATACTTGTGGAAGAATCTATACTCGTCGAAGAGGTTGTGGATCATGCATGCGAAGATGTCTTGTTCCCTGAGGTTCTCGCTGCTCTTGAACCTACGATGAGCGAAGCGAATCGCCAAAAGGGGTAGGATGAAGGGTTAGAAATTAGACGACGGTTGTTAGGGAGAGGGCGCATCTCGAACGGAAGTACCA
>Ga0115006_10003602_pt1 | contig 10571 bp, 11 predicted proteins | sample ArcOceMetagenome_3_FD_88943 | JGI IMG/M metagenome (GOLD analysis project Ga0115006, IMG submission 88943) | Marine eukaryotic phytoplankton communities from Arctic Ocean - Arctic Ocean- Svalbard ARC20M Metagenome | ecosystem: Environmental > Aquatic > Marine > Oceanic | place: Arctic Ocean...
ACCACCCCAGCCCCCGCCTGCGCACCCCTCTCCCCTGCGGGCGAGACTGGCCTGACGCTTCTCGCCGGAGAGCGGCGCCGAGTCTCATCTGGGCGGCCCTGCGCGTCCGCCACGACCGGCGAGGACCCGTGACCCGCCCAGTAGCCTGCCTGCCCTTGCTCCTCGCCCGCATCCGCGCCGCCCGCTCCCCCCGCCAGGCCAGCGTCAGCGCGGCCAGATCTCTTCGAAGACCTGCAGCGACGCTTACTTGCGGCGGCGCCCTCGGCACGCACGGTGCCTGCAGCAGGCGACGCGGCGCTGCCCGCGGGGGCGGCAGACGTGGCGCGCGGGAACGATGCCATGTCGCCGTACCTCTTGAGGTTCATAAGCCGCGATACAAGGGCGTGGCGCGAAATGGCGCCCGACGTGTTGGACGCCGCTGAGTCTATGCCAAGGACGCGGAGCGAGTAGCCCAGCGCAAGCGCGTCGCTTAGGTAGCCCTTGCCCGAGCCCAGGTCCACCACCGTCTGCCCAGCGACAGGCCGTCAGCCACCGCGCTGCGAGCGGCGCCGCGACGCCTGCGGCGCCGCGACGCCTGCCCGTGCAGTGCATGCCTGTCGAGAGGGCGCAGACACGGGCGCGTGTGTCTCCTCGCGCGGGGGGGCTGCGACCTTCAGGGAGTGCTGATACGCAAGGTGCGCCGCGACCGTCGCCAGCACGCGCACCTCGTGCGCCTTTTTCTCCGTCATGGCCACGAGGGGAAACCGGCCGCGCTCTGCGGCCGCCTGCGGCACCGCACACTCGCGCGGGAGGTCCAGGTCCCGCGCGGCGCGGACGAAGGCCGCGAGCGACGGCGACTGCCACGCGCGCTCGAGCCGGCCCACGGACAGGAGCGCGACGTCCTCGTCCGAGAGCGCCAGCAGCTCCGCGGCCCACTCTGGGTCCACGGCCGTGCCCCAGAGGTCCGCGCTGAAGATGTCCACCATCGACACGGACGCCAGCCGCAAATGCGCAAACACAAAGGCGCAGAGCCGGCGCGCGTGCGCCTCGACGTCGCCGCGCGGACGCACGCACGCACGCACCGCGGCCAGGATGCCCGGGTCCGCGCTGGCGCTGTCCAGGGCCGCCCTGGGCGTCCACCCGCTTGCACGGAATTCGCGGAGCACCTCGTTGCTGTCCACCTTTGGGCGTCCAGCCCGCCGCCGCCCCGGCAACGCGCCCGTCGCCATCGGGGGCTGGTTCCTCGCGCGAACTGGTGGTCGTGACAATGCCCTTCAACGTGATTTAAGGTCTAAGGTGAAGTACCACCCTGCCGTTGGCAGCCTTGCCCCGTGGGCAGCCTTGCCCCGTGAGGGTTTCAACGTGATGCGGGGCAAGGACCGTGGCGCGCGGCCCCCCTCCTCGCCCCGCACAAGCGGCGTGCTCGGTGAGGCTGCCGCGCAACCGCCCTGCGGGCCACTGTGACTCACACCGCAGCCTCGACTCGAAAGTCAAAAAAAATATCTCGGAAAATCTACACCCTGTTCCTTTTCAAAGTGGATCTGTTCGGCAATCGGTCAAAAACGCACTTTCCTTTTTGACCCTTTTGAGAATATTGTTCAAATCTGGAGAAGGTTTGAAGTTTGGAGCACGCCTATTAGACATATTTGGTTTCAGTGAAGTTTGTACTGAGTCAAGCACTTTTCAACTTGACTTGTACTTATGAGCTCCCAACTCATACAAATATTCCTCCCATTTAATGTACTACTGAGTATAACTTCTCTGTGAAGCCTCCGGCCGGGGACGAAAATTTAAATTCGGTGGAGACGGCACACACAGTGATGACTGCCTCCTCTCAAAATGCCGTTGAGTGGTAGTTTTTTTAGGGAGGGCCACCAGTGTGTCCCTCCGACCCCGCGGTCACCATCTGCGCCGGGCAGTGCGGCACTCACGCTCCTCGCCGCACTCTACCGCTCGTCCGCACGTGCACCCCAAAAACGGCGCGCCGCCGCACGCGCACACGCTGTGGCACACGCGCTCCGCGGGCGCTGCAGCTTCCGCCGACGAGGACAAACGGGGCCTTGACGCCTCTGCCCCGAGAGCACCTCTCTCGCGCAGAGAGCCATGTCATCGCTGCTCCAGGTGGGGTTGATGCCTGCTGCCGTCGCGTGCCTGCTGCCACCGGGACGCCCGGCCTGCGCATGTGCGTGTCGTGCGCGCGTGCGTTACACGGCCGCCCCAAACCAGCTGCAGTCGCCGCTGCGTGTCACGCTCTGCACCGCCATGGCGGGTCTAGACCCGGCGCGCGTGCGCCCCGAGCGGCGACACTAGGTCGCACGGGCGCGTGGTGACGCGACCCGTATGTACGTCGCGGTCTTGCTGTGTCGGTGGCGCAGCGGCTTCGGCGCGCCGCTCGCCCTCGGCGCTTATGCCTTGCGCTGACGGCGCCGCCGACGCGTGGGCAGAAACTTGGGCTTAAGCGCCGCGACCCCGACTCGGCGGGCAGGCAATATGCCCAGCACAATGTGGCCGGTTTGCCGGTTACGATGCGTCGCGCGCAGTCGGAAATTTTCGCGACGGGCAGCATAAAGTGGCAGAACGACGCACTTTCCGCGGCGCCCACCGAAGCCCGGCACGGCTCGCCTCCCAACCCGCTGCACTATGCCTCAGCGGGCGCGATGACGCAGAGCAACAAGTCCGTGGGAATGGCCTCAGACACGGATTACAAGGTGAGCGTGGCGAGCGATGCTGTGTGTTGTGGACCTTGCCACTGAACCTGACGCGATCAGGGTCCTGCGTGTGCGCTGCGAAGACGCTTGGACTCATTTCACCTCGTTGATGACCGTTCGCTGGCAGATCAAGGGGCTGCTTGGCCAGGGTACGCAGGGCAAGGTGTGGGATGCCGTGATGACGCGCACCGGCAAGGCGGTCGTGATCAAAGGCCTGCACAAGCAGCACATGACGGATGTGAACAGCGCGGACAGCACCAAGCGCGAGCAGGCCAAGCTCTTTTGGCGAGCCTTCCGCAACGAGATTGATATACTTGAAGCGTGCCATCACCCCAACATTGTAAAGATCGTTGGGCGGGCCCCAGACCACTCCCAGCTCATGATGGAGAAGGCTGACACAGACCTCAACAAGTGCCTCAAAATGAACAAAGGTCGCCTCACCCTCGGGCAGTGCAGCAAGTGGTTCAAAGATCTCCTGACGGGTGTGGCTCATCTTCACAGTCTCGGGGTAAGAGAGCGCCCGGAATGTAGTCGCCAGAGTTTCTTCGGCTTGCCTCCTCACCTTGCTGCTGACTGCGCGCCTGCGCGCGTCGACTGGTCTCACGAGGAATGTGCGACGCAGGTGACGCACACGGATTTGAAGCCTGAGAATCTACTCATCGCAAGCGACAGCCAGCTCAAAATATGTGATTTCGGCATGGCACAAAGGGCTTCGCCGGGCACCATGTGGGCAGTGACTGGCGAGCTGTCAACGCTGTGGTACAGGGCGCCTGAGCTGCTGCTGGGATGCAAGACGTTTGGCGAAAAAATTGACGAGTGGGCGGTGGGGTGCATAGCGATGGAGATGTTGTGCGGTGTCACGATATTCCAGGGCCAACAGCACGGGGCGTGCCAATGCCGTGAACTCACGCATCGCAACTTCAACTCGGACCAGGTCGGCAAAATCCTGCAGGTGGTGGGTTCGCCCTTGTCGTTGGCGGGCTATCAGTGTGCAGGTCATATCAAGGATTGGCCAAAGTACTCGCGACAAATCGAGCCTGTGGTGAGTGCTACGGCCTGAATGACGCATTGCTTTGCTCAGCACCTTGGCGCACGCAAATGACAGCGAGCGCATACTACATCTATGCGGGCTGCGATTGGGGCTCGCATCTTTCTGTGGATGATGCTCGCTCGTGTGTTTTGGTGGTCAACGCTTTCACTAAAAAACCTGAAACTGTCCTCGCAGGTGAAAAAGTATTGCCAGGCCAAGCGTCTGCCGGACGAGCATCCAGACGCTCATGGAAATGTTTCAAAGCCCTTCCATTCGTCGACTCTCTGGGCCCAGGCCATTGGCGGTATGCTTTCCTTTTTAAGTTCGCCTCAGCCCCCTTCACAAACGCCCGCGCAGACCTGCGTTTGCGAAGTAAGCGCTCAGACATATTTCCATGCGATTATCAACCTTGCGTTACAAGTGCGACTGAACGTTCTCCGTCTCACCCCACCTTGCCCCTCATTCAGCATTGCTCGTCCTCTCACCGGATGACCGCTCGACGAGCCTCAAGGTTTTGCAAATGCCACTTTTCCAGAACGGCTCAACTCCGTTTGCCGTTTCAAATGCCAGCAACTCGAATGCGGTGAGCAGTACAGGTGTTTCCCGGGGGGGAGTGATGATGGCCAAATTGACTCCTCGTCAGGCTCTGACAGTTGCTAACGGCAACGCTGTCGTCATGGCTGGCCTCGGCTAGGCTAGCCTGGGTGAACTGGAGCCGTATTCTGGATTTTCATATGCACGCACACATGACTCTTCGTGCATGCAGAGTAATGCACGTGACATTGAGTAACGCAGCTACCCATGAATTGGCTGCGTATCTTCTGCCGCACACATCACACATGTTTTCCCGCATCTTTAGCATAGATTTGCGTAATTTCAAGGTCCGAACTGTTTCTGGTCAAATACGGCGAGTTGTATATTAAATGGACTTACCTATATGGATCTGTAATGATTCACAGTCTGAGAGGGGGGACACAGGGCTTTTCGAGGCATGGGCGTGCCGGCCACACAAAGCCACTTTCTCACTCACTAGAAAATCTAGTGAAACTCTCTTTCGACGAGGTTGTGGTGTGGAAAAGCAACCCTTCCCTAAGGGTCGGAGTTGCTACGCACTCGGAGCAACCCATCCCTAGGGGGCGCTGGGGGGCGGAGTTGCTACGTGCTCCGCGCAGTAACCCGTCGGAGTTGCTACGTGCTCCGCGCAGTGCGGCACCCTCCCCTAACGGGCGGAGTTGCTGCGCAACGCGCACCCGGTGCGTGAAATACATTCTGTATTGAAACCACACCCTCCCCTAACGGGCGGAGTTGCTGCGCAACGCGCACCCGGTGCGTGAAATACATTCTGTATTGAAACCACAAGAGAGGTGCTAGCACCTCGTCCACACTACAACCTCGTCCACATTACTTCCTTTCAGCAGCCTCCATGTCGCGGCAAAAACGATAGTAGTTGAATTCTCCGCTTCTGTCATACTTGCAAAAAAGCAAGGCCAGGTCCTCGTCGGAAAATGACATGCCGATGTTGCAATTACGAATTCCCTGCAGGTGTATTGATGTGGTAGATGGAAGGGAGGAGATTTGACAAGTCTTTGTCAAAGGCTGCAAAAGGGGCAACGCTACAAAGATACAACGACGCACAAACTCCGCGGCAAACGCACTGCTGCTCTTCAACGCTTCCCCCCTATGCTTCACATGCAGGCACTGACTCTGCACTTACCCGAAGATACTGTGTGCGCGACAGTGAGCCGGTGCTGTGGTTCACGTTCGGGCTCACGCAAAAGCCTTTGCCATTCGCTCCCCGGGGGTCGAGGCGTTCGAGGAAATCACGAACAGATATGCCTTTCTTTTTGATTGCATCAAGGACGCACTGAATGAGAGTCTTCAGCTTGGTCTCGCCCTCCGCCGACAGCTCATTCGTGGCCAGGGCGGAGTCTTGAAGGACCTGGCCTTTTTTCTGCCCGATTTCCTTGAGCACCTGCTGGTCTACGTTGAGTTTGACCCTCTTGTCACCAACGGGTTGCAACACCTCGCAAAATGCAGTGTAGCTGATTCGCGACATTGGGGAAAGCACATCAGCTGATGCCGTGCTCTCGTGCATGAAGAAGGAGAAGACGAGGTTGTACTCCTCTTCGCTCAGGTCGCCAAAGCACCCGCAGCTCTCAAGCGCTCGCCGAAACTCCGTGCACGAAATGTGACCGCGCTTGAGCTTGTCAAAAGGGGCCATAAAATCACCAACGCGGATGTATTTTTTGTCCGCCGCACTGCGCATGAAAGCAAGGATGTTGATGACCCGCTGCGTCACGTCTTCTGTCGGCAGCTGAACATGGAAGCGCGCAAAGTCGTCCGCATCAGCGTTCATGAGTCGCTCTGCGTATGAGCTGCGTGGTCGCGCCGAACCTGGGCGCAAGGCCCCCGAACCCGGTCGTACGGTGACCTGACGCACTGCGGCGTTGGCAGACTGAGGACGCATGCGACTTGCGGGCCTTGCTGATCCGCCCCGCATCGCGCCTCTCAGCGTACGAAACGCTTCGGGCCGCAAAAAGTCCTTTTCCGGACCTGAATCCACTTGATCCGGCATCTCTGCCAAGCTCGGCGTCGGAGCATAGGTGGAGCGGTGCAGCAGCGACTCTTGTCCGAAGACCGGGTGTCTCCGCACTAACTCGTGTGCAGGCATGTCGCGAGATTGTGCAACTTGGTGCTGCGAAGCCGACACTGGTCGTGGAGGTCGCTGAGCACCGCCCAGCTGTGGCTGTCTATGTTCTTGGATGGTATGAATGTTGGCATGCTGCTGGTGCGCGCCATTATGCCACGGGGAGCGTGAGCCTGCGGAAGACGCAGACCACGGCCGCTGGCGTGTCTGCAATTCAGCGACCTGGCCGCGCAGGTTGATATTTTCAGCAGCAAGCCGATGCCGGTGATTCTCAATCCTTCGTTTCTCTTCAGCCTGTTTGACTAGAAGCGAATTGAGGTGGTTGAGCTCCGACTCCTTGGCTTTCAAAACTTCCTGGAGCGAGCTTGCCACTCTGCCGCGTGCAGGGTCATCTGCCCTTTGAGGCGACCGGCTATTAGCCTGCACTGCGGCGGGTCCACTGCCCGGCGACCGTTCCCACGTGCCCACGCTTGACTGGTCAGCGTTCCCCTCGAACGCAAAGGGCTCGGCGTGTCCCCCGCGCCCATGCCCCCCGTGGGTGGGGCCAAGCGGAGGCCCAAACGGAGGGCCGCCCACAGCCGGTCCCGAGCCGAACGGAGGTGCGTGCTTCGATGCTGACTTTTGCGTCAGCGTCAGGCCCTTTGCGATCTGCCCACGGCGCGTGTCCGCACTCGTGGGCCGCGCTCGCTCCACCCTGCGCGGACCAGGCAGGGACAAATCTCAGTCTCACCCCACACCCGCGTCTGAGAGAGCCAGACGAGTCTCCAAAATACCCCGCCCCACGCAAGACTCACCGGGTTCTTTGGACGGTGATGGTGGGGCCGAGCGGCGGCTCCACGGCCGCCGGCGTGACAGCAACAGCCTTGGTGTTTTGCTTGGGAGAGCCTCCGTTGCGCAGCTCGTCAAAGTCGATCGCTCCGAAGTCAACAGAGTCGCACCTTTCGACAACGCCGTCGTAGCCCAGGTCGTTTTCTGCAGACGAGTATGGCGGTACTGCAGGCAGTCAGCATGGCGCAGCGAGGGGTTGCAGGCGGCCGGGAGCGCGGCATTCCCAGGGAGCGGCGGGCAATGGGCAAAAGCCTGCGAGACAGACGCCCGCGCGATGCCCAGTACTGCGCGGTGCTCGCGCGCCTGCTCGCGCGCTCCCGACCCCCCACGCCTCTCACCGTTGCGCAGGGCATACGTCGCCTTCAACGGAGAGCGCATCGCCCCCCCGGCGGACGTGGCCGACCCCGGGCGGCTGCCGTGGATGATTGCGTTGAAGCCGAGCGAGGCGCGCTGCCGGCGCGCGCCCTCGAGGCGGGCCGCAATGGGAATGTGCGACGGCGGCATTGCCTCAGGCCCGCGGCAGGCTCAGCCGTCGCGGGCGTGGACGCGCGTCGCCGGCCTGCTGCGGGGTCCGCGGTGGCTGCGACCGCGGCGCGGTGGCGAGCGAGTATGTGCTACTGCCGCGGGTGCGCACCGGCAGAAGCACTGTGCGCGTGGGCGGGCGCTACCACACGCCCCAGGCCCGCAGTTCTGCGTTCACGCGGCGCGTCGCGCGGGCAGCGCCCGCACAGCCGCTCGGTTCAGCGGACAGCAGGCGCACACACGCCGGATGCAGGGGCCAGAGCCAAAGGCAGTTGGGGATTAGAATGTGGTTCGTCACGAAACACGATGTTAAAAAAAAGAAAAACTAAACGGCCAACATTCGGAACCGCAACGGCTTCCCGAGCGGGGACGGGCGACGGGATCCGGGTGCGCGACGGGACGCCACAAGGGGACACGGGCACGGAGACGCAGCCTGCACGCGTGCGCCGGGGCGCGGCACCATGTCACAGATGTTCGCCGAGGCGGTGGCGCGGGTCGAGGCAAAAGTGTACAAGTACGTGGCGGAGAACCGGGTGCGGCTCGAGTCCTTCTTCGTCGTGTACGACCGCCTGCGGCATCGGCACGTTACCCGCGGCCAGTTCTTCCGGGGGCTCAACGTCGCGATGAACGGCTCGCTGCTGCTCACGGTCGAGGAGGAGCAGGCGCTGGTGGACAAGTACGGCCGCAACGACGGCTACATTAACTACCGTGCCTTCAGCGACAGCTGCACGCGCATCCAGCGAGATCTGGAGAAGTCGCCGTGGGCGGAGGTGCGCGGCGAGCACAAGTCCACAAACATGCGCCGCAACCAGCTCAACCCCGGCGAGGAGAAATACTTTCACGCGACGCTGCTGCCCAAGCTGCAGCACCTTGCGCGCGAGCAGGGCCTCGTGGTCAAGAACGCATACAACGACTTTGACCACAACAAAAACGGCTGCGTGACCAAGATGCAGTTTCTGCGCGGCCTGCCCGACAAGTTTCAGATCGCATGCTCGCGCTCGGACCTCGAGATGCTTGTCGACCGATACTCGCTGCCCGACGCGTACGGCACGGGCGTCGACGTGTCTTATCACACAATGCACGTGGACATCTCGGGGGAGGACCCCGCGCTGACGTTGCCCGACGGGCGGCCCGACGATATGGTTGAGCCTGCGCCAGCTGCGCGCATTCCGATGCTCAGCCAGCTGGAGAGGCGGGTGCGACAGGTGTGCCGGGACAAGCAGTTCAACATGGTGCCCTTCTTCCAAGACTACGACAAGCTGCGGACGGGCTTCATCTCACCCAAGGTGTTCACGCGTGTCCTCTGCACGCTGGGGCTGGAGTATCTGGCGAGCGATTTAGACGTGCTGGCAACCTTGTACCAGAGCGATCAACACAAGGACAACTGGGTGGACTACAAACTCTTCTGCCGGGAGATGCAGACGCCGAGCTCCTCAGCGCGCAGCATTCTGCAGGACCTCTTCGACCGAATGCGCCGCGAATTCAGCACGCGCGGCGCGGTGGGGCTGGTGGGGCTGCTGCACGCATGCACGACAGCGGACCAGCGCCGGCAGGGCAAACTGCCGCTCGATGCCTTTGAGCGCGCGCTTCGCGCTTGCGGCATCACCATTACCGACGCCGAGTGCGACGCCGTCTTCGGGCACTTTGCCCACAACGGCAATGTGGACTATATGGCGTTTGTGCGCGAGGTGCGTGGGTCCCTGCACCGGCTGCGGCGGCAGTTGGTTATGCTGGTCTTCCGCCCCTGCTTCACCAGCGTGTCCACTGTCGACACGGGCGTGCTCATGCGCAACTTCCAGTTTCAGTACCACCCGCGCTGCCTTGAGGGCTCTCTGACCCCAGACCAGGCGGTGGCGGAGGTGGAGGAGGGCCTGAGCTTGCAGCGGGCCGGGGCGCCAACGGTTGATGACTTGCTTGACTACTGGGCGTTTATTGGCTACAAGCTCTCGGAGCAGCAGTTCGAGTACTGCGTCACCAATACGTTTCCCCAAGGCTTATAGTAGCACCCCTTGGGGGCTGCGGCATTGCAGCGCCAGGGCGCAAGGGGGGCGGTATGCCGTACCCAGTGCAACTCAATGCGAGTAGGTTGTGTGAATAGTGCGAGGCTTGACCGCCGTGCTTGCAGGTGCAACCGCCGTGCTATGCAAGTGCATGTTCCGTGCTGTATGTGTTGTATGGTGCCGTGTAACCTGCTGGTCGCGCCGTGGTAGAGCGGAAGCAAAGGGTTTGCTAAGCAACGCGTTTGCGCACGCAAAGGGTTGGGGGCACGGGGAGCCGAGGGCGAAAAACAGCTGAGAAGGATTGAGGAAGGGAGGGAGGGAGAGAGGGGGGAGAGCTGAGTAGGGAGGGAGGGAGGGATGGAGGGGGGTTCCAGGGCGAGGAGAGAAGAAGGCTCGCGGGTGCTGTGGTCAGGCGCAGCAAGCAAGAATAACTTTACATTAAAGTGTGTGCCTGATGCCTCCGTGTGTTTCTTGAGGCGTGGGGTGTCTGCATGTGCATATACACACACACAGAGAGAGACAACACATCATCTCGTAAAGTCTGTCACATCTCCCTCTCTCTCGCTCCAACCGTCAGCGTGCTCCTGCGCGGCGCGGGAGAGACGAACTTGACGTGACACATCACAGACATAATTCTGTTCCTCCCTCCCTCCCTCCTCCCCCCTGTCTCTCTCCATCTGCTTCCATCATCTGACACCCAAACAAGACATGGACACACCAGCTCTCTTCTCTTTTCTCTCCGCTCTCTCTCTCTCTCTCTCTCTCTCTCTCTCTCTCTCTCTCTCTCTCCCTCCCTCTCTCCCTCTCTCTCTCTTCCTCTCTCTCTCTCTTCTCTCTCCCTCTCCCTCTCCCTCTCC
>Ga0115006_10003603_pt1 | contig 10570 bp, 11 predicted proteins | sample ArcOceMetagenome_3_FD_88943 | JGI IMG/M metagenome (GOLD analysis project Ga0115006, IMG submission 88943) | Marine eukaryotic phytoplankton communities from Arctic Ocean - Arctic Ocean- Svalbard ARC20M Metagenome | ecosystem: Environmental > Aquatic > Marine > Oceanic | place: Arctic Ocean...
CTTGGGGGTCCAAGGTTAATGACATGAAAGAAGATGATGAAAAACAGGCGCTTGCGAGCTTTGGAGTTGTTTATCACTATCTTTTAACAGTTTGATTGACAGTATTTTCTCTGATATGTCCTGCCTTACCTTTCAACCAAAACCTGGAAAACAATGACAGCAGTGTTCCTAGTTATTGAGCGAATCAAGGATCAAGGACGATGTCGAAGCAATTCTGCAAAAATGTCGGGACGCGCAGCTAGTCTTGGATTTCAACATTTGTTTAAATGCTGTTTTGAGGCTTTACTTGTTTTACACCCAGCGCCAAACACAGCCCTGGACATCAACAAATGTTTGAACATATCTAGAGGTCTTCAGGCGCTCAAGGAGTGGAGACCAAGGCTAAGTTGGATGCTTAACTGCAAGACAAAACACAGAACTGTTTTGAAATCGGGGTGAGTGCCATTTAAGGAATAGCGAGCCTGCGCCCTTGGCTCCCTTAAGTGGTTTCCTTCAAAAGGCCTTTTAAAGGCCTTTACAATGCCTTTTAAAGGCCTGCAAAAGGCATTTTGAAGCCCTTTCAAAGCCCATTTAAAGGCCTTCAAAAGGCCTTTTAAAGGCCTTTTAAATGCCTTTAAAATGCATTGTAAATGCCTTTTAACTGCCTTTTAAAGGCCTTTAAAAGGCTTGTTAAAGGCCTTTTAAAGGTTTTTTAAAGGCCTTCAAAAGCAAACAAACAAAGGGCTTCATTGGGGGCATTCATAGCATTTGGAGCCCTTGGGCCCCAGAGCCTCTTGGGTGCCCACACTATATATTTATAGGACTTGAATGTGGGCTTTGCCCCCCCTTTCCAGTGATGGCGCTTTGGTCGCCATCGCCGGGGCCCTGGGACCCTTTTAATCATGGCAGAACCATGAGAAATGGCCAGGAAGACCAAGGACAAATATCAAAAAGTTAAGGGGGGCCCTCCTAGCTGTTGTAAGGTCCACTGGTCCTCCTGGCCTTCCTTCTGGTCCCTGGGCTCCCTGGAACTGCCTCAAACTATCACTTCACCCGCAATTGTGCCTTGTCCGTTCTTGCTGTGCAGCAAAGGTTGGGCCTGAAGCTAGCGAATCAGAAGGCGCAGGAAGCGGAAGATGCGAAAAATGCAAAGATTCATGATGAGCTGACTGCACAGATTACCAGTACCAACAAACGAAATGTTCCAAAGGCTTCTGGCAAAGCACCAGCAAAGAAGAAACCCAAAAAAGGGAATTGAGTATATTTGGGAGAGGACGCGAGTGGGTGCATAATCTTCATCTTGGGGTCGAATGTCATGTTGATGATGCTTGATAATGAGCTTCGAAACTGGTGTATGTTCGGAAAAGATTTCTCCACTAAACTAAGGCCTTTAAGTTTGTGGGAGGCCTTTCAAATGCCTTTCAAAGGTTAATTAAAAGCCCTACAGAACAAACATGTTGAAAAACTGTTTTAAAATGTTTGAATGGCCTTTTAGAACTATTTCACAGGTCTTTAAAAGACCTGTGGCATGTCTTTTAATGCCATGTCAAGGCCTTTACAAGGATAAATCTTATATGTGAGAGATCTTGTCCGAATTGCTCCGACTACTAGTGCACATTCTGGAGGCAAGTGTCTCGAGAGGATCAAAACATTGCTTTCCTTTTTGTTATTTGTACATGTTATTCTTTCGGAAAGAGGTATAGGCCTTCTAATTTCTCTAAGAATCAAGAGAGCACCAAACATGGCCCTTGGAAAAAGTGCAGTCGTTCTTCAATACATGCCTTCCCCGAGACCCCAGAGATCTAGGGGCCCTTCTGCTTACAGGGAAGGGCCGGGGATCGAGGAAGGAGCCAAGAGGGCCATGATGCCCAAGGGCATCTTGCGACAACTAGGGTGCTTCTCTCTGGTGTTTTTTGGTTTCTCTCATTAGCTTAATTCCTTGCCTTCATTCTGGTTCTTCCCTGGGCACCCTGACGCAGCATCATAAATTCTTGCATGGCCCCTTAAAAAACGTGCAGTCGCTCTATGTCGCTCTTCAACTGGTGCCTTCCCCATGAGGCTACAGATGTCGGCCTTTCAGAGGCCTTTTAAAAGCCTTTGAAAAGCCTTTAACAGGCCTTTGGAAAGGCCTTGTAGAGGCCTTTAAAATGCATCTAAAAGGGCTTTTGTAGGTTTTTAAAAGACTTTTAAAGGTCTTTGAAAGACTGTTAAAATCCTTTAACAGGCCTTTGGAAAGGCCTTTTAAAGGCCTTTAAAAGGCCTTTTAAAGGCTTTAAATTGCTTTTAAACGGCCTTTTAAAGGCGGCCTTTAAAAACCTTTGGGTCTCCTTATGGACCTCCTCCATCGCCTTTCAATATGGCGCGGCTCCGCGCAATACGCCTTCTGATTTCTCTAAGCATCAAGGAGGCACCAAAAACATGGGCCCTTGGAAAAAAGTGCAGTCGTTCTTCAATACATGCCTTCCCCGAGACCCCAGAGATCTCGGCCCTTCTGCTTGTAGGGAAGGGCCGGGGATCGAGGAAGGAGCCAAGAGGACCATGATGCCCAAGGGCATCTTGCGACAGCTAGGGTGCTTCTCTCTGGTGTTTTCTTGGTTTCTCTCCTTAGCTTCCTTGCCTTCATTCTGGATCTTCCCTGGGCACCCTGACGCAGCATCATAAATTCTTGCATGGCCCCTTGGAAAAAGTGCAGTCGCTCTATGTCGCTCTTCAACTGGTGCCTTCCCCATGAGGCCACAGATGTCTGCCTTTTACAAGCCTTTTAAAAGCCTTTAACAGGCCTTTGGAAAGGCCGTGTAAAGGCCTTTAAAAGGCTTCTAAAAGGGCTTGTAAAGGCTTTTAAAAGGGTTTTAGAGGTCTTTAAAAGGATTCGACAAGGTCTTCAAAAGGCCTTTTAAAGGCCTTTAAAAGGCCTTTTGAACGTGGTAAAATGGACGCGGCAACCATGCGCATGAACAATGGCCCAAAAACAAACATGGCCTTCTTCCACACAAAGCCTATAGCCGCTACTCCGAACTCGAGGCTGTCCTTCGGAAGTGCATGTTGTCAATTCAAACAAGCCTTTGGGACGCTAAACGCTTTAAAAAAGTATTTAAAAGGTCTTTAGGCGGCCATTAAAAGGCCTTTAAAAGGCCTTTTGAAGGCCTTTAAAAGATCTTTTAAAGGCCTTTGAAAAGCCTTTAAAATGCCTTCTAAAGGTGTTTAAAATGCCTTTAAAAGGCGTTTAAAAGGTCTACAAGGCCGGCCTTTAAAAGGCCTTTAAAAGCCTTTGGGTCTCCTTACGAACCTCTTCCCAAGACTCTGCCCCTTCTCCGCCAGGTGGCTCTCTCGAGAAGACCATCGGTTTCGAGCTGGCAAAGAATCTGGCGAATGGAGTTCGGCTTTCAGCTGTTTGCATGACTCTAGCAATATTGGGCTATATATGGGGTTGAGAATTAAGGGAGCACACACATGACAGCAGGGTGGCTGACAGGGAGCGCTGGGGTCGCCATCCATATTTTGCCCAAACAATCTTTGGTATACTCCCCACTTATGACCCTTTGAAACGCCAATGCCTATATGCAAGTACCCTTAATTGCCATGCATGTGTGGAGACCCTATTAAGGTTAGGTATATACCTTCAAAGGCCTTAGATTCCGAATATTGTTTTTTGTTTCTCAATCGCTGGGCATCGCGAGTCTTGTGCGATCATGCAGTAATAGCTCGTGCATGCAGCTGAGGTCCCAGCAGCGCATGTGGCTAAAATTGCAAAGGCGGTTTTGGATCAGTTTGGTCGTGACAAGCTGGATGAAGTAACAAAGAGATTGGGTGGTGCTGGAGCCAGCCATGAAGCGGATGTAGCCCACCGTACACTTAATGCAACAGGGCTCAGAGCCAATGTTGCAATCAAAGCTATGTCAGAGCCGTGCAAGGGCTTACCGGTGTGTTACATGACCGACTATGTTTCGGCACTTGCGAGTCGGGGTCAGCTTAACCGGCTCTGCGCTGGCCTCTCGGACATCGAAATGCTGCGAGCTAACTCGAAACTCTGGGAACTGCTGAGAGTGCTATATCCCACGCATGAAGTATTCGCATGCTTTGATGACCCTGCGCACCCAGCTCAGCCAGAAACTACATTCGCATGTGATATTCATACTGATGAAGGCCGCGGACAGAAAAAAGTTCCAATGATGTGTATCTCCTCGGCAGCATCCTTGGGCATTGGCACTTTGAAGCAGCGAGCAACCAGGTCTTTGCCTGATAAGCTCGCCTTGAACTTCGCGGGCCAAACTTGTGGTAATCGCATGGTCCATGTAGTCGCTCCCAAAAGCTATTATGACACAGACGATTCAACTGTATTTCAAGCAATGTGTGGTCACATTGCCATCAACTGTCGGTTACTTCTGGACGAAGGCTTCGAGTACAAAGGTCGCACTTGGTGTGTTGCATATATTGCGACGCTGGGGGACTGGCCAGCTCACATCAAGAATGGAAATTTCTTGCGATCGTTCTTGAACGGTGTTAAAAATGCAAGTCAAACAGAAGAGAAATTAAAAGGCATCTGTCATATATGCTGCGCTGGCATTGCAGGCGTGCCATGGGAAGATGTCAGGTTGACTGCCAAGTCTCTCCAGACAATAGGCTTAGTGGAAGCGTGGGATGAGGACAGTGCATTTCTTCCGCTGTGCACCTATTCGGGCCAACGCCACTTATGCTTCCCTCCTGACATCTGGCATGGCTGGGCGTTGGGGTGGGGGAAAGAAACAAGTGCATCCAGCGTAGTGGCTACTTTGAGATTCTATCCAGGAAGCAAAGCCGATGATCGTGTAGCAGCAGCGAATGCGAACTTACAAGCATACTTGAAGACTTCGGGAGACTCCACCAGCTTCGCAGTGTTGAGCAGGAGCAAGCTCGGGTGGGAAAGCGAACTCGCTTTCCCCAAGGGCAGCTGGTCAAAGGCAGAGGATACCCGCATCATTTTACAATGGCAGATCAAGTGGTTGCAAACTAATAGGGAATCTTGGCATGGCGATAAAATGCTTGAAATCGTGTTGCCAGCCTTTCAGGCCATTGATTCTGTATTCTCTTCACTGTACTCGCATGGCTACTTTATTCCAGGACACGATGGATTGGTTATTGCCAAAAACGGCTTGTCTTTCCTCAACATGATGCAAGACTGCATCAAACTCTGCATGCTTGGTGGGGAGGGGCCGCTGAACCTATTCAAGCAACAGCCTAAGATGCATATGATGTTTCATGCTTTCGCACAGATGCACATTCAATGTGAAAAATGTGGCTTCTGTCAAAATCCACTGTCGCAGTCGTGCCAGATGCCTGAAGACCTGATCGGCAAGGTCTGCCGCCTGAGTCGCCGGGTTGACTATCGGTTGGTAAGCAAAAGAACACTCCAGTGTTACCTCATCTGTGCCGGCATGCAGTGGCTAATTCCATATGTGTACGAAGACTGATTGCTGCAATGCTGCAATCAGTGCCTGTGGGAAGTGCGAGCAGTGCGTGCCTGTGAGAAGTGCGAGCAATGCCTGTGAGAAGTGCGAGAAGTGCGAGCAGTAATATAAGCTGGGACGCTGCGATCAGTGCCTGTGAGAAGTGCGAGCAGAGCGCGCCTGTGAGAAGTGCGAGCAATGCCTGTGAGAAGTGCGAGAAGTGCGAGCAGTAGGCCTTTTAAAGGCCTTTTAAAAGGCTTTTTAAAGGCCTTTTGAAGGCCTTTAAAAGGCCTTTAAAAGGCCTTTAAAAGGCAAGCTGGGACGCTGCAAACGTGAGAAGTGCGAGCATGCAGTCCTTCCAAAGGCCTTTAAAGGCCTTGAAATAAAATAGGTTTTTAAATGCCTTAAATAGGCCTTTAAAAGGCCTCTTATAAGTCCTTTAAGAAGCCTCTAAAAGGTCTTTCAAAGGCCTATAACGCCTTTCAAGGCCCTTTAGAAGCCCTTATGAAGCCTTTAAAAGGATTCATATGACAGACTCACCCATTCAATCTTAAGTCGGTATGTCGGACGCAACAACCGTGCATGCATTGTTGAAGGAGTTCCAGGGAGCCCAGCGCAAATCGTTGAGCTGTTTGTCTGCCTGTGTTAGTAAGGCTTCCCATTTCTACGAGCTCCCTAAGGGCTCTCTAAAGGCTCCCAATCCTAGCTATTGAGGGTCTCCCTCCCTATAAGAGTCTCTTGCTACTGGCAGCATATAAGAACTCCTGGGCCCAGGGGTGGACTGTCAAGGCCTTAAAAGAAGGGCTCGTTTCTAATTCAGACCCTAAGAGGCCCCACCCCCACCCCCCCATCATCATCATCATCATCGTTGTGAGCAGACGAGGCAACTGTGCACTGATACATGCCAATCCATCACACTTCCGTATGGAAAAAATCCCCAGGGGTCGGCGGCCGAGGCGGTAGCCTTTAGATAATCATCATCGTCATCATCATCATCATCATCATCATCATCATCATCATCATCAGGATTGCACGCATGCCAGGCTTGCGGCAACACAAACAGACAAATCAACGGGGGTCAAACAAAAAAACGAACAAACGGAATCCCATGACTGCCTTGCAAAGCCTTGCATTGCATTTAGAAAAGCTTACAAGGCCGGCCTTTAAAACACCCTTACAAGGTCTTTAAAACGCCTTTGCATCATCATCATCATCATCATCATCATCATCATCATCATCATCATCATCATCACCATCAAGATCGCGGCAGGACATGCATGGGCCAATTGCGAATCCTCCTTCGCCATCCTCATCATCTCGACGTACGATGTACATCGAGATGATCGGGGCCGCGCATGCAGGTTAAGGAAGCTGAGTAGCCTCCAGATCATCATCATCATCATCATCATCATCATCATCATCATCATCATCATCAGATTGCGACAACGACATGCGCGCATCGAAGACCATTTGATGCTGCGTGCGCGAGACCCAGCCTCCAGGCGGTAGGCTGGGTCTCGTCTTGACTCTTCATCATCAGCATCGTCATCGTCATCATCATCATCAGGATTGCGGGCGCTCGTGCATGGTCGAGGCACGACTGCAGCAGGTGCGTTGCATTGGGAAATGGCTCAATTTTCTCGCTGCATCACACGGCCTCAGGCGCTCCCAGGGAGCCCATGCAAGGAAGAGCTAGGAGGACCGAGGACGGCAAGGAGGAACCCTGCGTTTTACAGGCCATTTAAAATGCCATTAAAGGCCTTTTGAAGACCATCAAAAAGGCCTTTTAAAAACCTTCCAAAGGCCTTTAAAAATCTTTACAAGGCTTTCTAAATGCCTTTTTAAATGTTGTTTAAAGACCTTCTACAGCCCTTCAAAAGGCCATTAAACTAACTTAAAAAGGCATGCTCAATGCCTTTAAAACCTTTAAAAAGGGTTTTAAGAAAGATTTAAAGGGACTTTATATTGCCTTTTTTAAAATGCCTTGGCCAAAGCCTTTTGAAAGGCCAAGACCAATTGCATGGCCAGGACCTTGGCAGGAGCCTTGGCCGAAGCCTCTGCCAAGGCATTGGCTAGGGCCTAGTATTCCTCTAAAGGCTCTTTTAAGGACTTTTAAAGGCCTTTCACGGCTTTCTTAGGCTTACAAGGGCCTTATCAATTAGCCCTTACCAAGCTCTTAAGGGCCTTAAGGGCTTTGTAAGACCCTCATAAGCCTTATTGTACCCAGGAGCCCCCCGACCCCCTGGGCACAATAAGAGTTGCCCAGCCATATAGCTCTCCTCTTGTACATTCTGCACCCCCATGCAGACTAGTTTGCTTCAGGGTCTGATATGCTACACTGGCATACATTCTTCTTACGATGATTGGCCTTTGAAACAACTAGTTTTATAGGTACTCGAAAGACCTTTGAAAGACGTTTAAGGAAGCTGAATAAGGCTCTAGGTTTGTTTTTGTCCAACCCTGGCTTAAGTTTCATACCCTGCTGATCATCATCATCATCATCATCATGATTGTGGGGGCCCATGCATGCATGAAGGCTGGCAGCAATCCCGAATGGAATCGAGAGCAGCAGCAAAAACAAAAGCAGTAACATCGTCATCATCATCATCATCAGGATTGAAGCCGCTCGTGCATGTCATGACATTGCTCCTAGCGCTTGAAGCCTCGTTAAAAAAAAAAGCGCTTCCTCCTTGTTGTCTGGAGGTACGCCATACATCGAGATGATCTTTTGAGGCCTTGTGTTCTTGTTGTGGCTTCCCTTTGCTTCCTTGCTTCTCTGGGCACCGGGCAACTTGGCTTCTCTGGGCCTCCCAAGTACAATAAGAGTTGCCCAGCCATCCATGCCCAACCATGCAAAGTAAGGCCTAGAAGACCTAAAAAGGACCTCAAAAAAACTCCAAAAGAACTTTGAATTTATCTTTTATATTCCCTTTATTCCTTTTACAGGGAATATAGGGCCCCTAGGGATCCCTATACATCCTTCGGCCCAGGGCCTCGGCATCGGCGCCGTAGGCGCCGATGCCAGGGGCAGTGTGGGAGGGGTGGATACCCCCCCACCAAGGATCATGGCCTCCAAGCCTTCAAAAGGCCTTTAAGAGGCTTTAAAAGGCCTTAAGGTCAGGACCACATTCCTCCAACTGGTTTAGATAAAGCCTGCATATATAGGCACTGCTGGACTCCTCTGATGCATGCCAAGGCCCCTAAACATGCCTTTTAAAGGCCTTTAAAAGGCGTTTTAAAGGCCTTTAAAAGGCCTTTCAAAGGCCGTTTAAAGGTGTTTTTTCCCGATGGCCTTCCTTCTGGCTCTTCCCTGGGCGTATTGTTATCTAAAGACATGCATGCAGATGTCAATTCGGATTGCGCCAACGTGTACATGCTATGGTTGCCTTCGCAGTGGCACCTGCAGCCTTCCTTCTGGCTCTTCCCTGTGCTTCTTGTTATCTAAAGACAGACGTCATCCATGCGTAGACTAGATTGCGCCAACGTGTACACGCTAATGGAATTTGAAGTTTGGAGCTGTGAAACAAAAAGTTTAGAAGCCTGTGACAAGGCTCCAAACTCCATGAGGCCTCCTAACATGCCTTTTTCAAGTCCGTTGAAAGGCCTTGTAAAGGCCTTTAAAAAGCCTTGTAAAGGCCTTTAACATGCCTTTTGAAATGCCTTTTGAAAGACCTTTAAAAGATCAGCAATTCATGCGCATGAACTCAGATCAAGCAGCAAATGTGCAACATACAGGATGTAAGACGTACTCAAAAGCTAAAAAAAAACAACGCATCTCCTTCCAGGAAAAGGAATGCCTAATCTGTGTTGGCTTCGTGTAAGCTTGATTAAACAACTTTTTATAGGTCTTTTAAAGACCTTGCAAATGCCTCTAAAAGGACTTTACCAAGCCTTTTCAAGATTATTTAAGGCCTTTGAAAGGGCTTTGAAGATCTTTAAAGGCCTTTAAAAGGCTTATTGAAGGCCATCTAAAGAGTTTTTGAAGGCCTTTGTGAAGGTCTTTTCAAGGTTGTTCAAAGGCCTTCGAAAGGTTTTTAAAGGCCTTTAAAATGTATTTTAAGGCATTTACAAGATGTTTTACACGCCTTTGAACAGGCCTTTTTGAAGACCTTTAAGAGTCCTCGAAAAGACCTTAAAAGACCCTTTAAAGGTCTTTCTTTAGAAGGCCTTTTAAAGGCCTTTGGCAGGCTTTCAAAAGGCCTTTGGCAGGCTTTCAAAAGGCCATTTTGGCTCAGTCCTGCCGGTCTCCAATACCGAACTACATTATTACCTGGGTCATTGTGACCATATGTCATCTGCTATGCCTGAGAACTTGATGTCAATTCGAGAAGGCCGCTCGATCTTCATGGCAGTACGGGCAAATTTACAGACAAGAATCATTGCACGGGTGATTATGATTAGCTGGTACAATATTCTGCAGTACAAGTACGAAAAGGCCATTCGTTTCAAGAACACCCACAGGCATTTGTACATAGGCGCTGGGGAGATGATGATTTGCTGGTACAACATTCTGGTCGACAAGGACGAAAAGGTCATTCGCTTCGTGAAAACCTACAGGCACCGGTGTCGGCATTTGCAAAAAATGCTAGTCGTTGGCTGGCGCAAGATTGCGACAGACAATTCACGCAGGCGCTGGGTTAGAATGAGAGATCTGCCACAGTCGAGTAGTGAAGAAGAGCCTTTTTGTGAGAGCCTTTAAGAGTCAAATAGCGATAAAAAGGATAGTATAGGGGAGAGACCCAAAGCTCCACCGCAGTGAAACCTTCAAGTTTCGCGGTTCTTGCTTAAAGGTGTTTTCTAAAGTGTTTTTAAAGGTTTTCTGAAGCCTTTATAAAGGTTTTCTAAAGGCCTCTTAAAGACCTTAAGACCCTGGCCAATGCCATCCGGAAGTCGCATACTATGACTCACTCGCAGCTCAAATCGCCTCGAATCTATAATGTTGTGCCATGTAGCATGCATGCTTCATTGCGACTTGCAGGCTATCGTTGTGTATAGCTTCATAACAGAAAAATCAAACTACAATCAAACTACTTTAGATTTGATGGCCCTTAAGGCCTTTTAAACGGCCTTTTAACTGCCCTTTAAAGGCCTTTTAAAAAACCCTTAAGGGATAGGTTGGTCATTTGGGATTCTCATAAAGCCTTTTAGGAGCCTTTTAACAGTCTTTA
>Ga0115006_10003605_pt1 | contig 10570 bp, 9 predicted proteins | sample ArcOceMetagenome_3_FD_88943 | JGI IMG/M metagenome (GOLD analysis project Ga0115006, IMG submission 88943) | Marine eukaryotic phytoplankton communities from Arctic Ocean - Arctic Ocean- Svalbard ARC20M Metagenome | ecosystem: Environmental > Aquatic > Marine > Oceanic | place: Arctic Ocean...
AGCAAAAGAACAACACTCAGGATTCCAACGTGGTCCCCCACCGTAGTACTAACTGAGCCCGATGATGCTTAACTTCGCAGAGCGAACGGGATGCGGTGCTGTCATCATGGTGTGGTCGTTCTCGAAACAAAGAAAAACATTAAAATACATAAACTTACACAAAAAAACACAGACAGCCAACATTTATTTTTAAAACAGCAAAACAGCTCATCAGACAGCTCATCAGAGCCCAGCCAGCCAGACCAACGCCATGCCAGACACCGTCAGACCATCTGCCCACCTCTGCGTAACTACGTAGCTAGCTACAGCGCCGATGCTCCGGCAAATAAATGTACGAGCATGTGCGGGCATCGTCCGCCGTCGGAGATGGACCCCTCCCTCCCTCGATCAGCACCAGGCTTGCGCACGTCGACACCTGACGCTGCAGTCGGCCGAGCGTTTGTTAGATCTGACGGACAATCCGAGGTACACGGCACGGGAGCTGCGAGATGCCTACTTCGATGCGGCCAAAAGCTGCCACCCAGATTCTACGCACGAGGCCAAGGCGAGGAAGAGTTTGGCGCCCATCGATGCGGCGAGGCATTTTCTCGAGGTGACCGAGGCCTATGAGTTGCTGCGGTCGGGGAAGAACGCATCGTTCCAGACCGACGCCAACTTTGTCACCAAGTCGGAAGAACAGGAATTTCGCGACGCCTGCAAAGAGTGGTTGGGATTGGACGCTGAAACTGTGGAGGAATCCAAACGATGTCCATTATTTCGCCGGTGGCTTCAAGGCGGAACGGATGCTGCGTGTCACTGGAATAATTTCTTCTTTGTGAATGGCGGTCTCGTGCCAAAAATGCGCCCTCCTGCTGCATTGATAGGCGAAGGCAGCAGCAGCAGTAGATCAACTGGTCCTGGTACCCGTAGGAGGAGAAAAAGATAACATACCGATTTATTGATTTGTCATTCTCGCCAACAATATATTATTTTACCCAACATACATAAAAAGTTACGCCGACGATAATATCTTCTCCAGCTCCAATCGGAACTCCCTCACTCCCTTGCACTTTAGATATTGATCCGCCATATTTCGCTTATCAGTAGCATCCGTCTTTTCTTTGTGCTTTTTGCTCCGCTTTGATGATTTATCCGTCTCTTTTGTTGGCTTGTTGTCCGTCCGATCACTCGTTGTCCTTTCCTTCACCGAGGCACCCCCGGTCATGTCGCGAACCTTCATCCCACCACCAACGTCCTCATTCCCAGTCTTTTGGCGAACAACATGCCGGGCTTGATACCCTCTGCCAACTTCAACGTTCCTGAATTGATTAATGTCAACTGCTGCGTGCTGGTCCGCGCCATCGCCAGCATCCTGTCCTTGCCTGATGCGTTCACGTTTGTGCTTCATTTCCAAATCATCTCCCCACGCAGTGGACGACCTGAGCACCCCGGCAGGAAGCGCAGGGCCACCGGCGGCGCTACCTTCATCATCGGAGGAAGCGCCGTCGTTCAACATGTTGCCGCCGCCGCTTGTTCGTTTGTTTCGTTTCGTTTGTGGCTCAAAATGATCAGACGCTGAATTTCTGAATTTCTCGTAAAATAATTCTCGTAAATTCTGTCCGTCGTCCGTATTTGCTCGTAATCATCTTTCGCATCTCGTAATTTTGTTTGTTATCATTCGCTGAATAAATCTTCAGTTTCCATGTCCTTCGAGGTCGTACTCCGTGTTTGACATAACGATTGACGCCTTGGCCCTTCACTTCCTCTTGAAGATTGATGATGACCTTGTCAATGAGGTGGACTTGAATTCAATATTCTCTATCAGAAGAGGGAGCTGCATAAACTCAAAACACAAACGAAATTGACCTCGAATATTAATAAAATATGGTTGATATATTTGACAAAGGATTTATTTCGGCCAAGTACAATTTTTCCCTGGTATCAAAATGCTCTTTATCCGTTGCAGGTTTTGTGTTAGCTTTGTCCGCAATATGGATGATAATCGAGCCATTTGTGCTGGGTTGTAAATGATGAAGCAAAGTGATGTAATATTTCATCTCATTTACAAATAAATGGATAGGCAACTCTAGCTCTAGAGCTCTACTATAACGTCAAAATACATAAATTGTATCCAGATTTATTCCTACGTATTAAGTAGCTACACGGAGGAGACGTCTCTACAAGCAGAAGGGTCTGCTCTGAGAAGCTCATACACTGATGTTAGAGTCTGCAAGTCCTGCCTTTTTGATTTTTCACCCCTGTTCACTGCAGCGAGCATAAAAGGGCAGAGACCGCCTGGTTCCCTTGTGCGGAGTGCTTGTGGTTTGGCATCTAACATCGGTTTCAATACCGTGTGCCATTGATGACCATTTTGAATAGCTGCTTGAAGGGGAAGATAGCCTTTGTCATCCAACAGACTACAGGCCCTGTTGCACCTTCGAAGAAGCAGGTTGATAACATCGACGCACCGATCATGTTTACCACGATCACTCGACTGCATCTGACAAGCCAAAAACAGCGGCGTCCTACCAAAGACATCTCTTTTAGTAAGTTGGCTGGGATTTAATTCGCAAAGAAGCTGAATCAAAGGCGTTGGGCAAGAAAAGGATATTGCCGTATGAAGAAGTTGCCATCTCTCACTCTCATCGTCCATATCGGGCCTGTCACGGATTGATCCACATTGAGCCGCTCGTAGCACCAGGACGGTCTTTTCCCAAAGCGATCCAAGTTGTCGTGTGATGTCGTGCGGATCAATACCCGAGCGAAGAGAAGCTGTTACCAAGGTTGAAACTGTCGTTCGAGATGGACCTGATCTAGTGCGACCACCTGCAAGTATTCCAGGAGCAACGCGTAAATTTGCCGAGGTAGGACTTCGCACCATACCGAGATTCCGTGGAGTCCATTGCCATTCAGTCAGGAGAAATTCCAAAGGCGACCGTCGATTCCGAACGATCCCATTGATCTTTCCTTCTGCCAGGCACTTCACTGCTCGCCGCACTTCCTTTACATCGACTCGATCGACATGTTGCTTCTGATCCAAACTGAATTGAGCAAATCGCGCAATCTCAGAAGCAACGTCAGTCTCGGCGATTTCTCCCATAGCCATGCTCTTGACAACATTACAGGTATCATCTTCGGTCAGTTTGAGGACGCCGAGGCAGTATTTTTCGATCTCATCAAGTACCGCAGCCACGGTATCTCCACCAGATCGGTCGGACTCAACAGCTCGGAACAAACAAGTTCTGCCCATCTTATCGCTATCAAACAGAGCCTCCGGACAAGCAGCAACTAGGCTCCGTATAGCAAGCCTCTGCCGCTTCCTCATCCAGTCAAAACGGTCATTTCTTTGCCTAATATGTGCCGGTGATTGATTTGTAGACAAATCTGAAACGAAGCGGCGCATCAGTGCACTTGGTCCATGCGACAGAGAGCACGCCTCGTGCAAGGGTGTCGCCAACAGATAGTTGCGTAGAGATGCTGATTCGGGAGAAGCCTGGAGCAATAGTTGCAGCGTCTCATCCGATGTTTGAGGATATGCTACATCTCGAACATGCATGCCGCCGGTCTCGGTACAAGCAGTAGGAGAGGAAGTAGCTCCCTCTTCATACGAGTATTCGTCCAACATGACATCGGCACCCCCAATGCCACAGTGCGACGCAAATTGATGGAGAGGTGTCTCGTGCCAGCTATTCCTTGCCGACGATACCTCCAGAGAAGACTCTAGGATGCTCTTGAGGGTGGTCAATGCCATGTCGTCCCACGAAATGGGATCGGCGAGGCGCTGGTCTCGATCTCCACCGCTACCGGTCATCCCCCGGCGAACATCACCGAATTTGGCCGCCTGGCAGAGCCGATGCAGCGCATTGTCACCGCAGGAATCAGCCCACGTAACCTCGACGGGGCGGCAGATGCACCGGCTGCGGATGCGCCGGAGCAGGTCGTGCGATGCCTTGGCAATATTCGTATTTGCAGGACTCGCAGTGGTGTCATTGTCATCAGAGCCTAGTAGCAACTCTTCTGCCTCCAGAACGAGACGATAGAGCAATGGACCACTGCCGTCGGAATGGAAGTAGGGATAGGCGTAGGGGTTGCTATCGATACTAGGCCTACGTCCCTCGCTCATGCTACCGATGATTTGACGGGGCGGTGGGGCATAAAAGTACGTTAGGACTGATGGGTGGGTTGATCGATGTGCTCAATCAAGCCAAGCACAAATGCATTGTTTGTTCCGTGCGGCGGTCAACGGATCGGATATTGCAATAAAATGCCGCCCTTGGCCTTATTACCAGCAAACGCGCAGAGGGCGATAGCACGATCTTTGAGGAGCAACTTCAATGATCGGATACGAACGATATTTGTTTGCCGGTAAAGATTCCAACAATGACTAATGAACGCAACGGTCACAGTATCTTCAATTGAGTAGGCATCTTTCCTGGTGGGCTGGCCATGGCACGCCACGCACAAACCGCCTGCGCACAAGCCGACGTACGTACGAGCTCGTATCGATACGTAGCAATAGGTAAATTTTTTGAAGTGCAAACCAGCAAACCGCAGCACCCTCATTCTCGAGCAATGGTGGTCTTCAACTGCAAGTGCGGGCCGGACGGCGACGCCTTCCTGTACGAGACGACCACGGACACCCCCAACGATGATCTGATCGCGGCGCTGGTGTCCCTCCACAACGGACGCATCCTGGCCCGCGTCGTGGTCGACGCCGTCCGGGGTCTTGCGGCAGCCGGGCCCATGGTGGAGAAGGAGGAGGAGGAGGAGGAGCAGCAGCAGCAGCAATCCGTCCCGCGGTGCGGCAATGCTCCCGATCCGGATCACGTCGAGGCGCTGAACGATGCTGCCGCCGAGCTGGGGCAGTACGTGGACAAGGACCAGGCCCAGAAGCGCGTCGTCGTCTCGGAGGCCGGCATTGCCGAGCTGGTCGGCAAGGTGCGGGAGGCCATCCGATCGGCGTATCCAGACGGGCTGCCCGAGTGGGACGTTCTGGCCAAGCTGTCGTCGACGAAAGTGCAGGAGGACGAGACGGCGGCCGCCGAGGAGGAGGGATCCACCGGCATCTGTACTTTGAGTTTGCAGGACCTGCTACCGGCAGATGCCGTCGCAGGAGCACCTCTGCTGCAACCCAAAGCCACCTCTGTTTGGGTGGCCGGGAAGGAATTTGAGCGCGGGAAGCTCATCTCCGATCGGTTGGGTTCCAACGAAAAGACGAAGGTGGTGGCCAAGCTGTCGCACGACGGCGATGGTCCTCCTCCCCGCGAGCCCATTGTGCGAGAGAACGAGAGGAATGCAATGCTGGAGCATTACCACAAGCGCAACGAGGAGCTGAAGCGATTGGCCGACAACGAGGAGGACGAGTACATGAATTCGGTTTGGGCCGACCCGCAGAACATGGCACGGGATCTGCAGGGCTTGGGCTCCGTCAGGGCTCCCGGTCTGCATCGGTTCGGTTAGATACGTTGGAGGTGGAGAAATGAATCAAGGTTGGATGGTACGTTGGTGATGGATTCAAATCAAAGAGGCGTCAAAGAGGCGAGGTCTAAATTAGATTGAGATCTTCGTTCTTCATGTAGTCTCTAGATTATATAAAAAAATATATAGGAATCCTTATCGCCACTTTCCCGTAGCTTGCTCTTCATGGAAATAATTCTATCCCATCATCTACGTCGAAGCAACCTGCACCACTACCTTTCCATGACCTGCTCGCTTGTCCATCACATGAAATGCCCATTTCACTCCTTCTAGATCTAATGGACTGGTAACAGAATGCGGATCAATCACCACGCGGAGTTTCATGTCCATAATTTTGGCAAAACATCCCGGCTTAACCTCCAATCCGTTTATGTGGTGAAGGTAGCGAGGAACAAACGGCCATAGACGAGTCCAGACAACGCGAGGTAGGATGGAGAGTGCAAACTTCACAGTCTGCCACATGTTGTGAACTTTCATATGAGGTTCGTCTCCAGAGAATGTGAGATATCGGCCTCCATCCTTCCCAGCCTTGAGCACTCCCGAATTCCTGGCCATCTTCCAGGCCTCGTATCGTCCAACGCCAAGATCAATAATGATATCGAAAGGATCCTCCTTGAATGCTGTGATTTGCCAAAACTTTTCCTTGTGGTAGTCGATACAAACGTCGGCCCCAAGAGCCTTCACAAGCTCCGATTCCGACGATGTGGTAGCAATATACGAAGCACCCTTGTTCTTTGCCATCTGTATCAGAAATGTTCCACATCCCCCGCTTCCACCCAATATCAGCACCCGATCTCCTGGCTTGACGAAGGATTCGCACGCGTTGTACGATGCAAGGGCGCTACTTGTCAGGGCCGCGGCGTCTACGAAGCTCATGTCATCTGGTATCTTCTCAACTAGGTGCTCCTTGGCGCATGCATACTCGGCGAGCCCATCCAATGGCCGGGGGACCTCAAACATGCAGAGCACTCGATCACCGCGCTTGAAGCGAGAGTTCTCATCTGCCTCTTGAACGATGCCACTGATGTCTCCACCTGGAATGTACGGGAAGCCGCGAGGGGACTGGAAGTAATCGCAGTGGCCCTTCATCACGCGGATATCACCCGGCGCCAGGGCACATGCCTGGACTTTGACTAGGACTTGTCCAGCCTTCCTCGCAGGGCTTGGAAAGTTTTCTGAGCATGTGAGGTTGTCAATGTCCTCACCGTGTCGGGGGATCAGAATGCACTTCATTGTCAACGCTAGGTAGCTCTCTTAGTAGTAGTTATGTTATTTCAAGGGACTGTCGCTTTGTGGAATGGCCGGATTGATGATGCGTGCCCTTCTCTTTTGTTCGTTCGTGCCCCCCGGAGGGTTCGCATTCGCCGGCCGGCCACTCTGCGAACCCTTTGGTCTGGCCGTCGAAGTAAGCAGTCGAAGCGAAGAGCGCAAGCGCCAGCCATTTTTTCTCCTGCTTTGGCGCATTTTTTGCTTGCGTGTTCTTCTGGAGCCGGCAACCTACTTGTACCTGCTCGAATCGAGGCCAATACACGCATTAGCACCGACAGCAACCATGCCCAAAACCGGATGGAAGTACACGAAGCAGGCGCCCGCCAAGGGCAGCACCAACATGCTCAAGCGGTCCAATGCCTCGTCGAAGCAGGGCCGCACTGCGCCCAAGGGCCACGGCAACGATTCCAACATGAGGTCGGCCGATACCATCGCCCGTCTCAAGATGTACAACAACGGCAAGGCCATCCGCAACAAGGAGGGCACGGTCGTCGGTGGGCAGTTCATGATGGGCGATCGGGCCGGTGATACCAAGATTACCAGCTGTGAGTGCGATCGTAGTGAACTGAGACACATAGCTCGTCCTTTTCTTTTTGTGATCAGAATGCCTTCCCAAAGAACAGCATTTCCTATAACTCACCTTGACAATGTTTTGCTCCACTCTCTCACCCCCTCCAGCGACCGGACGGATCGCCCCCGATAGGCGCTGGTTCGGCAACACACGCGTCGTCGGTGCGACGGAGCTGGACAAGTTCCGCGAGGAAATGAGCAGCAAGGTCGCCGACCCGTACTCCGTCGTCCTGAAGCGGAAGAAGCTGCCCATGGGCCTCCTGCAGGATGCCGCCGAACAGGAGCGCAATGGTTCCATCGGCGCCGGCCTCTTGGCGTCCGAGCCGTTTAATCACGCCTTTGGCTCCAAGAGCCGAAGGAAGAAGGTGAAGCTGGAGCAGCTCCTCGTGGGACGTACGTCGAAATACGACGAGGAGGATACAAAGAAGAAGGAGGGCGATGGACTTAACTACCAGGTCAAGGCGGGAGGAGCTGCCACCCGAGTTGCCAGCCGTCCCGAAAACGATCAGGATGGATACGGCGCCCTGCTATCGGCGGCTCAGAAGAGCTCTGATACGTACGAAAAGGTCAACAGCCGCACGGGCATTGTTCCGTGGGGACGCGATTCCAACCTTCAGAAGACCGAGGGAGAAGGTGTGGATTGGCGCCACGAGAAGAAGGAAGATCTCTTCCTCAAGGGCCAGTCCAAACGCATTTGGGGCGAATTCTACAAGGTCATTGACTGCTCCGATGTCATCCTGCACGTCATCGATGCTCGTAACGTTCCCGGCACGCGCTGCACCATGATCGAGCGCCACATTGCCAAGAATGCCTCTCACAAGCACTTGGTATTTGTCCTCAACAAGATCGATCTCGTTCCCAATTGGGTCGCCAAACGTTGGATCGGCGTGCTTTCGGCCGTAAGACCTACCATTGCCTTCCACGCCTCCATGACCCATGCCTTTGGCAAGGGTGCTCTGATTAGTCTGCTGCGTCAGTTTGGCAAGCTGCACTCCGATAAGAAACAGATCTCGGTTGGGTGCATTGGCTACCCCAACGTTGGAAAGTCATCGGTCATCAACACTCTCATCAGCAAGAAGAGCTGTAACGTGGCGCCGATGCCTGGTGAGACCAAGATCTGGCAGTACATTACCCTTTTCAAGAATATTTATCTGGTCGATTGTCCAGGTGTCGTCGTCGACACCGCCGGTGATAGCGAGACCGACTCCGTCCTCAAGGGAGTCGTTCGTGCTGAGCGATTGGAAACCCCCCAGGACTACATAGACGCCCTTCTCGATTCCGTCAAACGCGAGCACGTTGCCGCCCAATATGGTGTACCCAAGGATGGAGATGACACATGGAAGGACAGCCTTGACCTGATGGAGATGATTGCCAGAAAGTCCGGACGGCTTTTGAAGGGCGGAGAGCCCTGTACCCGAACTGCCGCCATTATGATGATCAACGACTACCAAAGAGGTCGTTTGCCGCATTACGTTGCCCCGCCGGAACTGAAAGATGAACAAGAAACCGCTGCTGCCAAGATTGATGGAATCACCGTTTCTCAGCACCTCGGCGAGGTTGGCGAGGAGAACATGAAGGACGACGGCGCCCCATCCGACGAGGCCGAAGAAGAGACCGACAAAAATGATGAGGCCGAGGCCAACGAGGAGTCGAAAGATGCCGAAGAGGAAGAATCAGAATCCGACGACTCCGACGAGGAGGACGGTGGCGCTCTTATTGGTGCTGGCGAGTGGGCTGATAATAATTAAATATATCCCTGTCGGTGTTAACTTTTAGTTGGATCTTTGCGTTATGTATGTGCCTACGAAGTGCGATGATCTAGGTCGTATTTACACCGATTGTTAACTGGTTTGGACATCCAACTTGTACTTTGAACGCTCCACTAGAAATTCCTTCATCATTTCCATCTCCAAATCATGTGTTTCTCCACAAATGATGAGACAATGCAACGGCTCTCCAAATTCCTGCGTCGTGAGCTCTTCGAGCGTACCAGCGATGATGCACTGATCTGGCTGTCCAAGACGGGCCAGACCCACGCAGAGTGTCTCCTTTGGAGAGTATGCGCCCTCTCCGTGCTTCTCCTCCGCCTCGATGAGCTGCTCGGCCGCTGTATTGACGCTCATGTATCGAGGCGGCAGGAAGACGGTCCGCCCGCGCTTCATGGCCTCAAAATCCGGCTCCTTCACTTTGATATCCAACAAGCACAGCGTGTGCATCCCCCCGCCGCGGTTGTACTTGATCTTGGGATAGAAGGAGGTGGGACGCCAATTGTCATCGAAGAAGGGGATCGACACCGTCTGACCGAAATTGTACAGCTGCAGACCGCAGCAACCGGCGGCGCCCATGGCGCTGGCATTGTGGATGAGCTCCACCTTGACCCCAAACTCCTTGGCCCGGATCATCATGTCGGTGTGCGTCGTGGCGCACACCGGATCGCCGACGACGAGCATGGCCACGTTGCCCTCCCTCGCCGGTTCGTAGATTTGCTCGGCCTCGCTCTCCACCATGTTCCGGTCGGCCACGACGACCTCCTTGCCATAATACGCCTCCAGCCGCGACTTGTCCACCCGAAGGATGCTGGTGTACATCTCGAGGAACACCTTGTCGCACGATTTGATCGCCTCGAGACCGCGGACGGTCACATCCCGCTCGTCCCCCAGGCCAAGGCCGACGATGTAGAGGACCATTTTTGCTTTTTTTATGAACAAATAAGCTGTGCTGGTGGATTGGCGATTGAAGCCGGTATCGGCAGACAGACTGCCATTGGCTCGATCGACTCGCTTGACCGAAGTCAAGTCAAGAATGAGCCATGAAGCAATCGAATCGAAATTCCAACGATGCTTTTCAGCCCCCGAGCAAAAGCCAGCTGCGGGCCTCATCTTCCCTGCCCACCAGCACCCCTGTTCAACCCAGCCTTACCTTCTCTAACCTCCTACCACCATGAGCGGCCGCGGCCAGCGAACGAAGATGGGCGAAGGCCATCCTGGTCGCCCACGTACTCTAGTCGCTACTCAAGTCCTGACATCGCCCGTATCTTCGGTCGTACATGTATCTTTGCCTTCCCAAGCACATTCCTCCCTCCGACGAGGCCGACGAGGATTCAACAGCAATACCAACACAAGCAACGGATCAGACCCCAAGAGGTCCGGTCAGTTCAACAAGAAGCGCTCACGCTCATTTTCCGACAGGGATGCCGGCGGCGCCGACCGGGATGTCGGCGGCGGCAGCGCCGACGGGGTCGTCCCGGCGGCGGCACGCAATTCGTCCGTCAGAC
>Ga0115006_10003606_pt1 | contig 10568 bp, 6 predicted proteins | sample ArcOceMetagenome_3_FD_88943 | JGI IMG/M metagenome (GOLD analysis project Ga0115006, IMG submission 88943) | Marine eukaryotic phytoplankton communities from Arctic Ocean - Arctic Ocean- Svalbard ARC20M Metagenome | ecosystem: Environmental > Aquatic > Marine > Oceanic | place: Arctic Ocean...
CTCCCCCCTCCCGAACTCCTCCCTCTCCGTGCTGGCGTCGATTATAAGGTCTATGACGCCATTCTTGTGGTAAACGGAGAAGCAACTATCGTCGTAGTTCCTGTTCTGCTTCTTTGCCTTGCGGACGGGGAGGGAGACCCTGACCTCCATGACGTCCTCGAATGGGATTCCCTTGGAAATTCCCACCTTCGCCTTGGGCTTAGCCCAGCAGAACTCGCTGAGGTCTTCCTTCAGGAAAATGAACCTGTCCTGGTATTTGCTCTCCGGTCCCAATTTTTTCTTCATCATTACCCTGCTGGTTACTAGATGGTACGCATCCTCCAGCTCCTCGTTGGCGTCCACGACCGAGTCCATGCTCTCGCTCCTCTCCTTTTTATCCCTCGCCTTTGGGGTCTGCATAATGGGTGGTTCCGGGGGGTGCAAAGGTGCCTGTCTTTCCTCCCCCCCCTCCTTAATCGTCCCCACCCCCAAATCTGTAACCGCCCCGAAACCAGGGTGGTCCCAAGACGTCTCCCCAGTCATGCTGTTGTAATAGTAAGTGCGGCCGCTCTTCGTGCTCGTCTTGCGCTCCCACCCGCCGGGGAGCATTGAGACGCTTTTACGGGACTGCCTGCGGCGGGCAGGAGACGAAGGGAAATCCCACTGGGTGTCGTTCGTCACCAAGTTCACGTAGTACACCCTGCCATCGCTGGTCTTACGACCCCAGTTCGGGGGAAGGTCGGAGGCGCCAGAGGAGACGCCCGGCATCAGGGAGTTGCGGGAGTTTTCAGGAACTGACTGAGGGTGAGGGGCTAGAGACTGAGAGGCACCACGATTGGCCGCCAGCTGGACATGCGAGGTGGGAAAGTAACCGACCTTCCCAGCCTCGTCTGATTAGGGGGGAGGGGAGGGAGGGGGAGGTCGTGTCAGACAAAAAATTCATCACAATTGCAGACAGTTATCGGTAGGAAAGGGGGCAGAGACAGATGCAGGAGGTTTCCGCGAAGGAGATAACAAAGACAAGACGTTACCTAACACGAAATCAACCCCCAGGCGCCAATATTCAGACGAATCGTCCCCCCCTCATCCACCTAATTACTCACTCGTCCCGTAGCTCCAATCAGGATCATTTGCATCCACCCTACAGTCAAATATCTTATCTGACACACGGAGCTTCAACGTGTTTGACGCATCATTGCTGTAATTGGCAATACAAACGGCCCACGGGGCGGACATCAGCAATTCAGTTGGGGTTTTGGACAGGGAGTAAGGCTCATCATGGAGGAGCCAAAAAACATAAGGCTTTCTGTCAATCTTTCCTTTCCCTGCACGAAACTCTTCCTATCAGCATGACAGATGCCGGAGAAGGCGTAATTACCAACGTGAGGGAGGTGGATGACCACAAGGAGTACAAATTTGAGTTCAGTGATCCCCCCCGGATCGAATGGGTTCATGAAACGGAGGCCAAGGCCACGTACCCGGCCCTGGTGAAGGATTTCAAGAAGAGGATGAAGGCCCGGAAGGAGGAGAAGAAGCGCCTGAAGAGCATGGGTACTCCTGAACAGGCTCCTCCTGCTGCCGCTCCAGATGTGCCCGAGTCTGTGAAGGAGGAGGAGGAGGAGGCCAAGATGAAGGAGAAGAAGAAGAAGAGGGAGAAGAAGGAAAAGAAATCGAAGAGTAAGGCTCCTATTATGCCGCCTCCTCCACCTTCCGGTGCTCCCCCCCAAGAGGAGAAGGAGAAAGAGGAGGTCGCAGAGGTCGAGACCGTGGAGCCGCCCGAGCCGCCGGAGCCCCCCAAGGTTACAACACCATCTTTTACACCGCCGGAACCCCCCACTCTTGCCCTTGAGCCTCCCGCTGCCGTCCCTGAACCTCCTACCGCCGCCATGGAACCTCCAGCTGCCGCCCCAGCACCCGCTGCCCCCGCATCTGCGCCTGCGCCTCCGTCGAAACCACAACCCGACGCCAACGAAGATGCAGATGAGAACTCGGAGGAAGAACTATCTCAAGCTGAAGATGATCCTCCTGAGAAGATATTTAGGATAGTTCGCGAGGAGGGGGCAATCGTGCGAAAGTACGCCGACATGTCATCTCCGCTTGTCGGGACCTGCCCCTTTGGAGAAATAATCACAATCACAGACACGAACCGTCTTTGGTTCGACAATGACAACCTCTGCGTGGGAATGAAGCCCGCCGACATTGACGAGGACGACGACGAGGGGTACTGGCGCGTCGAAGTTATCGCGCCTTTCAAGTGGAAGGGATGGATTTCAATGAAGTCGCATATTATTGATCGCGTCGAGAACGAACCCAAGATATTCCACCGCCAAGCTCTCCGAAAGAAGGCCGAGGCCCTGTACGAGATCACCAAGTCCATGGTTGAGGTTTCCCTGGTCGCCGCGAGACACTCGGCGCAACTTCGCTCGCAGCGATCGAAGGTGTTTGCTGGCTGCAAGTCCCTCGTAAACAAAGAAGACCCTCGCGTCCTGGGAGTTCTCGGGCAGATGAACGCCGACGACATTTATGACACGAGGGTGTCCACCACCGTAAGGAAGGGGCTCGACAAGGTCACATCTCAATTCGTTAAGGTTCAAGAGGCAGAGACCGAGCTTTCCAACGTGGAGGAGATCTTCAACTACGACGAAACAGATGACCACGAGAAGGGGCCCGGTAACGATTCAGAGTTTTTGGAGCTCAACAAAGAACTATACACCCTTCAGAAAGAGTACATAGAGACCGAGAACCGACTTAGAACCTACTTAGATTGATTAAAAAAACACATTGCTGCTAAATCAAACATCGAACACAGCTTTTTGATCCATCAAGACCTTCCTAACTCTCTCCCTTGTCAGGTTGTTACCTTCCACGATGTCCTTGTAGCTCACGGTAAACTCTTCGTCGGAAACCAGCTGATGGCACTCTCCCTCTGCCTTCAAACTATTCAGTGCGGAACTGAAGTCCGAAGAAGGATCAATGTTGGGACCGAGCTTCTCTAAAATGATGTCAATCATGGCAACACAGATTTTGATAAGCCTCGCAGGATTGGCCGACCTCTTCTTCTTCCCAACACTAACGAGGCTGGAAAGGATGGAGGATAGGGGAATGATGCAAGACGTTAGGGAAGTGCACACAGTCGTCACAAACGCCTCCGCCAGCAAGCCGTGGGTTTCATTCTGCATGGAGGAGATGCACTCTGTGGCAGCAGTAATACCATCGGCGGCAGCATCGACAAGCTCCTTAGTCTTCTCTTCCGGATCGTTTGCCGTGACTGTGACAATGGCAAGTGCGGAGGAATCCAAGGCCTTAAAAAGATGACCGTGGAATGCAGGAGTAAGGGATCCATTGGCAGCCACGGCGGCGGAGAAATCAGAGCACACCTCCTTCAACCTCTCCCCGAATTCCACACACTTCTTGTCCACCTTTCCCTTCTTTGGCTGCTTGTATTTTCCCTTGATGAAGGCGGCGTGCGCTGTGAGCTTAATGACTTTGACGCCCCTTGCGACCCTCCACGCAGCTGTCTCCATGCTCTCAAGCAATTCCTCCTTTTCCACGTCATCCCTCAAGTCGCTGAAGGACGACGACGAGAAGTCTGAGCGGTCCCACACTTCCCTCAATAGGAACTCATCCAAACCATCTAGAAGCAATTCTGCCCTCTGCCCGTCATCCTTACCACCGAAGAATCCTTCCACTGCCCCCATGGTGTCCTGGGACAAGACCCCACACTCAAGGACACCCCACTTTCCCTCGAACCTTTGCAGCGCAGTCTCAAACTTTCTCCTCCACCAGGTCATGATATCCGTGAGCGATCTGTAAGTGCCGTTTTCAACGCACTTCCACGCCGAGTCGCCAAGCCTCCTCTTCATATCCCTGCAGACCATTGTAATGTCGCCGCAGATCGACACGACCTCGGGGTACATTCCAACCTTGTAGAAGAGGGGGAGGACGAGGTGGGAAATCGAGAGGAGCTGGATCTGCTTCACCTCGAGTTTGTTCCAGGCTGCCATGGCGGTGGGAGGGAGGGATCCAAGCAAGTTCGCCTCGCGGATCATCCTTATAGCCAGAGTGTGGTTATGATTGGACCTCTGGAGCCCAAGCCTTGCGAGGGTGTAGAGGTTGAGGTGGAGGTTGACGTTGTTGTCCGATGGTGGGGTGAGGGTGAAGAAGATATGGGTGAGGTTGTCGTAGGCCCTCTGGTCCCGGTACTTTGGAGGCGGAGGAGGTGGGAGGCTAGGGTCCGGAACAGGGTCGGAGCCCAGAAGGGCGACGGACTTCTCCAGGTGCTTGTGGACAGTCTCCTCCGACACGGGAAGGTCCAACTTCAGGAGGATCCTGACAACGGTATAGTACCGCCTGATGGCACCCTCAAAAGCGCCGGCCTTGGTATCGGACTCAACAGTCGCTTTCAGTTCCTCAAACTTTTTGTTCCAAAAGTCAGAGTCTTGGGAAGTAACAAAAGGCGACAGGTCAAGGTGACATTCCTCCATCTGTCCAAAAAGCGCGTAGTAGGACTGGACGAGGTTGGCAACGGGAAGGGAGAGCGCATGGGTGGCGTGAAGAATGGCGAGCTTTATGTTTCTGTGAGCCTTGGAGTCTAGGGAGTCCTTGGAGTTGAGGAATTCTAGATAAGCCTCAACTGAGGGCGGGTTGGACGCCTTAGCGTCCGCAAGGGCGTTCTTCAGGATCTCCCAATCGGTGTCTCCAGCTTCCACAGCCGCCATAGAGGCCTCCAGGCCGTTGCTGCGCCTCCTCTCCCACAAGACAATCTCCCTCTGGACGTCGCGACGGCTTGCCTTCACTAGGCACCCGTCGTTCTCAAGAACGGTCATTTCATCATGGATCTCAGAGGTCGCAGTTTTGGATTGTATGGAGCGAAGCTTGTCGAGAACTGATTCCACCACAGAGTCAGCTGGGGCAAGGGAGGCCTGAAGGGACGTGTAGGAGAAGACCTCGTGCTCCCCGCAATCATCTATCCCGTCTTTCATCATCATCACCGCCATTTTACCCGCCATACCCCCCATCCCGTCTTTGGCGAGTCCGTAAAATACTCCAGCCACAAACTTCCACCTCTTGTTCACCTTGGAAATCTTAGTCGAGAGAGCCGCGCAAGACAGCAGATGGAGGACGGGGTTGCGGGCAGTCACTGCCACCCTCAAAACGTGCCTTACATAGCTCTGGCAGAAGCTTACCGTCTCAGAGGAGGGAGGATTGGCCTTGCAGAGGGGGCATTTGGTGATGTCCTCCAGGGCGGAAGAAAGAGCGTCAACGTCGGAAGAAGGCGAGAGGGACACCCTTAAATGGGGAGGAATTTGGTGGTACGTTATTATGGCGGTCTCCAGTATGGAGACGTCAAGGAGGATGTCGTGGTAATTGTTGGCATCTTTGAAGGTCGATATTATAGTCGAAACCGACTCCTCGTTGCGCTGCAACTTCATGTAACAGTAGGCCTTCAATATTTCGGTGACTGCACCAGGGTTCGAAGTACACAGTCTCACGGCCTGAGAAGGAGAGAAAGGACGGGGATGAGGGAAAGCGAGAGGGAAGGGTGGGAGAGAGCTCATCTTACCTTTTTGTACTCCCTCTAAAATACCACAGGAGAAAGTGTTCGAAATGATACGTGGCAATAATTTGGGGACGAAGAGCGTAAAGGGTTAGTGATATTTTCAGCTTTAAACCACGCCGAATATCGACGGAGGTCGACTAATGGATGCTTACATTATCGATAAGCTCGTATATCGAGCCCAGAGCTGATTCATGACTCATGATTGTTCAGAATGTACGGTCAGTGCGGATATAGAGGTCTCGGAACTCAATACCAGTTAGGAAAATGGGGTAAAAAGCAAAAGCGCAGGACTTGAAAAATGTTTCGTGTAATTTCCACGACTATCAGAAGGAGCACATCCACAAGAGCCCAATTCATCACACTTCTAAAAAACAGTAATCAAACAAGAACAAGATCAATGACAAGATGGCCTGATTCGATAAATTCTTCCAGGTCTTTCTCACGTGCCACGGGGTTTAAGGTGGAGGCCGAGCTATCCAAGCTTGCTAAGGACGTCGAAAGACAGATGGAAGAGGGGGTTTCTTTGGATGGTGGGGCCGAGGGGGGTGTGATATTGGACAAGTGCGGAATAGATGATGATGACGAGGATGATGATGATGACATGGAGGAGATGTTCATCGAGACGCCGATGGGTCTCGAGTGGGGTGGTCCTACGAGGGGCGGAAGACTGGCGGAGCCGACGATGCACGGAGATTGGAGTAGGAAAGGGCGGTGTACAGACTTCTGAACAGTGAAATGAGGTTTTATATTATCACACAACACATTATTTATCATATTTACAACCTTATCCCATCCAGAACGCCGCGCAAGCTCCACGGTCTGGCCTCATCAATCTTGACCATGACCAACTTCCCAAGCAGCTCGTCCACCTTCCCTTCGAAAAACACCTGCCTTCCCTGCCTGGTTTTCCCCATGCATTCCTCCTCGGAAGTCACTTTTTTGTTCCTACCCTCCACCAGAACTTCCACCACCCTTCCCATGTACCTCTCGCTCCTCTCCAATCCGTGCTTAACCGCCAGCCTTTGCACGCTCTGCAACCTGTCCGCTTTCACATCCTCGTCAACCTGATTCTCGGCCAGAGCGGCGTCAGTGAAGGGACGAGGTGAGTACGTGAAGGCGTTCAAATTATCGTACTTGACAGCCTCCATGAGGTCTAAAGTTCTTTGAAAGTCCTCCTCGGTCTCCCCAGGAAAGCCGACGATTATGTCACCCGTGATTCCCGCGTCATCTCCAATCCTGTCCTTGATCCTCTTGACTATTCTCATATACGAGTCGAACGTGTAGCCCCTCCTCATTCCCCTGAGTATGTCGTCGCTTCCCGCCTGAGGGGGCAGGTGGAACTGCTCGCATACGCTAGGAAGGTCCCTAACAGCATCAATGACCCTGTCGCTGAAATACCTTGGGTGAGAAGTTACGTACCGAACGCGGTCCAGGCCGACAGAATCGGCGACCTGAAGGAGGTCAGCGAAGCTCCTCTTGGGCTTGAGGTCCCTCCCGTATGCGTCAATATTTTGGCCGAGCAGGGTCACCTCCTTGTAGCCCGATTCCTTCAACCCCCTCATCTCCTCCACTATATGCTCAATGGTGCGCGACTGTTCCACCCCCCTTGTGTTGGGCACAACGCAGTAGCTGCAGTGCTCATTGCAGCCGTTGATCACGGGCACCCATGCGCGGTAAGGGTCGTCCCTCACAGGCCTCGCAACGTCCTCGCTAATGAGAGTCGGGTCGGTCGCCACGAGCTGATAACCGTCCTTCACATCCTTCAGCAGATCATTCATTTTGTTGATATATTGAGGGCCCAAGACCAAATCTACCTCTGGAACCCTTCTTATCAGAGCCTCCCCTTCCTGCTGAGCCACACAGCCCGTCACGACCAAGGTAACATCATCACCCTCACGCTTTCTCTTTGCGTAAGGCCCTAAGAAATCGTAAAGCTTCTGCTCTGCATGATCCCTAATGCTGCAAGTGTTCACCACAACGACGTCAGGCTTTTTCTCAACCTCTTCCAAGCCTGAAGCGTGAAGCTGCGACCTGAGGCGCTCCGAGTCCGCAGCGTTCATCTGGCAGCCGTTAGTCTGCAGCAGGTAAGTCGAAGCGTCCTTGTTGCCCTTTGACGTGAAACCTGGGATGAGCGAAGGATGAGGATGAGGCGAGGAGCGAAGCGAGGAGTGGAAGGTTGTTAGTTATAGTGCTATGCAGTACACGGTCGTTGCTACGCTCCTCCCATCCTGCGCTCCTCCCGTCCTTCGCTCCTCGCTTTGCCTCACCTCCTCCCTTCAGCTTTGGACTGGGAGCCTTTTTGGACCTAATCTCCGTCTGCACATCAAGAATCTGAAGGACATGAAAACCGACCTTCGTCTTGACCGTATGGACGTCCCCTGGCTTCAAAAGACCCCTCGTATACAACTCCTCCACACCTTCCCCAGGAAAAAGGGCATCTGTAGCTCTATCCCTTCCATCCCTATCAACCCAACCGATGTTACCATGGTTAAACTTCGTTTCCTCACACACTGATATCGAGCTCGCAACCTCAGCGAAACCATCCTGACCTTCCCATCGACTAATATCCCGAATCTGCTCAAGGACTACATCCACCATGGTCTCCTCAAGAAGAAGGATGTGACGCAGGAAGACAGACTTGACCGTTGATGCATCAACTGTCTGGAAAGCCTGAAAAAATACCGGATTCACTTGAGGAATGGTAGAAAAAAGTGGTGAAGTGGAGGAGTGACCTCGGCTTCCATGGGTTTGAGTATCAAGTCGGTGGACTGTGGAGCTATAAAAAGTTGGAGAGAATGAAAATGAAACTGCATTAATAATCATAAGGAGCCCGAGGAAGACCCTAATGAGTAAAGACTTCATCTTCTCAAATCCTTTTGTGTTCCTCCATGAATATTCTTCTATTTCTATCTACATTCCGCCCCACAACTATAACAGACTTCCTTCTTCCTCACAAACACCATGGTCGTCGAGAAGAGTAGACCATCGCATGAATATTCTCCTGTAACCCCAAACAACACAGCCCCGCCAGAAACCAACGAAACTAATGGCCTTAGTAGTTCTGCTTTGGATCGATCTCTAACGGAGGAACTTGAAGAACCTATGAAAATAGAGGAAGATCTAAAGGATGACACCAAATTATCCCGAAAGTTTAGCCCAAAAGGATCCAGGACGCCTTTAAAGCGCAATTGGAAAGGTGAGATTGGAAGAGGAGCGAAGCGACAAGCTGGCAACGTGATCACTAGCGGCAAAAACCGCACGAGCATTTACTTTCGTACTATAGGCTCCTCCTCCGTAACCAACGCAATAATCCCCATCCCACACCCTAATCCTTTTCGCGATTCGCTTCGCTCATCGCAGGAGGGGACTCAAATCTAGGAGGGGTTCGAAGAAACGAAATCGGCAAGTTCGTCAGCTCCCCATTGATTGGAGCTCCTGTTCTTCCAAACTCTGCTATTGGCAATGACGCTGTCGGGAGAAACATAATTCGTGCTAGGGGGATCAGTGGTATGAAGTGCCCGGACTGTGGGAAGTCTTTTGTGTCGCAGGGTGGTTGGGAATACCATACGTCGCAGAAAGTGTGCACGGCGAGGAAAAAGAGAAAGGAAGATAAAAAGAGAAGCCCTAGCCCTAAGAAAAAGAAGAGGCCTCCTCCTTCCGACGGTGAAGTTGATGAGGACAATTTTGAGGACCACTCAATGACACAGAAGCGGACGAGGACTCGCGGAAGAGGGAGCGCCAAGAAATCCAGTTCCGAGGTCGCGAAGGGTCTCCTTGACTGCCTGAAACAGAGCAGAGTCAGCAAGAAGAATAACAACATGCAGAAGGTAAGGTGGAGCAAGGCTGGCTTGGAGCGATGTGGCAGCAAGCAAAGCACGAGAACCAACAATTTTCTCTCCGCTTGTCCCCCCCCCTACACGCCCCCCCCTTCCCTCCCCTCAGGGTTTTTACGATTCCGTCTGGTCGGCCCTTGGATTCAAGGCTGATGGCGCTGCCAAGGCACCACAGATCAAGGCGTTGAAGATCAATGGATTTTCGGACGTCGTCGAACCACCGAAACCTGTCAACCCACCGGACCTTCATATTCCTCTCCTCATTCCTTGGATCCAAAAGTTGAAATTGAAAATATACTCAGGAGATACCGAAGACGACTGCTACTTGTGCCGGGATGGGGGGGATCTTATGTGCTGCGACTATTGCTCGAAGGTGGTCCACGAATCCTGCTGGAAGCAAATCGGAGGCTTCTCTCAGGAGAACCTTGACGGAGTTGTGAATGAGGACGTACTCCTGTGCGATACCTGCTGCATCGGCGTCATCGACAACCTGGTAGCCAGCAGGAACGGAAACGTAGTGATCGGTAAGGACGGGTACACTGCACATGCGTGGAGGAAGGATTGTAAAAAGTGGGCGAGGGACACTCAGGAATATGAAGCGTACGAAAAGGAGAGGGCCAAGATAATGAAGGCCCAGGAGAGGGGAGGAGCTTCAGCGCAAAAAACGAAGAAGCCGTCGATGCCGAAGAAGGTGGAGGTACCGGAAAACCAACAAGACAACGAAGATAAAAGTGATGAAGACAAGATTCCCTACACACCTGCATCGTCAAAAAAGGGGACTCCCAAATCCAAATCCAAATCCAAATCCACCAAATCGAAGCCAAAGCCGAAGCAGACCCCTGATACGATGGTCCGCAGCGTCAAACAAGCAACCAGCAGGTTGACGAGGCCCCAGAGGGAGGCAATGGTCGACGAGGTCTGCAAGGGATTCTACGACCCAATCCTCACGTCCGACCTCTCCCTCGAAAGTTGCCCCACCGGCGGGCCTGGCGGCATTATGTGCTGCGCGAAGTGTAGCGAGGGATACATAAAGCTCCTCGACGAGGGGGGCACGGGGTTAGAGGGTCAGGTGGAGAGGGTGGATTTCGTCAAGAGTTGGCTTGCCAAGGAGGAGGAGGTGCTCAAGAAAATGGAAGCGGAAAAGAAGGGCAGTGAGGGTGGAGAGAACGAACTGTAGTGTTAATTATTGTGTGTAC
>Ga0115006_10003608_pt1 | contig 10567 bp, 4 predicted proteins | sample ArcOceMetagenome_3_FD_88943 | JGI IMG/M metagenome (GOLD analysis project Ga0115006, IMG submission 88943) | Marine eukaryotic phytoplankton communities from Arctic Ocean - Arctic Ocean- Svalbard ARC20M Metagenome | ecosystem: Environmental > Aquatic > Marine > Oceanic | place: Arctic Ocean...
CCCCCATTCCTTAGACTCCCCCCTCCCTAGCGCCTGGTTTCTTCACAGAGTCAGACCGCCAGGGTCTAACAGTATCCCTCGAGGTGAGTTTTGACGACCATACTGGGTTGGCTGGGCTCTGCAAAACGATGTCCAAATACCGTCGCATCCTCCTCCTACACGACTAACAAAATATACCCTTGCTCGCCTCCGCTCACACCCCAGCTTGACCTCGCCCTAAAGCGCGACGTCCTAGCCTCCATAACCGACCGTGAATCCTGCCTAAACCGTCTCCGCCAACTCTCAACGTCGGACCCCATGGTCTCCAAGTCCTATGTGCGTCGTCTCCTGGCTGAGGTCAGGTCTGGTTCCCTCAACGTAGTAGAGGGAATCGTAGCTTGGAGAAGGGCAGTCATGACCAAGGACGAAACGGAGCGGAAACTGTTCACACCGTCGACCCCGATGTCCCTGCCGCCGCTTGACGGTGCCCCCTCGTCCCCCCCCTCTCACAGACCCCACATATTCTTCAGATGGAGGGACGATAACTACCTTCTTAAAATGCTCTCGGACCTCAACTTCCTCTCATCCATACCCTCCGTATCTTCCGTCTTCCCCCCCGGTGTTGTGCCCCGCCGTAACCCCTTCCTGATGTCGTCCGACGTGGACATGTTGAATTTAATGAAGCGTGACGACCCTTTAGTTACCGGGGAAAGGGACGTGGAGAGGGCGAGGAACGCGGCGAGGGTTGTGCTTATGGAGGAGAAGGTCGACATGGTCTGGAGGGAGAGGGAGGAGGAGAAGAAGGAGAGGGAGGATATGGGGAGGGTTGTATTTGGAGGTGAGAGAGGAACGAGGGGAGGGAGGAAGCGACAAGATCGACAAGCGGACTGTAAACAAAGCGAGTGCTCCTCACTAATTCTAACCCCCGGCCTTCGCCTTGCTCCTCCCCGCTCGGTCACCCCAGAAATGCCTGGAATAAACTCAGACACACCCATACTCCAATCAGAGTTCGAGGAACCGCCGCGTTTGAACGTCAGGGAACTCAAAGTTTTCTCTAAATCTGCAAACCCCCCCCTTGCCTTGGCCCAGGTTCTGTGCTGCGCCAAGATTATAGTAACGGGGGGGGAGGTTAAGGAAATGTCCAAGAAGGTACTCAGGTCTGTAATGAGGAAGCCGATGATGATAGTGAACGGGCTCGATAACTTTGACGTCGACGCACCCGTGAGGACTGAGGTTCTAGAGGCTCTTTACCCCATCGTTAACGCGACGAGATTCTCCCCCGAGGCTATACGTAAAATGTCCGAGAGCATCGCGGGGCTCACGAGATGGGTCAAGAATTTCGTTAACGACAAGTGCGCGAGCTTGGGGTGGACAAACGGGAGGCCAGTTTACTCCCAGCCCGTTACTCCTGCGAGTGGGATTAGGGATTTTAAGAAAATTGAGGTAGGGGGGAAGGGGAGGAAGGAAGAACATGGGGATGACTCGAGCGACGAGGAGGAGAGAGTGAAGAGGCGCCGGGGGGGCGAACAGAACGTGTACGTGCAGATGATGGAGACTCTGCGGCAGGAGGTCAAGGCCCTTAAGTCTGAGCTCGAGGGCCAAGGTCTTCGGGTTAAGGACGCGCAGTCGGCGGTGCAGGACTGGGAGGACCAGGGGGGCGCCGGTAGCAGCGTGGCGGATGAGCCGAGGGGAGGTAGTCAGCCCGCTAGAAGGCAGAACGTGCACCTGCTGCAGGAGTCCATTAGGCTAGAGGGACTGCAGGTGAAATTGGACGGGGAGCAAAGGTGGAGCGAAGCGATAGCGGCGTATCACCCACCAATGTAACTAACAAATCTTACCGCGCTCGCTTCGCTCGTCGTACGCAGACTGTGGTCAAGGTGCAGTACACAGACAATGGTTCGACCGTAAATTTTACGGGCTGGGACCCCCTCAACAACACTGTGATTAAGGGCTGCGAGATGGGCGGACTATGGGTCGACAGAGAGACTGGGTTCACACCAGTCGAACTCGAAGCCATGCCAGAATCTTTCAGGAGGCAGAAACTCCGAGGCGTCATCGACCAGCTTACCATGACGTCGACGCCTCACCTCAACCCCGCCCTGCCGGACGTCAAGACTCTCAGCATTCAGGTGAGGGTTGGGCAAAACTATATCCGTCTTCGCCTACGTGATTAACAGCACCCTTACCGCTCTCGCTCCTATTCTATCGTCTCGCAGGTCGACAGGTCCGTCGTCCAAGGAATTAGGAGCATATCGTCAACGGTTTGCGAGTACTATGTATCCCGAACGCGGGACAACGACGGGCTGGCTGTGGTTGTTAACGAGAAGCAGGATGAAGACGAAACTAATAAGAAGGAAGAGACTAAAAACCAACCCATGACAATGCAAATATCAGACGCTGAACTCGAGCTCCTGCTGGCGCACCAGCCGGGGCTGTATTTGAGAAGCCAGAGGAAATGGACCTCGCAGAAGGCGATTTGTGACTGGCTGATAACGAGGATAAAAATTGTTGAAAGCGACACTGGTGGGGAGAATGACGACGGGTCGTCGTCGGGGGCTGGGAAATACATAATGGTAGACCGCAACGTCCCGGTACCGAGAAGCGTTGAAAATGGGAGCGTTGACGGAGCTGGGGATTACACGCTTAAGGCCAGGCAAGTTGGGAACGAAATCATTCTCGAGGCTGTGCCTGGAGGTCAGGGAGGAGGAAATGATGGAGGGAGACCGATGAGCAGGGTGAAAATCGGACTTGCTGAGTTCCAGTCCCTTGGAGCACTCGACAGCATACCGAGCGACGAAGGAGCCTTTCCGTCGAAACCGAAGACCCCATGGTTCAGCCCTCTGCCGGGACAAACTTCCAAGTCTGTTGACCTTGGGAGGTACCCCAGGACCCCCCTCGATGGACTCCTCAGCAGGCTCTCGTGGACCTCAAAGGACGGCGCCGCGCCGTCGCTGGGACTTAACAGGGTCCTTTTCCAGGATCTCCGGGTGGTTAGCAATGTCAGCTGCATGCTCAGAGGGAGCGTCATGAACAGGGACGTCATCTTCCAGGCCCACATGCTCAAACTGAGGGAAGGAATAGAGGACGAAATGGTGACGGAGGACATGCTGGACGCGTACGAGAAGGTTGGAGGGGAGATGGTTAAGCTTGTTACGGAAGCTGAAATGAGGAGCATGCTGAAACAGAGGCAGCCCCACGAGCTGCAGAGGCTGCTCAATCCGCACAATAGGAAGGAACTCTGCGAGGTTCTGGCCGGAAAGCTCAAGCTCGTTAAGATCGGCGGAAGCTTCAGGCTCGAGACTGAGCTCCACAGGGAAAAGGCCCTGCTCACAATTGCCGTCGACACTACTCACGAAGACGACGTTATTGGCGCCGTCGATATTGACGATCAGATGACGCTCTCGCAGCTGAGGGCCTTGGTTGAGAAGGAGATGGACGAGGAGGACCTCCCTACCAGCTTCAGATTCGTAAGCCAAGGAGCACCCATCAGCAGAAACCAGGAAACAGCGAGGCTTGCTGCGTCTCTCCTTCCCGTGGCTGTAATTCTGTCAAAGAACGCGGACCGTAGGCGGGAAAGATCGGGGCCTCCAAGGAGAGACGACGAGGACTCTGAGTTTGGTCACGTTGAGGGAGGCGGTGCGCACGACGACAGCGATGGGAGCGAGAGCGGAATGAGCAGGGAGACGAGCAAGAGCAGGAAAAAGCGAAGGAAAACCAGGCAGAAGAAAATGAGGAAAGCACAGAAGGCGAAACTTCGCTCCGCCAACGCCCCAGACCCAGACGGAGGGACTCTTCACGAAGTTCAGTCCGACCTTTCCGACTCGGACCTAACGGGGTCTGATTCCGACGAAGATTCCCTCTCGCTGTCCCTATCGAGGTCGTCTGCCGGGACAAAGGGGAAGAAAAAGCGGAGAAAGACGAGCGTGATGGTCGTAGAGAAGAGGAGGGGCAGCATAATTGACAAGCGAATCGTCGAGAAGAGCGGGCCAGGAACTCCTGGGAAGAAGGCTAAGGAGCAGCTCGCGAAGGAGAAGAAGGAGAAGGAGAACAAACCTAAGCCTATCCCGAAGGTTCCGATACCGCTCGCGTCCCTCGTGACGGCGACCCAAGATAGTCCCACGCTCAAGACGCAGATCGACCTCACACATATCATTTTTAGAGGAGACGCCGTGAAGATCTGGAGGTGTGGCAAGGAGTACGAGGAATGGTCCATCAGCAGCGATCCTCAGGTTCCATTTGATGCAACCACAATCACTCTTAGCAAGCCGTACAAGCACAAGCTCAAGAGGGAGGTTGCGGAGGAAAGGAGGATTCCTGGCGTTCCAACCGGCGGGGGGAGGGAGAGGAAGAAAGACGAGGACAAGGTTGCCCCATCTCTCCCAGCGTTTGCGAAGCCAAGGGCGAGGGGTCAGACCATGCTGAACAGCATGGGGGTGACCAAGCCTGCAGAAAAAAATTCTAAGCAGATCAAAGAGGAACGCATCCCCGAGGCCGGAGATGTCATCCCAGATTTGCAGGTTTGGGTCATGACGCATCCTAACGCTGACAAGAGGCCCCTGTGGAGGAAGCAATATGACAACGGCGAGGTCCCCTATGAGATTGACTTTAAGGACAGTGACAAGTGCGAGGTGCACTTTGGTGTCCACATGCCCTGGAGCGAGCTCGAGAAGGTCACGACTGATGTCTACGGCGACATGAGCGACGTCCTCCACCAGCAACGGCTTGACTATTTTGAGAGGGTGACTCCAAGCAAAATCATTACAGAGGCGTACGGCGTCCTCTGTTCGTGGCACCCAGTGGGAAAGACCATAGATAACGTGGAGTGGGCCAAGTTTGCAAGGGATATGAAACTATTCCCTTCCAAGACTTCAACGCAGGTTGACCTTACCTTCGCCAAGTCTGTGGCCGGTAAAAAGGAGAGAAAGCTTGACCTGCGCGCGTTCATTGCGTGTTGCACGGACATCGCACTCATTCGCTACCAAGCCCTGAGGGATTCCCCCACCGCTGCCCTCACCAAGCTCCTCATGGAGAATGTTGTGATGCTTGGAGGGGTCAACAAGCTTGCCTGGAAAGAAGCGAAGAGGATGGCGATCGTTGCCGAAGCACGGAGGACGTGTGGCCAAGTCAGAATCGCCAGCTTCCATCGAAGAAACGTCAGCAGAGTTGTGTTCTTGAGGAAGCAATATGCGTGCGTTCGAGCGCAAACGCAACTTCGAAGAATGGTTGCGAAGAAGAACCTAAAGAAGTTAAATAATTTGATTGAGGACACCAGGATATTCCGTGTGCGTCACTCGTCCGCGGTCAAGTGCCAGAAAATGGCGCGAATGTACAGGTGGAGGAAGTGGTTCCTTAAACATTTGGACGATCAGATCAAGGAGGAGTTGGAGAGGATCAGGCAGTATAGGGAGAAACTCAACGATAAGAGGAAGAAGAAGGAGGCTGCCACCGTCTTTAAGCGCGTGAAGATCATACAGGGACTCTACGCGCTGATTATAATGAGCAGGATTGACAACAGGAGACAGTCAACGAACTTTGGCCTCAAGGCGAGGGTTTACCTCCCTGCGACCCAGGAGCATTTCAAGTTCACAATCGAAGAGGACATGCTAAGGGAGTACCTAGAGCAGGCCCTCGAGATCGATAGTCTCAGCGTCCAGGAGATTATGGAGCCATCCAACTTGAACTACTTGACCGACAGGTTTATGATCAGGATAACCTCCGAGAGGCCTATCGTGCTTTTCTCTCGTCGTAACACTACGGAGAGGGGGCTTTTGGTTGACAAGAGCTCCCAGAGGATCAGCGGTGAGCTCTTCGTCATGTTCGTGTACAGAAGTGCTGACGACTTTGTTTTCCGGGCCTACGACCCAAAGAACTGCGGGCAGCTGAGGGCGGCAATTACGAATAAGCAGCTCAAGGGGTGGCTCCTTGAAGACAACCACCGCCGCATAAGGAAGGAGGAGAAGGAGTACAAGAAGGTACTCTTTGAAGCTCAGAAGTTGAAGAATGCTGCGGCAACAGGAGAGGTGGTTGATATGCTGGAGCTGCAGAAGGCCAAGGAATTCATTCAGGCCCACAAAGAGAAGGAAGATGCCAAGGAGCTTGCCGAGAAGAAGCAGGAGGAGGGGGACATGATGATGATCGAAATGGGGACTGCGGATAAGAACGACGATGAATACGACGTGGTCGATGAAGGTGGGGATGCCAATACGGATATGGAGGGGACGCTGGTGCTGGCAGATCCTGATGGGAATCTGGAAGAGGGTTCCAATGAGAAAGAGCAGCTGAGTATCATCGATCAGGTGAGCTGGAGCGAGGAACGAAGCGACGGTAACTACAAGATACCGCATATTTCGAATAATTAACAACCTTCTGCTCGTCGCTTCGCCCACTCGCCCAGGTTGACCCTCCGCTGATGAAGCCAGAGAATCAGGAGGCTTGCATCGAGTGGCTCCTCGAGAGACTTCGCCTCTCGCGCAATCGCAGAACCAAGCGTACCCGCCTCATTCTGCAGTACGAGGAGGACGAGGACATGAAGGATGAAGCTGCCTGCAAACTTCAAGGAATTTGGAGGCAGAAGCAGGCCCGACGTAGAATTCGTAAAAAGGCCAGGCAGCAGTACGAGAAGATGTGGGATTCCCAGAACTACTGCTACGTGTACGTGAACCTCCGTACCGGAGCCATGGAGTGGACAAAGCCTTTAATCCTCGGCTCTGAGGACCTCGATGACCCCAAGGATGAGTGGCGGTTGATCATGAATTCAGAGGATGGGAGCTACTACTACCAGAACCCGGCCACTGGGCAGACTGCTTACATCAGCACTGATGATGCTGCGAAGAAGATCCAGCGCATGGTCAGAAATTTCCAGGCCAGTGACATCCCTACGCCTACCATCTCCGAGGTTGTCAAGGCCCTACGGTTCCAGAGGGTTGCGGAGACGAATTACGAGAGAGATCCGAACAAGCTCGCCAATATTGTGAATTTTGCCCTCCTCAATCATTGCTTGCTTGATGACTTCAAGCAGGCGAGGGATTGCTACAATGTTGCCATCAAGAAGAGTTCAACGAACCCCATCTTGTCTCGTGCACACGCCATGTTTACACTCGCTGCCAACGACAACCCCAAGGCCAAGGTTTTTAAGAAGGCTTGCGACTCACTCAAGGCTGCAGCGCTTTCAGACCCTGACTTGGAAAAGTTTGAGGTCGCCCAGCAGAGCTTCTTCCACTGGGGCGTCGTGTCGAACCCAAAGAACGCTACTGCGTTGCTAAACTACGCCCTGTTGCATCAGTGCGTCCTTGGCGACTATGACAAGGCCGAGAAGTTCTACCTAAGGGCCTTGGCCATCGCACCTACTGACGAGCGCATTATAGACAACTTCGAGCTCATGGAGAAGAACAGGCTTCCGGGAGGGGCGTATGCTGGAAAAGGACCCAGCAATGTCGTGCTCAAGAGAAGTGAGGTCGTCGAGGAGAAGCCGGAATGGGGAGAGTGGCAGCGGATGTTCGACAGGAAGTCATCAGACCCAACCTTCAAGCATTTCTGGTACAACAAGATTGCCAGGAGCACCCATTTCAAGGAGCCCAATTGGAAGGAGCTGTGGGAGATCAGGGCGGAGAGGAGTATCATCACTGCGGAAACAGAGGAGGACGGATGGGTGACCTACTGGGACGAGCAGCTCGGGCTGGAGTTCTACTACAATCGCCTTTCCATGGGATACCAGGCAGCCGAGGCGCCAGTGGAGTACGACGAGGCGGGGGAGCCGCTACATGTCACGTACTAATTTGTAATTGTTTGTTAAAAATGATGAGCTTTGGGGTTTGTTAAAACGTCTTGAAAAGGTTTCTACTCTTGACAATGATGAGTCGTGGGGGTGGGGAGAACGCCATAGCATTGCTTACGCACTTCTGGACGGCCTCGACCTCCCTCACACCGTTGATGTCAATCGCTACGACTGATGGACTGCCTCCTAACGTCTTCTTGCACAGCTCCTTCAAATCCACAAGCCCTTCCTCACTGAGAGCATCGACTACCTCAAACACCATGCCCTCGTGTGATTCTCTTGCTTTCCCAATGCTCTCGTTGGATATGTCCACTCCGACAATCCTATCCTCAACCTTCCTTAGATCACCACTGTGTGGGGTGTCCCTCTCCCTCCTAGGCTCTGGCTCCTCGATAGCGCAGCTCTTCAGAACTGCGTCGATACAGTACCCGTAGTCACACCCTATCTCCAGGAACGTGTCTGTTCTTGTCGTATGCAGCATGCAAAGTCTTCTGTAGCAGTCAGTCTCCTCGCAAACCAACACCATCATATCCATACCACCTGTTCCCGCCAATCTCCACGTATCCCTTGACGTTCCATTCTGTGACCCGAATATGAAGGTCGGATCGTCCACGCTACTTTCAAATATTGGACAAAGTTCGTCTCTCCTCACCCTGAATGTCGACCCTAAAGGGTATACGACATCAACTCGTCTATCAATGTCTAGTTCATAATTTGTATAATGATCTGTGGTATTATTTGTCCCAAAAGCGGGGTCTGATACCACCCTTGCCTTCAAATAGGATCTTCGACCCTTCTTCTTCCGCCCCTTCGACTGGAAAACATATACCAAAGCGTTTGGTGGTAATGCTGATGCCACCGGTGTGCTTATCGCGCCCCTATCTTGAAGCTGGGGTATAGGAATCGTAGTGTATATCGCTGTGTCCATTGAATGAAATTTGTCTTTTCCAGACCAAGTGCCCCATTCCATTGACCAGGGAGGATGTCTGATATTGCTGTCCGCACCTTGGTTAAGGTTCGAGAACACGCTGGGGCTGAACCGGGTGTTTTCAACCTTAAAGCAGCGTTTGCGAAGTTTGATGTAGATGGAGATGGTTCTATTTCCCACGAGGAGGTGAGGAAGTTAAACCTGTTTGGCATCTCTTACTTGTTTGAAAGATGCTTCGCGTCCATTATATGTCTGATTTTTTCTTTCGAGCGACCCCTGTCCACCAGTCCTTTTCCAATATCATCTCACCATGGCCTACCACCCCTCAAAATCTTCACTTTTCCTCGTCACAGCTTACGACTGTCCTGTTATCCATCATCCCGGACCTCGCGTACGACCAGATCCTCGCAGTCATCGATATGTTTGACCCTAACCATGATGGGGACGTGCAGTACGTTGAGGTGAGATTGGAAGAGGAGCGAAGGACGACTGGAACGAAGGACGGCTTGAGCGAAGTGACAGCTAGAAGTATAATACTGACATATTTCTTACTCGCTTCGCTCGCACCCCTCTTGCTCATCGCAGTTCGCTCACACCTTCTACAACTGCGAGGTGAATGATAATTCCCTCAAGGCCCGTAAAGCCATGGTACGGATCCGTAGGATGGCTAGCTCAAAGCGTGGTTTCCATCTGAGAGAGGCCTTCCAGCGTTTTGACAAGGACGGCGATGGATCAGTTTCCCACGACGAGCTCAAGGTTGTAATTAATGACATTCTTCAGGGAGATATCACCGAGGAGGAGATGGTGGCAGTGATAGAGCTTTTCGATCCCGACGGCGACGGAGACATCAAGTACGCTGAATTCAGGGATCTCTTCTATTCAATATCTGTGGATGAGGAAAAAGAGAGAGACATGTGTGATCTCAGGGGAAAGGACATTGATGACAATTATATTGAAGCCCAGCTAGTCCCTCACCTCATGAGGGATGAGTACTCCCACCTTCTCCTTTCCAACAATCGGATAGGTGACGACGGGGCTGAGGAGATTGCTATGGGCTTGGCTGATGATAAGGCGCATGTTAGTGTCATTGATTTGAGGCACAACCAGATCGGAGAGAAGGGTGCTGAGCACCTCGGCGAATCCCTAGGAAACAATGTGTACATTTTGGAGCTCTATCTATCGTACAATCAAATATTGGGGCGGGGAGCAGCTCGATTGTGCCACTCTCTTGAACCGACAAATGCGGGGTTTTCCGCGATAAGCATACTTGATCTGAGACACTGCGGAATCGACGACGAGGGAGGGGTGAAGGTGGGACTGAGTTTCAGGGGCAACACTGCCCTCCGGAATATAGGCCTATCCGGAAATTACCTCGGCGACAAGACAGCGGCGGCGATAGCATCAGCTCTTCAGAACGAGCGCTGCATGATCCAGTCGCTGAATTTGAGCAACAATGAAATCGGAGGCGAGGGCGGGAAAATGATCGGACATGCTATCCGAACTAATGTTGAGTTGAAGGAGCTCATTTTGTCGGGGAACCCTCTGGGAGACCTGGGTATCTCCTCCTTCGCTGAGTCGCTGGAAGGAGTCGAGGCCCCCGACGGAATTGAGGAGAAGAAGGACGCATATGAGGACTCTGGGAAGTCGAAGGAGGAGAGGAAGGACGATGTCAATCAGAACAAAGAGAAGCTGACCCAAAGCGGAACTGCTGCTTTCTGCGGCTTGCGAGTTTTGGGAATGAGCGGATGCAGCATCACCGACAATGGACTCGCTGACTTGGGCGGGTCATTGAGAACAAATGCGGTGCTTAGAACGATAGACGTGAGGTGCAACAAACTTACCGACGTTGGCATTACCTCCTTGGCCAGGAGTATGGAAGAGAATAC
>Ga0115006_10003610_pt1 | contig 10565 bp, 10 predicted proteins | sample ArcOceMetagenome_3_FD_88943 | JGI IMG/M metagenome (GOLD analysis project Ga0115006, IMG submission 88943) | Marine eukaryotic phytoplankton communities from Arctic Ocean - Arctic Ocean- Svalbard ARC20M Metagenome | ecosystem: Environmental > Aquatic > Marine > Oceanic | place: Arctic Ocean...
ATGCCTACGAGGCGCACCAGCCCCTCCTCGAAGAGGTAGATGCGCAGCGGCGAGATGGCACTGACCAGCACGTAAAGCCGCAGGTCGTACTTGTAGCCGTCGAGCAGGTGGGGGCGGTGCATGTACCGCTGTACGATGTTGGGTTCGCTCGGGTCGATCTGGTCGAGCGACCTCGTCAGCATGATGCCCGTACCCTGGCAGCCCTGGCTCGGCTTCACGATGAAGGTCTTGTTGCCTCGGTTCTTGTCGCCGAACTCCTTCTTCAGCTCGGTGTAGTCGGCGGGCAGCAGGAAGGTGCGCGGGAAGAACTTGTAGTCCTTACCCACCGCCATCAGCATCCGGTTCAGGTTGCGCGCCGTGCCCGACTTGCGCACGAGATCGAGCATGCCTGCCAGAAGCAGGCCGCACACAGCCCATCGACACCACGGGCACGGGCGTACGCATGGGCGCACAGGTGCGCGGGCGCGCGGGGCGCGCGGGCGCGCGGGCGTGCGGGCGCGTGGGTGCACGGGCGCGCGGGCGCTCGGGCGTGCGTCGCCGGCGATGCGCCTGGAAAGTGGTTGATCTTCTGCAGCCGGCCCATCTTCTTTATGCGCTCGAACGAGACGGAGGTGTCGATCCAAGTCACGTGCCAGTCGTTAGCCTCCTCGTCCTCCGGACCCAGCGGCGTCCACTTGAGCTCCTCCGCCGTGTCGATGACCGACTCGTACTTGGTGAGAAGCAGCCCGCGCAGCTTCTTGACGCGCCGCAGATCGGGCCCTGCTTTGACCACTGCAGCCAATTTGGCCACGGCGACTGCGGTCACTGCAGCCCCGGCAAGGGAAGTTGTCCATGGCACTGCAGAGATCCTATAGACAACACCCGACCCGTCCATCTCGCTACCTGCCTCCTCCAGCTCTTCGGTCTCAGCAGGCTCCGCTTCGACCTCCGGCGGGCTCGAGGCGTCGAGCATTTCGCGACCAGGACCAGGACCAAGGAGCGCTGGTCGAGCTCGACGTTGCGGAGCTGCCCTTGCACAAACGAAAACGGGGACAAGGTAAGTTTGAACTTGCTTAAAGACAGCTAATTGATCTGAAAGTTCCCAACAAACACTTGGGTTTATAGAGAAAACACCGCCAGAAGGGCGCCACGAGCAGACTTTGCCCCAATGCTTGGCGCGCTCTGCCTTGGCCTCCACGGTCCGCCAAATCCCAGATCGACGTGGGCTCGGGCCAGGCAGCGGCGTGCTGCCTGCCCAGTGCAGTCAGCCGACTGCACTGACTCAGCCGACTGCACTGACTCGGCCGACGCGCTGGCACGCGAGTTTGAGGAGCAGTGGGTCGAGTCAGGCCTGTTCGAGGGCGGCGCCACCGTGATGATCATGCGGAAGGACGGCGTCGTGTACCGGCACCACTTTGGGACGCATCGGCCCGAGTCCGTCGTTTGCGTACACTCAATGACCAAGACGGTCACCTCGATCGCGTGCCTGCAGTGCGCGGAGAACGGCTTGCTTTCACTCGACGATGCGGTGGGCGACTACCTCCCCTCGTTCCGGGAGGGCGAGTACGGCAAGATCACGCTGCGCATGTGCCTCGGGCATACCTCCGGTCTCGATTACCACCTGGGGGTCGTACGCCCGACCGTCACCTGGGATGGCGCCCAATGGCGCGAGGCACTCCGCTACGTCACAGCGTGCGTCACGCGGGACCTGCGAGGCCACGTGGACGGCTTCACGGCACGCTCCTCGCTTCGATTCGCGCCCGGCGCCCAGTACAACTACGCCGACGGCGCCAACGTCGCGGCGGCGGTGGTCGAGGTGGTGAGCCAACAGGGCTTTGTTGACTACGTGCGCGAGCACATCACCTCGCCCCTCGGGATGGCGGACACCACGTGCGTTACGAGCCGTGCGCAGCACAAGCCCACGTCCTAACCCGAGCCCGAGCCCCAGTCCCCGACCCCTATCCACACCCTCACCCCAACCCCAACCCCACCAACCCTAACCCCAGCCTCAACCCCAGCTCCAACCCCGACGCCAACCCCGACTCCCACCCTAACCAGGTTCGTGACGAGCCGCGCGCAGAGGCTGCGCATGCCGCGGCTGCACTGGGACGTGAGCGACCTCGAGTTTCCAGGCCCCACGCCGCTGCGGGCGCTGCTGCGCTCCCTCGGTGTGCGCAGGCTGCGGCTACCCAGCTGGCTCTTCGACTGGCACCTGCTGCCGCACCAGGCGCGCGGCGACGCGGGTCTCAAGTCGACGGCAGACGACTGGTGCCGCCTTCTCCAGGTGCTGCTTGCCGACGGAGCGCTGGGTGGCGGCGCGCAGGGTGGCGGCTCACGGCTACTCTCTGCCTCGAGCGTCGACGAGTTGTGTCGCAGCGTGCTGCCGCGCGGCGCTGACCTCACGCCGCCGTATGCGCTGGGGGCGGCGCCGGCGAGCGCGACGCCGCGCTTTGGCGTGGGCGATGCTGGCCTGGGCGCGGTGTATGACGGGACGCACCGCTACGCGAACAGCTTCCAGGGGCAGGGCGGCGCACTCGGGCTGAACGTCGTGCTCGATGCCGAGGCTGCGGGGCTACACCCCGCGGCGACCGGCACCTGCTGGTGGCACGGGGTCGGCTCGACCTTCTTCTCCTTCAACCGGGAGCGGAACCTAGGCTGCGTGGTTCTGGCGCAGAATTATGTCGCCGCCAAACGACTGGGCGCGCTCGCGTCGGTCATCAACGCGGCGCACGAGCTTGACGAGCGTGGCGAGCTGTCGAGCTCCAATGGATGATGGGGTAACTATCTTATCTTTTATCGTATCTGATCGTATCCTATGTATTAACGCGCCGGAGGGGTGCCGACTCTCTTACCTATCTCTATCTGCCGACACGGCACACACTTAGTGCAGAGTGAGCGATCTTCCGTCCCTCGCGCAAGTTTGCGCACACTTCGAAGTGTGTGGTGCGCGGGCCGGTTCCAATTCCGAGGCCGCCTCTAGCTCCGCGGCAGGCTCCAGCTCAACAAACGTGTTAATCGTCGGGCGAGCTGATGACCGAATGGACGTCCGTGCGAGGGTCCCGCGTTATGGAGGAGTTGTTCAAGACGGAGTTCGAGGTCTACCAGCCCGGGCTGTGTGCGCTCGTTGAAGACTTTGTGCCTTGCTTCGAGCGCCATGGGGAAGACCCCGCCAAACTCTTTCCAAACATCGAAGCGATCAAGGAGCTGCACAGCAGTCTGCTACCTCCTAGTCTGCAGATGAGAGAAAGCAAGGAGGCGGCTGCTTCCGACCTGGCAAAGGCCTTCGTCAAGTGGGCACCCGCCGCGCGGGTCTTCTACGCGCAGTTCTGCAAGTGCCAGGCTTCTGCGGTCGAGAAGCAGCTCGCCGCCTGCGCTGCATCCGAGGTCCTGGCAACCGAGGTGGCTGTGATCGAACAGAAGCTCCGCTGGCGGGGCCTGCGCGTGTGGCAGCTCTCTGGGCTAATGTCCACTCCCTTCCAGCGGCTGCTTCGCTACCCGATGCTCTTCGCCGAGGTCGCCAAGGAGGTGCAGGGCTCGCGCGCGGACGAGCCGGCCGCCGCGGCGCTCGCGGCGGTGCAGGCGCTGGCGCGGCACTGCGAGGAGGACCGCCACCGTGAGGAGCTGCGCCTCGCGCTTGTCGGCTGCGTGCTCAAGCGCGAGCTCTCCAAGCTCATCGAGCCGCCAAGACGGCGCCTCTCGGGCACCTTCTCGAGCAGCGACGGCGGCGACGCTGACGGCGCCAGCGGTCTGGGCGGCCTGGGCAGCGGCCTCGAGCTGGCCCGGGCGGCGAGCGGTGCGGCGGCGAGCGGCCGACTGGCGCGGCTGCTGCTGCGGACGGAGTGCCGCGTCAAGCTGGTCTACCCTGAGGCGCCGTGGAAGACTTGGTGGCACGCGGCGGAACAGCCGGCAACGCTGCTGCTGCTCAGCGACCGACTCGCTTTCGTGGCGCGTGGCGGTGTGCTCGACCAATTCACGCTGCCTCTCGAGACCCTGCTGCCCGGCGGGTGGCACCCGCCGCCGCCGCCGCCGCCGCCGCCGCCGCCCGCCGCGCCCGCCGCGCCCGGAGAGCCTGAGTCGGCCGACGCGCCGCCACCGCCACTTATCTTCCCTGGTCCAGAGGTGCGTCGCGTGGCCCACCACCCTTCCCGCCACCCTTCCTACCACCCCACCCCTCCTACCACCCCTCCCGCAGCCACCTGTTCTAGCTGAGCCGTGGTTTGTGGCGTGGCGTGGGTGGTGTGGCAGGATGGCGAGGCGTGTGAGCTGCACGTCTTCGTGACGGGTGACGCCGAGGCGGTGGCCGCGGGTAAGCCGTGGCTGCCGGGCGCGGCGGAGCTCAGCCATAAGGTTGACCTGGCGCTGCAGGCGCTGCAGACCCTCGCGCCCACTTGTACTTGCCCCCACCTCCCACACACCCTCACCACCTACCCCAACCAGCACACACACACCTTGCTCCTCCTCATCCCATCCAACCCTCACCCACCCTCACCCACCCTCACCCACCCTACGCACATGCACCCTCACCTTGCTGCAGGCGCTGCGCCGTACGCACCGTCGCCACCGCCGCTCGTCGCTCATGTCGTCGCTCTCTAAAGCGCTCTCGGTGCGCCGCTCGGGGGGCTGCGCGCCGGCGGCGTCGAAGGAGGCAAAGGAGGCGATGGCTGCGATCGCGAATGAGGCAAAGGCGGCGATGGAGGCGAAAGGGGCAAGAGCGGCGATGAAGGCGGAGCAGGTGGTAGAGGAGGCGGCCGAGGAGGAGGCGATGGCGGAGGCGGCGGCAGCGGAAGAAGCAGCGGCTGAAGTGGCGGAGGCGGAGGCGGCGGCGGTGGAAGAGGCGGTGAAGGGGGCGGCTGAGGCAGCAGCTATGGCGGAGGCCACTGCGGCGGAGAAGGCGGAAGTTGCGGCGGCGGCGGCGGCGGCGGCGGCGGCGGCGGAGGTGGAGGCAGCTGCAGTGGAGGCGGCGGCGAAGGCAGCAGCGGAGGCAGTGGCAGTGGAGGTGGCAGCGGCGGAGGCAGCAGCGGAGGCAGCGGCAGTGGAGGTGGCAGCGGAAGCGGCTGAGGAGGCGGCAGCAGAGGAGGCGGCCGCAGAAGAGGCGGCGGAGAAGGCGGCTGCAGACAAGGTGGCGGCGGAGAAGGTAGCGGCAGAGAAGGCTGTGGCGGAGAGGGCGGCGATAAAGAAGGCGGCGGTGGAGCGGGCCAAGGTTGCGACAGATAAGGCGGTGGCGGAGAAGGCAGCGATGAAGAAGGCGGCGGCGGTGGCGCGGGCGGCGGAGAAAGCAGTTGCGGAGAAGGCGGAGAAGGCGGCGGCGGAGAAGGAGGTGCGTTTAGCGGAGGAGGTGCGTTCGGCAGCGGAGGCGCGTGTGGCGACGAAGGCGGGTTTGGCGGCAGAGGCGCAGGCCATAGCAAGCTTGGCAGCGGAGGCGAAGGCCAAAGTAGAGGCAGGGGTGCAGGCGCAGGAGGCGGAGGCGGTGCGTTTGGCGGCGGCGGAGGCACGGGCGGCAGGGAAGGTGGGTTTGGCGGCGGAGATACAGGCTGCCTTAGACTCTGCTCCTCGGCGACCACCCGCAGTGCTACTGCCGCATGCGTCGGCATCGTTGTCAGCCAACGGCTCGCCATGCGGGGCGCCATGTCCATGTCTATGTCCATGTCCATGTAGCCCTGCCGCACGGCAGACGCGCCACGCATTGGGTAGTGGCGGCGGTGGCGGCGGCGGCGGCGGTGACGGCGGCGCCGCCTCGCCGCGCCGGCCGCTCTCCTCGCTGTCGTCGCAGCCGCCACCCTCGCCGCAGCCGACACCGCCCCCGCCGCTGCTCGGTGACGTGCTCGTCGCCGCACGGCGTGGTGCTCCCGCCGAGGCCGTGGCCGCTGAGGCGACGTGGCGGTCCGCTGCCGCCGCCCGGCGCTGCGCGTGGCTGCAGACGCTGTCGCAGAGGGAGGACGCGGTGGCGGCTGAGAGGGCGGCGGTGGAAGAGCAGGCGACAGTAGAGGAGGAGACGGCGGCGGAAGAGGGGCAGGCGGTGGAGACAGTGCAGCAGCTTCGCGCCGCACTAGCACGGCAGCAGCACCGCGCCGAGCAAGCGGAGAAGGCCGCCGCCGCCGCGCGCGACGAGGCGGCGCGCGCGCGGCGGCGCGCCGGGCATGCATGCGACGAGGCCGACCACTCACGCTAACCTAAGTCCTCACCCCCGGAGCCCGCCTCCACCCCCACCCGTCTCTCCGTCCTCGGCCCCCAACCTCAGCCCCACCCTCAGCCTTCAACCCCACCCTCAGCCTAACGCTCGACCCTGGCCCTTGCCTGACCAGGCCGACTTCTACTACGTCAAGCTCGCGCGGGTGGAGGAGGCGTGCGTGGCGGAGGCCGCACCGAGCGCGCTGAGCCAAGAGGTGCTGCGCCTACTGCGTGAAGAGGAGGCAGACGCGACGCTCGGCGCTGGGGAGGACTAGAGACAGCAGCTTACAGTCACCAGGACTTGCTTGGTCATTTGCGTGGGGAGAGAAGACCGCGAATAGAGATATGATATCGTGTTAAGCACCCCACGAAGTCACGCCTCAGGGATGGGTGCGTCGCGCTGGGTGGCTCTCAATACTCAAAGGCAGGCTGCGCATAAAGCTCAGCCTTACTTTATTAAAGCCGTAACACGCCAGGCCCAGAGGTGCACGCTCAGAGGTGACAGACGACGGCGGCGAGGGCGCTGGTCGGTCGGCGAGGCGGCGGAAGATGTGTGAGATGTGTGAAGCGTACGTCGAGTAAGTAAGGACGCTCCATAGCAAGGATAGTATATTTGACCAAAACTTACAACTTTGAGAGCGCGAGAGATCATCCCATATTATGGCAATACTGACGCCTACTTTAGCATGAGCCAATCCTAAATACCGTATGCTCTGTGTTTCCAGTGTTTCCAGCTATAGCTGGATATACGCTTTAGCTAGATACAGTGGATACAGCTGGATACAGCTGGATATGGGCTTTTTGCATGGCTTTTTGGCTGTTTCGGGGTGTCCATCCTGCTCCATATTCTGGTCAATACTTAGAAGGAATGGAGCCAATACTCCAGATCAAGACTTAGAGAGTTTCAAAACCATCCTATGGAGCGTCCTTACGAGTAAGAGCCCCGTAACTTCTGTATGTGCGAAACCCGCCGGCATATGGGGAGGACGCTGTCACTCCTCTCTCACCGCGGATCATTGGCCAGAATGTTTGGTGAAGAAAACATGATGTGAGGGTATAACCCTCGGACTGGGACGCTCCGGAAGCTATGTCTTCCGGAGCTAGGGTACCAGGCCGTGCGGCGGCAGAGTTCGCGGAACCCGAAGCGAGGTCTAAAAAGTTGACATAGACCTCTGTCAAAACTCAGCTGCTGAGTTGAGTTGACCATGACGGAGGGCGCTGTCTCAACTCGCCCCGCCGGTGGTTTGACCCGTGGGACAGTCAACTCGCTCGGTGAGCGAGTTTATCCAGTTGCGAGTCAACACTTAACACGCCGCTCGTGAGTCAACTCGCATATTCATTACCTCAGAGTGACGCAAACAATACGCAAACAACACTACTGTGTGCTGAGTGCTCTTTCACAACGCAAGACCCCGCGCTTCAGCACGCCTCGCCCCCCCGTCTCACCCCAACCTCATGCCGCGCCCGTCACGCCACACGGCATCTCTTGGGCTCCCCCGGAGCCCCGCGCCGGGCTGCAGGGTATAGAAGTCGTGTTCACTACGCTCACCCGCCTCACCCGCCTCGCCCGCCTCGCCCGCCGCGCCCGCCGCGCCCGCCGCGCCCGCCTCGTCCACCGTGCGACGTCATGGCTTGGGACTCGACGAACTCCGCTCGATAAACTCTCGGATGAGGCTGCGGAGAGAGTGGCACTGGATGAGCTGCTTGCTCTCGAGCTCGACGCCCGTCGCAGGCGAGATGTCGTGGGTCTTGAGCCAGTTCTCGATGGCGCTGCGCTCGTAGGTGAATCCGTCCGCCTGTGTATCGCGTTTGCAATGGCGATAGTGAGGCTGTGGGCGAGTGCAGGGCCACACAGGCCGCAGGATTGTATATAATAACGCACGCACCGTAATGACGGGGTCAGTCATGATCTCGGCCGTGATCGAGCACATGTACTGGTCGGGCACCGCCTCCTCACTCACCTCCGACGCGCTGGCCGTCCCGCTGCTGCCGCCCTCGCCGCCGTCGGTCGCCGCTCGCTCCAACGTGTTAGCTTCTGCCTCTGCTGCTGCCGCCAGCACCGCCGCCGCTGTCACCGCCACCTCACGCGCCTTGGATGCCGCGGCAACCCGCGCCGCAGCTAGCCCGCGCTGTGCTGCCTCCTGCGCAGGTAGCTGCGCAGCCATCCATGACGCCTCCTGCGCCGCCCGCGCCACCACCAACGCCGCAACCTCCCGTGCTGTCACCAACGCCACAACCTCCCGCGCCTGATCCGCTGCCGCCAGCCTCACCGCCTCTGCTGCCGACTCCTGCTTCGCCTTGCGCTCGGCCTCCTGCTGCGCCTCCTGCAGCAGATTGAGGCTAAAGGCAACCGAGGCAATCGCGCCGAGCACCAACGACGAGAGTATCACCCAGGGCCAGGCGAGTGGCACAGCGCCCTCAGCCCTTGGGCCGCCCGGCGTCGCGTCGTCCTCGACAGCCCCCGCCGCGCGCCGCACCCACCCGGCACTATCCGCCGCCGCCGTTGCGAGTATTTCTTCGGGCAGCGGGGCCACAGAGCTCCAGGTGGCCTCGCTGGCCTTCGGTGGGGCGGCAGGCTGCGTTGGCACTGCATGCTGCCGAAAGAGTTCCGCGATGGGCGCGTGGCCCTCGGCTTTGGCAAACTCCAGGGCGGTAAAGCCGTTCATATGGAGCAGCTCGGTGCCGGCCTTGGCTCGTAGCAGCGCCTGCACGCATGCCCCGTGCCCTTGGCGGGCAGCCATCATCAGAGCGGTCTGACCGTTGTTGGCCTGCAGGTCAGGGTTGGCCGAGTGCTGCAGCAAAACGAGCAGGATGGAGAGGTGGCCGTGGTACGCAGCACCCGTGAGCGCGGTGTTGCCGAGGCTGGTTGACAGGTCGACGCTCGCGCCTCGCTTCAGCAGCTCCCTCACCATCTCCAGGCGGCCGTTGGTTGCGGCGGCGTGCAGCAAGGAAGTAAGACTGCTGGTGGTTCGCCCGTTTCCATTTGGAACCGTTGGAACCGAGCCGAGCGCGTCGACCGCCCCTCCCTTGCGCAGCCACTTGACCACCTTCTGCAGCTCGCCTCGCATGGCAGACGCGAGTATTTCCTCGGGCAGCGAGGTGAGAGAGCTCCGGGTGGCCTCGCTAGCGTCCGGTGAGGCGACATGCTGCGCGCACGGTGGCGCTGCATGCTGCCGAATGAGCTCCGCGATGGCCGTGTGGCCCTTGGCTTCGGCATGCTGCAGGGCGGTAAAGCCGCTTGTGTCGAGCAGCGCGCTGTTGGCCCCGGCTTCTTGCAGCAAGGCCTTCACGTGCGCCTCTTGCCCTTGGGTTGAGGCTATCATCAGGGCGGTGCGGCCATGCTCGTAGGACTGCAGGTCAGGGTTGGCCGAGTGCTGCAGCAGGAGACGCAGCATGGAGAGGTTGCTGTTGCTCGTGTGAGCAGCATGCATCATGAGAGGGGTCTCGCCTGAATGGTCAAGGCCGCGGTGGAATGGGCGGCTTTGGAGGCGGCTACGTAGCTAGCTCTATCTCCCGAGTTTCCGAGGCAGTGGCTGGGGCCCAGAGGGCCGGCCTCTTTCTGACGCGGGTGTGCCGAGCTGTGCCCACAGGCCGCTGCAGTAGGCCTCCTGCTAAGTAGGCGCAGAGGTAAGGCTCGAATAAACTCTGAACTCTGACCCTCAGCCGAGCGGCTGAGGGGCACTGCCAAGGGAGGCACTTTGAAGACATGCTGTCTCGCCGCCGCTGCCTAGCACGTCGACGTTCGCGCCTCGCTCCAGTAGCTCCCTCGCCATCTCCAGTTGGCCGTTGGCTGCGGCGGCGTGCAGCAGGGCATAGCGCATGGTCTGCCCGGGCGTAAGGTCTGCTTTTAAGGTCAGAGCCGAGCCGAGCGCGTCGACCTGATATAGATAGATAGATAGTATGATAGTTGGGAGCTTTCTGGGAGCACGCGCCACACGACTCGCACGCCGACACGGTTCCGCGATGCTGGGTCCTCACAACCCAGACACAAATGCTAGCTATCTATCGTCGACCTCCCCTCCCTTGCCCAGCCACTCCACCATGTTCTGCAGCTCGACTCGCTCGGCCGGCCCGACGTCGATTGGCAGCGCTGTCAGCACAGCGTCGATTGAACTCAGAAGTCTGAACCGCACCTGGCCAACGTGACCATGGCCGCGATATATTACAAGACGGTCGTCTGTTTGCGTCGCGGCGGCGAAAAGCAGAAAAAACATCTGAGTACGCACCAAGGAACTTTCGGTGACGGTGAATCGCCGAAGGTGTCCAAACCTTAGGTGCAAAAAAAGAATGTTTTGCCTGTTGCAGGGCGAACGGGGGGTTAGGAGTGGAACGAGTCGGTCTGCGTGGCTGGCCGAGTCGGTCTGCGTATTATATTATCTTAATATAATCCACGCGGCCTGCTGGCGCCGCCGAGATGG